>Ga0114129_10006626_pt1 | contig 16445 bp, 13 predicted proteins | sample RhiMetdeltSRZDD1_FD_80071 | JGI IMG/M metagenome (GOLD analysis project Ga0114129, IMG submission 80071) | Populus rhizosphere microbial communities from Tennessee, USA - Rhizosphere MetaG P. deltoides SRZDD1 (version 2) (version 2) | ecosystem: Host-associated > Plants > Roots > Rhizosphere >... | reverse complement strand
ATGCATCATCCCGCGCCACCGGCCAAGGACGTCACCCAGTTCACCGTGACCACGCCGGAAGGCGTGGACCTCGTTCCCGACGCCGCCGAGCCGTCTATTTCTCCCGATGGCAGGGCGCTGGCCTTTACCGCTACGGACTCGAGCGGAGCCACACTGCTCTGGTTGCGTCCCCTGGATTCGGTGGATGCGCGGCCTCTCCCGGGGACGGACAACGCAAATCTCAACTTCTGGTCTCCCGACAGCAAATATCTGGCGTTCTTCGCCGACGGGAAGCTCAAGAAGATTCGGGTGGACGGAGGGCCGGCGGAGGTTCTCTGCGATGCCAATAACGGCCGGGGAGGGAGTTGGGGCAAGGACGGTACGATTGTCTTCACTCCCGCGGCCGAGGGACCCATCTATCGAGTGTCCTCGGCCGGCGGCACTGCGACTCAGGTGACCACCCTCGATGCGGCGGCCCACGAGACCGGGCACCGGTGGCCCTGCTTTCTTCCCGACGGAAAGCACTTCACCTACGTCGTGCTTCCAGGCCAGGACCTGAACTTCGACACCTACGTGACCTCGGTCGATGGAGGTGCTCGAGAGAAACTCTTCTCGGCCGGGGGAGCCCCGGTCTATGCCGAGCCGGGGTATCTGTTGTTCATTCGGAACGGCACGCTGACCGCGCAACCTTTCGACGCCGGCTCGCGCAAACTCAAGGGAGAGCCGGTGGCTCTCAGAACGCTTTCATTGCGCTCCGATTACACCGGATCTCCGTTCGCCAAAGCGTCCCTGAATGGCACCTTGATTCATCGCGGTCCCGCTGCCCCCAACACCGATCTCAACGTGTATGGCCGTCAGGGCCATGTGGTGAAAAGGCTGCCCCTTAATCCCGGACGTTTCGAGGATCTGTCGTTGTCGCACGATGGGAAGTACATTGTCGTCAATCGGACGTCCTCCCCCACCTCGAGCGATCTCTGGCTCATCGATGTGGATCGCGCCATATCGTCGCGCTTCACCTTCGGCGCCGGCGAGTCGTTCGCTTCTGTCTGGTCTCCCGATGGACAGCGAGTGGCGTTTGGATCGAACCGCGGAGGGCGGGAGAACATCTATGTGCGCTCGCGCCTCGGGCAGAGTGCGGAAACAGTGCTCTACGAATCGAACACGTTGTTCAAACACCCTTCCCAATGGAGTCCGGACGGCAAGCACGTGTTAATCGCCGAGCTGGGAGAAAGCACGGGGTGGGACCTCCTGCTTGTGGACACCAACGCGAACAGCAAGGCCGTGCCCATCTTGAATGGCCCTTACAACGAAGCGTATGCCGAGATCTCACCCGACGGTCATTGGATTGCGTACGGCTCGGATGAATCCGGCCGCGCGGAAGTGTATGTGGATTCATTTCCGGTGCTGGGAAACAAGATCCAGATCTCCAGCGCCGGATTGTTCCCCATGGGTGGGGGAGGCGGACTTCTGACCTGGGCCGCGAATGGCCGTGAGCTCTTGTACGAGACTCCGGACTTCAAAATTATGTCGGTCGACGTCGAAACGTCCCCGTCGTTCCGCGCCGGCACGCCGCGGGTGCTGTTCCGGTTCCGGCCCGCCCGAGGGCTGGCCGCGTCTCAGGACGGTCAGATTTTTATCGCCACGGTCGCGAGCGGGAACGCCAGCTCTTCGGTCAGCGTGGTCATGAACTGGACGGGATTGCTGAAGCATTAAATTGTTTGGTGATGGTGAGCCAGATCGCCGCCGCGAGGGCGAGAAGGCTGACGAGAATCCCCGGCCAGAGCCAGGCCGGTTTGTAATGCATGAGGATTTGGCTCGATCCCGCGGGAACACTGACGCCTCGAAGGCCGCCGTACGCGGGAAGAATGGTCACGCCGCTGCCGTTCAGTTGCGCGTGCCACCCGGGATAGAAGACATCGGACAGCACGAGCACTCCCGGCGCATCGGTGGTGACATCGATGACCACCCGCGTGGAGGTGCGTTCGCGAATGCGCACCCGATCGGGATCGTGGTTGGGAGCGGCTGCGATCGATAGGCCGGCATCCCCCACGAGATGCACATGCGCAGCCGGATCGAATTGAGGGTCTACCAGAGCGCTGCGAAGAGCATCCTGTGTTTCGACCCGCACAATGTCATGGACGAGGTAGGCGCGAGGAAGTGCGTCAGGCCGGCGATAGAAGTCCACCGTCGGATGTCCGGTGAGGGGCGCCTTGACGTAGCCTGGTGCAGCAATAGTGGGCTGACTGAACAGATACCGCACCCCGAGCATACGATAGATAGGTGAATCGACATGGCTCAGGAATTCCTGGTTCGCCATCGGGGCTTCTTCCGCCCACTCCAGGAAATGTCGAAAGTTCGCGATGGGCACGTTGCTGTAACTGCGCAGATCAGGAAGTTCGAACACGGCGGCGGTGTTCGGGGGAAATATCCGCAGGTGGCCGAACACGAGGAACCGCGGGTAGTCGGGGGAACCCATGAAGGTCTTGAGGTCATCGATGATCTGGGTGTGAGGGTATGCGGTGTTCGGGTCACAAAATGGATTGATGCGGAAATGCATGCGTCCGAGATCGAGGGCAATGAGGGTCACGAGCAACCATCCCCGGGTGGAGGTGGAGAGACTTGGGATCGCACCGATGATGAGCACCGCGCCGCCAACCAGGAGGAGAGGAAGCAGTGCTTTAGAAAGGGAGAGGTGAAAGCCGTGAACCGCGGCAAGGACGGCGATGACACCGAAGACCAAGTAGGCGCCGAATGCGAGAATCCAGATTGGGTTGCGTGCCCTCCAGGTCTTGATCAGCGCCTCCAGACCCCAGCCGGTTAGAACCGCGCCGCTCAGGTTCACCAAGAACAAACCTCGCAGAAGGTCGGTGCCATGGATGCCAGGCCAGAGCGATTGCACGACGCGCGCGAACCCGGTTTGCATCAAAAACAGGAAAGCGAGAACGATCCCGCTGAGACCGCCCCAGAAGATGCGCTCGCGGCGAGGCCCGGCGCGGCGCAGGAGGGCGAATAGCGCCAGAAATAACGGCACAATGCCAAGCGCGCCCCACCCGGAGCTGCTCTGCGGCGTTCGATGGAGCACGTTCCAGAACGGGGAGTCGAGAGCCACGACGCGCCCGAAGAGCTCGTGATTCATCCAGAGCCCGGTGGAGCGCCAGGGGAGGAAATTGGACGTTGCGTAATAGCCGCGGGCGGACTGAAGGCGAGTGCTGTGGTGGAGGAGTTCGCCGCCCGAGATGAGTGGCAGAATGCCAATACAAAGACCCAGGATGAGTGCTATACCGATAGGGGTCAGGCCCCGTGGGGATCGTGGGCGCGTAGCGAAGTTCCACAGAAGTCTGAGAACGATGATCGCCAGGAAAATCGCCAGCGTTTGCAGCGTGCCGGCGAGTGACGCATATCCGAGGGCTAACGCCAGGATGCCGGCACGCCTGAGCTTGGGGGAGTCGAGCAAGAGCCCATCGAGCGCCCAGAGGGCCAAGGGCAACGTGGCCAACCCGGCCAGGAACACGCGAAGTTCGAGCCAGCGCAGGAAGTAAGGGTTGAGTGCGAACGCGACTCCTGCTGCGGCAAGCGCAGCCGGATGCTTCACCCCTCGTGCACGCAGGAAGAGCATCATGCCGCAACCCGCGATGAAGAGGAGCATGGCGTAGGCAATTCCGAGGGCTCGTCCGAGCGTGAAGGCGAGGTGCAACGCGATGAGTGGATCGAGGGGGTTCGCGGTTTGCATGCCGAGCATGGGCATGCCGCCACCCAAGTACGCGTTCCAAAGCGGCAGATGTCCTGCTTTCCACTCGCGTACCGCGGCCAGCCGATCGGGAGGATAGACGAAGAAACTGTCGCCCCCCGAAAGCTGCACCCTGTGAGAGCCGCCGGTCAACCAGGGACCGTAGTCGCCGACAAGGTCCGTTCGGGCAGGAATGCGGTTGGCGATGAGAGCTGGGGAGAGGGCAAGACAAGCGGCGGCGAGAACCACCAAAACGGGAACATGGAAGGAGGGCGACCAGCGCATCAAGGCGCGAATTCTAACTGGAATCGTTGGGTGACGGCGAGCCAGATCGCCGTCGCGAGGGCGAGAAGGCTGACGAGAATCCCCGGCCAGAGCCAGGCCGGTCTGTAATGCATGACAATTTGGCTCGATCCCGCGGGAACACTGACGCCGCGAAGACCGCCGTACGCGGGGAGAATGGTAGAGCCTTTGCCGTTCACTTGAGCGTGCCACCCGGGATAAAAGACATCGGACAGCACGAGCACTCCCGGCGCATCGGTGGTGACATCGATGACCACCCGAGTGGATGCGTGTTCGCGAATGCGCACCCGATCGGGATCGTGGTTGGGAGTTGCCGCGATCGATGCGCCGGCGTCCCCCACGAGATACACACGCGCGGCCGGATCGAATTGAGGACTGGTTAAGGCGCTCTGGAGTGCACCCAGATTTGGAACCCTGGCAATGTCATGGACGAGGAACGCGCGCGAAAGTGCGTCCGGCCGGCGATAGAAGCCCACCGGAAAATCGGGCAGAGGCTCCTTGACGTAGCTTCGTTCGGCGGTGGCGGGCTGAGAAAAGAGATACCGCACCCCGAGCATGCGATAGATGGGTGAATCGATGTGGCTCAGGAATTCCTGGTTCGCCATCGGCGTCTCCTCCGCCCACTCCAGGAAGCGTCGAAAGTTAGCGATCGGCACGTTGCTGTAACTGCGAAGATCAGAAAGCTCGAACACGCTGGCGATGTTGGGCGGAAATACTCGCATGTGGCTGAACACGAAGAACCGCGGGTAGTCGGAGCCCATATCGGCCTTCATATCGTCGATGACTCTGCGGTGAGGATACGCGGTGTCCGGATTACAAAATGGATTGATGAGGAAATGCATGCGCCCGAGATCGAGGGCGATGAGAGTGACGAATAACCATCCCCGGGTGGAGGTGGAGAGGCCTTGGTTCGTGCCGATGATGAGCGCCGCGCCGCCGCTCAGGAGGAGAGGAAGCAGGGCTCTATAGAGTGAGGTGTGAAAGCCGTGAACGGCAGCCATGACGGCGATGACACCGAAGACCAAGTAGGCGCCAAATGGCAGAATCCAGGTTGGGTTGCGTGCCCCCCAGATCTTGATCAGCTCTTCCAGCCCCCAACCGGTGAGAACCGCGCCGCTCAGGTTCACCAGAAACACCCCTCGCAGAAGGTCGATGTCATGGACGTGAGGCCAGAGTGATTGCACGACGCGCCCGAATCCAGTTTGCATCAAAAACAGGAAGGCGAGAACGAGCCCGCTGAGACCACCCCAGAAGATGCGCTCGCCGCGAGGCCCGGCGCGCCGAATGAGCGCGAATACCGCCAAAAATAGCGGCAGGATACCTAGCGCACCCCATCCGGAGCTGCTGTTCGTAGTTCGATGGAGCACGTTCCAGAAAGAGGAGTCCGGAGCTGCGACCCGTCCGAAGAGATCGTGATTCATCCATAGCCCGATGGAGCGCCAGGGGAGGAAATTGGAGGTTGCGTAATAGCCGCGGGCGGACTGAAGTCGAAAGCTGTGGTTGAGGAGCTCACTGCCCGAGATGAGCGGCAGAATGCCGATAGCGAGACCCAAGAGGAGTGCGATGCCGATAGGGCCCAGGCCTGGTGAGGATCGTGGGCGGGTGAAGACGTTCCACAGAAGCCGAAGAAGAATGATCGCCAAGAAAATCGCCAGCGTTTGCAGCGTGCCGGCGAGGGCCGCATATCCCAGGGCCAGGGCGAGGATGCCGGCGTGCTTGAGCTTGGGGGAGTCGAGCAAGAGCGCATCGAGCGCCCAGAGGGCCAAGGGCAAGGTGGCTAGCCCGCCCAGGAACACGCGAAGTTCGAGCCAGCTCAGGAAATAGGGATTGAGTGCGAACGCGACTCCGGCTGCGGCCAGCGCGGCCGGATGTTCTACGCCTCGCGCGCGCAGGAAGAGGATCATGCCGCAACCCGCGATACAGAGGAGCATGGCGTAAGCAATTCCGAGGGCTCGCCCGAGCCCGAAGACGAAGTGGAACGCAATGAGTGGATCGAGGGGGTTCGCGGTTTGCATGCCGAGCATGGGCATGCCGCCACCTTGGTACGCGTTCCAAAGCGGCAGATGCCCCGCTTTCCATTCGCGCACCGCGGCCAGCCGATCGGGAAGATAAACGAAGAAACTATCGCCGCCCGAGATTGTTCCCTTGGGAGTGCCCCCGGACCACCAGGGACCGTAATCGGCGACAAGATCCGTTTGGGCGGGAATGCGATTGGCGATGAGAGCCGGGGAGAGGGCAAGGCAAGCGGCGGCGAGAACCACCAGAACGGGAACGTGGAAGGAGGGCGACCAGCGCATCAAGGCGCGCATTCTAGCACTCGAGGTTTTTTTGCGATCCGAACCCGGGTGATTGGCGCTCTTGTACCCGCGGCCCCTAGGGCGTAAGGTGGGACGGGCCTGGATCCAAACGGGTTCAACGATTATTTCGGGACGGGATGGGGAGGAGCACAGGATGCCCATTTATCCATTCTTCTGCCGTGACTGCCGGAAGGCGTTCGAGATCGTGCAGCCAATTACCAAGGGAGGCGAAAGACGCGTTCCTTGCCCGCGTTGCAAAGGCAAGAACGTCGATCGCATTTGGAGTCCGGTCAGCGTCAAAACCACCAAGAAGAGCTGAAGGGCCCGCCCGCCTCAGAATCGCAAGGGGATCAACTGATCCTAAGATCAGCTGCGTTCACTATTCCTGTCTGAGCGCCACGATCGGATCGAGATTCGCCGCGCGACGCGCCGGCCACATCCCGAATACGAGTCCTACGATCGCGCTGAACGTGAAGGCCAGAATAATCGCGTACACCGAGATCAACGTGTTCCAGTGGTTCAGCTTCGAGAGCAGGATCGCCCCTCCAGAGCCGAACAAGATCCCCAGGATGCCGCCGGCCAGGCACAGCACCAGCGCCTCGATCAAAAACTGAATCAAGATATTCGCGCGCGTGGCCCCGATCGCCTTGCGAATGCCGATTTCCCGGGTGCGCTCGGTCACCGAGACCAGCATGATGTTCATGATCCCGATCCCGCCCACGATCAAGCTCACGATCGCGATCCCGGCCAACAATTTCGTGAACGTTTTTGCGGTGTTCTCGTACGTGGCCAAAATATCGGTCTGGCCCCGGATCATGAAATCGTTGTCTTGACCCGGGCGTATCTTGTGTTCGCGGCGGAGCACGCGCTCGATCTCGATCATGCTCAGGTTCATGTCGTTCACGTCCGACGCCTGCACCGTAACCGAACGCAACCGGTCCGTCCCCATCACGCGATACCGGGCCGTATCCAGCGGAATCAGGATCTGTTCGTCGGGGTTCTGGAAGCCGCCTCCCTGCGATCCCTTCTCGGTCAACACCCCGATGACCTCGAACTGGATCCCGCGGATAGCGATGTTCTGGCCGATCAACCCCACCGGGTTCGCATCCAGCATGGCCGGAATCGCACCCCCCAGAACCGCATAACGGCGCCGGGATTCGTTGTCGCCGGGCGTGAACATCCGCCCCGCCGCGATGCCGAAACCGCGCACCTCGGGATAGTTGGCGGTCGTGCCCACAATGTTGGTGTTGATGTTCGTTTCGCCTTTGGTCACTTGAAGGTTGCGGGCCAGCTCGGGAACAACCGCCTTCACATATTTCGCTTCTTGCCGTAGTACGTCCGCATCGTCGACGGTCAAACTCACCCGCGTATCCGAGGCCACGCCGGCGCGAAACATCTGCCCCGGATACAAGGTCAAGAGGTCGGGGCCCAGCGCCTTGATCCGATCCTGGACCGATTTCTGGGCGCCTGTTCCCAGCGCGATCATCGTGATGACCGCCGCTACGCCGATGATGATGCCGAGCATCGTCAACAGCGATCGCAGCTTGTTGGTACGAATCGCCGACAAGGAGCCTTGAACCGTTTCGCCGACCAGCATGGACGCTACCTCGGGCCTGACGTGGGGCGCTGCGTTCCGCCGGAGGACTGCTGCACGCCCGGCAAACCGCCGCCGCCGGTCATGCGCTGGAAACGCTCCCGCATTTCGCGTTGCGAATTCACCAAGCCCGCGCTGGGGAGGAGCAGCACCTTGTCACCTTCGTTCAAGCCCGACAGCACCTCAACGTAATCGAGGTCGGTGAGACCGGTGTGAATCTGCACCGGGGTCGGCTTGCCGTTACGCAACACGAACACGATGTAGTTGGACGCCATGGCGCGGGACTGCCGGCCGCCAAAGCCGCCTCCGCCTCCGCCCCCGGAACGCCCGCCGCCACCTCCGCTACGCGCAAACACTTTTCGCATGAGCGCGCGGTCATCATCGGAAAGGTCCTGGCCGCTCATGCGCTTGTTCATTACCGCGCGCACATCGGCTTCCTTCACCCCCGGCGGCAGCGTGATCGTGCTTCCGTTGGGAAGCGTGATGGTGCCTGCGCCGGCGGCCGGCGCATTGGCCGTTGTGCTGTCCCGGCCCGTTCCCGTGCTGTCCATAGGTCCCGGGTTGGCCGCGGCCTCGCCGCGACCGGGCGTCCGTCCGTTTGCGCCCGCGGCGCCGCCCTGCGCCATGGCCAGTTGTTGCTGCACGTCCTGAGGATCCAATCCCAACACGGTCGCCGCGGAGGCCACATCCTGCTGGGTGCGCAACGCCGAATAAGGAATCGCCAAAACATCCTGACGGTTACCCACGTGCACTTCGACTTCTCCGTTCATCCCCGGCTTCAGGGCATGGCCGGGGTTGGCGAGACGCACGAGCACGGGAAACATGGTCACGTTCTGGTTCACCGTGGCCTTAGGTTCGATTTTCAACACAGTGCCTTCGAACTTGCGATCGGGGAATGCATCGACGCTGATGGTGGCCTGAAACCCGGCCGCAATCTTGCCGATATCGGTTTCATCGACCATCGCCCGCACCTGTACCGTGTCGAGATTCGCCATGGTGAAGAGCACGGTACCGCCACCCACGTCGTGGGTCGGCGAGGAAATGACCGTGCCCAACTCGACGTTCTTGACGATGATGGTTCCCGACATGGGCGCGCGAATCTCCGTGTCGTCCATTTGATCCTGCGCGTTGTCGAGCGCACCCTGCGCGCGCACGACGCCGGCATTCGCGGTGGCATCGGAAAGCCGCGCGGTTTCGTATTCCACCTGCGTGATGATCTGGCGCTTGTAGAACGTGTCCGCGCGCGCCATCTCCATCTTGGCGTTGGCGAGTTGCGCCTTGGCGACCTGGAGATCAGCCTGGGCCTGCGCCAATGCGGTCCGTGCCTCGCGCGGGTCGACACGGGCCAGGAGTTGCTGCGGCTTCACCTCGTCACCGGTTTCGGCCCGCATCTGGATAATTTCCCCCGACGCCTTGGACTTCACGTCGACGGTCAGCACCGGCTCGATCGTTCCGGTCGCGGTGGCCGAAACGACGATATTGCGTTTCTCCACGTCCACCGTTTCATACACGGCTTTGGTCTTGGTGCCTCGAGCGCAGGCGCCGAGCGCGAGGGCCAAAACGGCGAACGCCCAAGCCCTTCGAACCATCCTTCGCATCAGAGTTCCCTTCCGATCAGTGCCTCGAGCGACGCTCGGGCGACCAAATAGTTGAATCGAGCCTGGATGAGGCTGACCTGGGCCTGGGTCAAGCTCTCCTGCGAGGTGAGCAAATCGAGGATCGTCGCCGCGCCCATCCGGTAACGCTCGTTTTGAACCCGGAGATCCTCGTCCGCCGCGGCCACGTTGGCGGCCGCGATATCGATCTGTTGGAAGGACGTGCTCAACGAGGTGAACTGGCGCGTGAAATCCGCGTTCACCTGGCGGCGCGTATCGGCCGCGCGAGCCTTGTTTACGTCATCCGCCACGTCGGCCGAGACTTGATTCCCCTCGCGTTGCAATCCGTTGAAAATCGTCCAGCTGAGCCCGAACCTCCAGGAAAACGTTTCCCGGTAGTCGCCAAAGCTCGTGAGCGGCGAGTCCGCGCCTTGACGGTTATCCGTATACGAGAGATTGAGCGAGGGAAAGTATTGCGAGCGCGCCGCCCAGATTCCCGCGTGCGCGGCCTTGGCCGCCGCCTCGGCCTGCACCACTTCCGGAGCGGTCTGCATGCTCTCTCGTAAGGCCTCGGAATCGGGGACGGAGGGCAACGTCGAATCGGGAATGGCCTGCGCCGGTTCATCGAGCCCGATCTGCCGGCCCAGGTTCATTTGCGCCGAGGCGAGATTGGACTGGGCTTGCATCAACAAAATGCGCGCGTTACCGACTTCGACCGCCGAGCGTAGCGTGTCCGAGCGCGTGGCGCTGCCCAGTTGGAGTCGCTGCTTGGATGCGTTGAGTTGCTCTTGGGCCCGGCGGAGCTGCGCATCGGCGACGCGCACGAGTTCCTCTTGCGCCGCGGCATCGTAGAAAATTTGTTTGGTCGCGAGCGTGATCTGGTAGCGCTCGTTCAGGAGTCCCGCCTCCGCCGCATCGAGCGTGGCCGAGGCCGCCTTCTTTTGCGCGTAGCGGCGGAAGCCATCGAAGAGTTCCAGGTTTGCGTTCACGCCCACGGTGTACGAGTAGCCGGGAGGGAGTAGAAGCCCGGAATTCGTGTCGACGCGTCCCGTGCTGCTGCGAGTGGCCGAGGCGCTGGTAGTGAGGGTGGGAAGAAACGCCGCCCACGCGGAGCGATCGGCCGCCTTGGCGTTGCGATGTGTACCTTCCGCCTCGACCATGGCCGGCTGCACGGTGAGCGCCCGGCGCACTGCCTCGTCGACGGTTATCTGACGTTCTGGGGCGGGCACAGGTATTTGAGCTAGAACTCCGCGCGGCACGCCCAATAACAATAGTCCAAACACACACACAACTTTCATTGACGTTGTCCCTGCGTGGTGTCGGTCAGACCACGATCTCTCTGTCGTTCAATGCGCTCGCGGTCTTCTTCCGCGATCATCTGCTCGAACCGGCTCTTCTGATCGGGGCGGAGCTGGGCCTCGATGTCGGTCCTGGCCCGCCCGCGAACGATCTCGAAGCGCGGGTGCACTTCCTGCCAAATCGTTCTGGTTTCGCGCTGTCTCCGGACAAGGATGGAACGGACCGAGTCCTGCTGCGTCGGGTCGAGTCTTAGGTCCTTCGCATATCGCGCCACGAGCGCGTCCACACCTTGCGACGGCGGGCGCGGGGGCGGTGCGATGAGCTGATGCGCGACCCAACCGGTGACGCCTCCGGCTAAGAGCACGGCGAAGAGCAAGGTCATAGCTTTCGTTTTAGATTCCGACATATCGAACCTTTTCGGGGCTGGGGGACTGAGAGAGGAACTGTTGCGTTCTACCTTGGCGCCAAGCGGCCAGAATCAAGGCGTGTTCCCTAGCGCTCCGGCATCCGGAGGGGCGGGGTTGGTGATGAGCGATGCTCCACTTCCCGTTCCTCCGGTCAGCGTGTCCTCGAGATTGGCCGCGGGCTGGCGGGGCAACGCAAGCAAGAACGCGGTCAACGCCGCAATCATGATCGCGGCCGGAATACCACGGCGCGCCCACGAGGCCAAGAGATCCCAAAAGAGGGGAGCGACCGGAGCGCTGTCGATGCGGGCCAGAACCCGGGCCACGAACACGCGGTCCTGCCCTGGATCAAGGGCGCGCCTAAGGGCCGTCCCCAGCTCGCGATCCCGTTCCTCTTCGTGATTCATTTCCAGTTTTCCTTCCAATCTTCCATCGCCTGACGCAGCATGCGCCGCGCATGAAACACATCCGAGCGCACCGTCCCCTCGGGCACTCCGATTATTTTTGCGATCTCCGCGTGAGAGTAGCCCTCCACGTCGAAGAGCACCACCGCCGCCCGATACCGCTCCGGCAGCTCGGCGAGGGCATCCTGCAACTGCTCCTCGAGAAGCCGGCGATCCGCTTCGCGATCGGGTCCGGCCCCGGATGAGGGCAAGGAATCCGAAAGCTCGTCCGTTCGCCGCACTTCGCGCCGCCGTCGGCGATCCTTGGCTGCGTTGGCCACGATGCGCATGAGCCACGGCCCAAGTGGCCGGCGGGGATCGTATTGTCCCAGTTTTACCCAGGCACTCAGAAAACCGTCCTGCGCCGCGTCGTCGGCATCTTCCGGGTCCCGGAGGATCGCGCGGCAAAGTCGCCGGGCCGACCCCGCATACCGCTCCATGATCTGTCCGAACGCTTCCCGGTCGCCGGACATGGCGCGACGGACGAGGTCGGCCTCGACCTTATCTATCTGCTTACGCATGGGGCCCGCCGGACGTTGAGACTCGGAAGTTTGCATGGGGACAAGAGCTTACCGAGGGGGCCGGGGGGCTCACGGTCAGCCATGTGGCGGGGAATTTCCGGCGTTTTGGCGTGAAATGGCCCCTTTTGAGCGCTAATCCGATGGCTCTAGCGTTGCATCGTGATATGGTGAGGGCCCTCATTTTCCTGCTCGATCGGGCTTGGATCTTGCAACCAGGGACAGCATGGGTATTTCGCGGGCCCCCTCAACGTTCGGTACTTCCTATATGGCCTCTGGGTTCCCGCTGTGTTGATTGCACGTGACGAGCAGGGACGGCCGTAACGAGCGGGGGATGCGAGCCACGCCGGGAATCTATTTCTTCCGCCTGCAAAACGCCGGGTTCACGACCGCAAAATCGATCGTTCGTCTTCCCTAGTGATCCGACGGGACACTAGTCTTCTTCCAGGCCCAGAAACTCCATGGCTTCACGGACGGTCTTGAAGACGCGCACCGCTTTCGTGCTCTTGGGATCCAATTCTCGATAGGTCTCGTAGAGGCGACCCAGGCCGAACATGAGCTTGTTCGGGGAGGCGATGGCAAACCGGGCGTGCGAGTCCGGCGGGTCCATGCTCGCCGAAAGCTGCACGAGCCGGCGAACATTCTCGACCGATGGGTCGACAATCTCGGTGACCTCGGTCATGTCCACGAGCTCGTTGTATCCGGCCACGCCCGGTTGGGACCACGCCTCTTGCTGGTAGCGAAACATGTCCTCGCTGGTGAAGGTACCCTTCCCCTTGGCGATGATGACCCGTCGTTCGTGATCGATGCGGTATTCGATGGGCATGGACGTTAGATGTTCTCGAGCCCCAGGAAGTCCAGGCCTTCCTGGAGCGTTTTGAACACGGTCACCGTCTTGGTGCTGGTTGGCTGCAAACTCCGGTATGCTTCGTACATCCGTCCCAGACCGAAGATGATTTCCTTGGGCGCGACAATGGCGAATCGCGACTGCGTGTCTGGCGGATCCATGCTCACGGCCAATCGCACAAGTTTTCGGATGTGTTCCACACTCGGATCCAGAATCTCCGTGGCATGGGTGAGATCCAGGAGCTCGTCATACCCCGCTACGCCGGGTTGGGACCACGCTTCGAGCTTGTAGTTGAAAAAATCGTCGCTGGTGAGGAAGCCCGAACCTTTGGCGATGATGACACGTCGTTCGTGATCGATGCGGTATTCGATGGGCACGTAATCAGCGTAGCAGAAGTCGACCGTGCCGATACATAAACCTAAGCCATAGCTGGATCAATAATTAGGCGAGGGGACACGGAAGGGGCTGTAATTTCTGGCTTGTATTCCGTCTAATTAGTCGGGGTGAGCCGCCATGCATCCATTTCGGGAGGTGCTTCATGGGACGTATCGTTTTCCTCCTTGGCGGGATAAGCATCCTGGCCCAGAGCCCCGCCTTTGCTGTCCCTAATTCCGGGGGGCGCATTGCCCTACATCGTCAGGCCACGCAGTCGCCGGTGACGGGAAGTCAACTGTGCGGTCCTCTGTCTCCCAACGGCAATCAGTTGCCCTGCTCCGCGTATACGGTCACGGCTCCGGCTCCGGGAGCGAGCTTTGTTTACGTGGTGGCGGCCATGGCGGACGCTGGCGCGGGAGTGTCGTTTGTGTCCTTCGGCATCGATTTCGATGGGCGAGATCCGGATGGTCAGCCCGGAACCGGGGACGAGCACGGCATCATGCCCGCCTACGTGTCCTGGACCCAGTGTGCGGACGGGCTCAACTTATCTAAGAATGGAGCCTTGGGCGACTGGCCAGCCCCGTTGTCCAGTGGCCGCATTTCCTGGAACGGCTGCCAGAACACGGTTATCGGAGGCACCGTTCACGCAGTGGTCGGTTGCTTCTATCTCTATGCCTACTCCGAGGACGTGTTTCGCATCACTCCTAACAACAACGTGCAGTCGGGCCCCGAACTCTCCATTGCTGGTTGCGACGGGATTCCCACGAACCTGCTGAGCATCTATCCACCGGAACTCTATCCAACCTTGGCCGGCCGCGTTGAGTTTGGCGGCGATGGAAGCCAGGGATTCAATCCGTGCAACGCCTCTGTTCCGGTTACGCCGTCGAGTTGGGGGAGGATGAAGACGCGGTTCGCGAACTGATACGACTTCGCGGCGTGGTCTGATCTGTTCCGGCAAGCGAAGGCTTACCGGAGTTTGACCATTCTTTGGGTGATTCGTAGTCCCTGTGCCTCGAGCTCGTAGAGATACACGCCGGAGGGAACGACTCTCCCCGCATCATCCCGGCCGTTCCATCGTACTTCCCGACGCCCCGCGTCCAGCCGTTGGCTCATGAGGACTCGGACCTGCCGCCCGGACAGATCCAGAATCCTGAGCTTCACTAGCCCACTCTGCGCCACCGAGAAGGGGATCGTGATCCCGTCTCCGGTCGTGGGATTGGGTCGGCTTTGCTCGAGCACGGGACGGAGGCTGCCGGTTGGATCGAGGCGGGCCATCACCGGCCCAAACAACTCCGTCCTTCCCGAACGATCCAAGGCTTCGAGGCGGTAGTAATAGGTCACTCCCGACGTCACGTCAGTGTCGAGGAATCGGTAGGGTGACGGGGGAGAAATGAGCGTCGGGCCGACCGGCCGATAGTCTGCTTCCATATGCACCGAACGCTGGATGCGAAAGCCGGAGAAGTCGGATTCCAATGAGGTGGCCCACTCCAAGGCCACGGCTCCCGGCTGTGATGACGCGCGGAAGGACGAGAGACGGACACTCGTAAGGGTTCCACATTGGGTGGGAAGGATGGTTAGCCCCGATGGGTCATCCGCAACATAGACATAGGAACCAGAACCAGCCACTTTGTAGGCACCGCCCGGCGTATTCACGCTGCCAACGAGAATAGGAAGAGCCGGGTTCGAGATGTCGATGACTTGAAAATTGTAGTCGCCATCGGCGACATAAGCATACGAGCCTAGGATCGCAACCCCCCGAGCCTCCCCTGGTGTGTCTACATTGCCTACGATGACCGGAGAGGCCGGATTCGTGATGTCGATCACTTGAAGCCCCGAGACATAGTCGGCGATATAGGCGTACGAGCCTTGGATGGCAATTCCCTGCGCCCCGCCTGAGGTGGCTACGCTCCCCACGAGGACCGGCAAGGCAGGATTCGTAACGTCGACCACTTGAAGACCCGAGTCGGCGGCAACATACGCATAAGATCCGGAGACAACAACCCCGCGGGATGTTCCCGGAACATAGATGTTTCCGACGATAGTGGGCGCCACCGGATTGGCGATGTCGATCACTTGAAAGCTGAAGTCCGCAGTGCCCACGTAGGCATACGATCCCGAGACCGCGACCGCGATGCCGTTCCCGAGAGTATCCACCGTCCCCACGACGAAGGGCGAGGTCGGATTGCTGATGTCGATCACAGCCAACGGAGAGGTGGGTTCTGATGCGAGATAAGCGTATTGACCAGACACCGCAACGCCCATGGAGAAGCCTGGTGTGTCTGCGGCGCCAACGATGACTGGTGACGCTGGATTCGTGATGTCGATCACTTGAAGCCATCGCCACCGTCGGCAAGGTAGGCATAGGAACCGGAGACAACCACACCCAACACATGCCCCGGAGTTTTTACGCCGCCCACGATGTCGGGAGACAATGGATTGGCGATGTCAACTACCTGAAAGCCAGTCTCGGTGTCGGTGAGGAAGACATGGCTACCGTAAACGGCCACGCCAAGGGCCAGCCCGGAAGGTTTCGTGCTCCCAACGATGCGGGGGGATTCCGGTGTCGTGATGTCGATCGCTTGAAGGCCGGAGTATACATCCGCCACATAGGCGTAGGAGCCGGACAGTGCAACCCCAAAGGCCGATGGCGTCTGCACGGTTCCCACGATGGCCGGCGACGCGGGATTCGTGACATCGATCACGTGAAATCCAATGAAATCGTCCGCGACATAGGCGTAGGAGCCCGACACTGCGACACCCACCACGTATCCGTCGGTGTCCACATTTCCGACGATGGCCGGCGAAATTGGATTCGCCAGGTCGACTATTTGAAGACCCGATTCGTAATCCCCGACATAGGCAAGAGTTCCTGACACGGTAACGCTGTAGGCATGTCCGGGGGTGTCCATAGTGCCGACGATGGTGGGGGAGGCGGGATTGGAGATGTCGACTACTTGAAGGCCGAAGCGTTCGTCGGCCACGTAGGCGTAGGCTCCATATACGGCAACGTCATAAGCCTTTCCAGGTGTATCTACGCTCCCCACGATGGTTGGAGAAGCCGGGT
>Ga0114129_10006625_pt1 | contig 16445 bp, 14 predicted proteins | sample RhiMetdeltSRZDD1_FD_80071 | JGI IMG/M metagenome (GOLD analysis project Ga0114129, IMG submission 80071) | Populus rhizosphere microbial communities from Tennessee, USA - Rhizosphere MetaG P. deltoides SRZDD1 (version 2) (version 2) | ecosystem: Host-associated > Plants > Roots > Rhizosphere >... | reverse complement strand
GGGGGTACCTGTGGACACGGAGCAGGGCTCAGGGGGGCTCAGGTGCTCCCGGTTCCGTTCCTGGGACGCCGCTGTCCGTCTCCGAACAACTGCGAGACCCGTCCTCTAGTTACAAGCCACATCGCTGCAGGATCTTCGCCGCGTCTGTCGCGCTGGCACATCCTTGCTATGCTATTTTTTGAGCATACGGCAAGCCTGAGCAGGTGAACACGATGAGCGAGCTTTTCCACGACGTGCGATTGGCGCTGCGCGGCCTCCTGGCCCGTCCCGGCTTCAGCCTCGTGGCCGTATCGACGATCGCGCTCGGCATCGCGGCGGCCGCTGCGATCTGGAGTGTCGTCGACGCGGTGCTGGTGCGGCCGCTGCCGATGAGCGCTCCCGAGCGGCTGGTCTTCGTGTGGGAGCAAAAACGCGCGCTCAAGCGCGACCGCAACGTGGCGGGCCCGGCCAACTTGATGCGTTGGCGCGAGCAAGCCCGCTCGTTCTCTGGCCTCGCGGGCTTCATTCGCTTCGACGCCAATCTCGAGCGCCCCGGCGGGGAGCCCGAGCGGATCCCAATCGGCTTCACCACCGGCAACCTCTTCACGCTCCTCGGCACTCCCGCGCTCCTCGGCCGAACCCTGTTCGAGAGCGACTCGGCGCCTGGCGCGGCGGAAGTCGTGGTGTTGAGCGAGGGCTACTGGCGCCGCCGCTTCGGCGCCGATGCTTCGGTCCTGGGGCAGACCGTGCGCGTCAACGGCGAGCCGAGCATCGTCGTCGGCGTGATGCCGGGTTCGCTGCAGATGCCTCCCGGAGCGATGCTCTGGGCTCCGTTCACGGTCGACGAGCGGCTGCGCACCGCGGGCGGGCGCTACCTGACCGTCGTCGGGCGGCTCGCCGAAGGCGTGAGCGTCGCCCAGGCGCACGACGAGATGGCGCGGCTCGGCGACAGGCTCGCCGCAGAGCACCCGGACATGAACGCCGGCTGGGGCGTGAACGTGCAGCCGCTGCACGCCGACCTCGTGCGCCAGGTTCGCCCGGGGCTGCTGCTGCTGCTGGTCGCGGTCGTGGTACTGCTGCTGATCGCGTGCGTCAACGTGGCCAATCTGCTGCTCGCGAAGGCCGTCACCCGCGAGCGCGAGCTCGCAATCCGCGCTGCGCTCGGGGCCGGGCGCGGCCGGCTGTTGCGCCAGCTGCTCACGGAGAGCCTTGTGCTCGGAGCGCTCGCCGGCGCCCTGGGCGCCGGTCTCGGCCGCTCCCTGCTCGGCGCGATAGAGCTGCTGCTGCCGCCGGAGATCGCCGAGGTGGTGACGGTGCGCTACGACCTGCGCGCCGTAGCGGGAGCCGTGCTGCTATCGCTCACGAGCGCTCTCGTGTTCGGCGGCTTTCCGGCGCTGCAGGCGGCGCGCAGCGGGCTCGTCGGAGCGCTCAAGGAAGGCGGCTCCGTGCGCGGCTCGGGCCGCTCCCGCAGGCGGCTGAAGCAGGGCCTGGTGGTGGCCGAGGTGGCGCTCTCGGCGCTGATGCTGGTCGCCACCGGCCTGCTGCTGCGAAGCTTCTGGACGCTCGCCTCCGTGTCGCCGGGCTTCGACGCGGGGGGGATCCTCGCCGCGAGCCTCTCACCCGGAGGCGAGGCGTATCGCGAGCCCGCGCGCGTCCAGGACTTCTATCGCGAGGTGATCGAGCGGCTGCGCCAGCAGCCGGGCGTGACGAGCGCGGCAGCGATCTCCTGGACGCCGCTCGGCGGCGGGGGAGCAGCGACGCGCTTCACGATCTCGGCCCGCCCTGCGCCGCTTCCAGGCCAGGAGCCGACCGCGGACGTGCGTGTCGTCACGCCAGGCCTTTTCGAGACGCTCCGAATCCCCCTGCTGCGCGGGCGCGACTTCCGTCCGGACGACCGCAGCGGGCGCCCGCCGGTCGCCGTGATCGGCGAGAGCTTGGCGCGCGAGCTCGGGCCCCCGGGAGCCGCACTGGGTCAACGCCTCAAGCTCCGCTGGAACAACGATCCCGAGGTGGAGATCGTGGGCGTCGTCGGCGACGTGCACCACACCTCCCTCGACACTCCGCCGCGTGCGACGGTGTATCTGCCCCACGGCCAGGATCCCAACAACTTCATGACCCTGATGCTGCGCACGGGCGGCTCGCCGGCCTCACTCGCCCCGGGCGTGCGCGCGGTGATCGCCTCCCTCGACCGCGCGCTCCCCGTGGGCGGCGCGCGGCCGCTCGACGAGGTGGTGGGCGACTCGCTGCGCGCGCGGCGCTTCGTGCTGGTGTTGGTCGCCGTGTTCGGCGGCTCGGCGCTGGCGCTCGCCGGGATCGGGCTCTTCGGCGTGATGGCGTACCTGGTGGCGCAGCGCACGAGCGAGCTGGGGGTGCGGCTCGTGCTCGGGGCGCAGCCGCGCGACGTGCTGCGCCTGGTGGTGGGCGACGGCATGCGCCTGGTGGGCCTGGGCCTGGTGCTCGGGCTCTTGGGAGGACTCGCGGCTTCGCGCGCGCTCGAAAGCCAGCTCTTCGGCGTGCGGCCCTGGGACCCGTTGGCGCTCGTGGGCGTGGCGGTCACGCTCGCGCTCGTGTCGCTACTGGCGCTTGCGACACCCGCCTGGCGCGCCGCCAGCCTCGACCCGGCGCGGGCCATGCGCGTCGAGTAACCGGCGCGCCGTAGCTTCAGGCCGGAGCGCTGCCCAGCCGCGCGTCGCCGTCGTCGAACAACCGGGCGGGGGCGGCCGTGGCGGCCGCCGCGACCAGCCCCAGCACTCCCAGGAAGGCGAGCGTGAGCGGGAACGAGCGGTCCAGGATCGCGCCCACCGCCGGATAGAGCAGGGCGACCGCGAGCGTGCGCGCCGCCGAGACCGCGGACAGCACCGTCGCGCGCCGCTCGGACGGGATGCGGCTGTTGATCGCGCCACTGAAGAGCGGCGGTCGGCCCAGGCCCGCGCAGGCGGCTGCCACGATCAGCAGCACGCTGAGCGGCGCGCTCGTGGTGAGCGAGAGCCCGAGCAGGCACAGCGCGGGCAGGGCCGCCGTCGCGCGCACCAGCCGCGCCCGCCCGCCCAGCGCGCGCTCCACGAGCGCCAGGCGCGCGAGCAGCGCCACCTGCGAGACGCCCATCACCGCGTGGACGAGCCCGTAAGCGGCGAGGGGTATCCCGACCCGAGCGAGCTGCAGCTGATAGAGCCAGATCACGAGCCATGCCACGGTCGCACATGCCACCTGGTCGAGCGCGAGCGCGCGCAGCTCGGGCGCGTGTCGGAAGTGCTCGAGGCCGCCCGAGAGCAGGCGCAGGTAACCGGGGTGCTGGGCCGCGGCCGCCTGCGCGCTGGGCGGCTCCTTCATCCCGAGCGCGAGCAGGGCGGCGCCGAAAAGCGGCACGGACTGCAAGAGCATCGGCCAGCGCAGTCCCAGCGCGGCGGCCACGAGCGAACCCGTAAGCGCACCAGTGACGATCCCCGCGAGCTTGCAGGCTTCGAGGCGTGCCATCACGCGTGGCGCCTCGGCTTCGCGGCCGAGCGCCTTCAACGTGTCGTAGGCGAGCGCCTCGTCGGCGCCCGAGACGAGGGCCAGGCCAATGGCGAAGATCGCTTCGGCGCAGACGAAGACGGGGAAGAGCGGCACGCTGCCGTAGAGCAGGGAAGCCACGGCGATCACCAGGCAGCCCAGGCCCACCGAGAAGCGGCGCCCGAAGCGGTCGGCGACCGCACCCGTCGGCACCTCCATCAGGAACCACACCAGCATGAACCAGGTCTGGAGCGCGAAGATCGCAATGAAGCTCAGGCCACCGAAGTCGCGGAAGAAGGGGATGATCACCGCGCTCATCAGGTGCGCCCAGCTCAGGAAGCGCACGGCTGCGAGACGTCTCAGGTTGGCCTCGAGCCCGGCTGCGGCCGGCCCAGGCGTGGTCGTGATCACGGGATTGGATTCTGCCACGCGAAGCGATTCGCGCCCGGAATGGCCCGACGAGTGCCGGTATACTAGGACGCTCCGCCATGCCCGAGACGATCATCGTCGGCTCCGACCACGCCGGCTTCGACCTCAAAGAGCGAGTCAAGGAGTGGCTGGAGGCGCGCGGCTTCGAGGTGGAGGACGTCGGTCCCCGTTCCCCCGAGCAGGTGGACTACCCGGACTTCGCCCACCGCGTGGCCGACGCGATCGCGAGCGGCCGGCGCGCGCGCGGGGTCGTGATGTGCGGCACCGGCATCGGGGTCGCGATGACGGCGAACCGCCACCCCGGCGTGCGTGCCGCGGTCGTGTGGAACGAGGACACCGCGCGCCTGTCGCGCGAGCACAACGACGCCAACGTGCTCGCGCTCGGAGGCCGCACGCTCGACCCCTTCCTCGCGGAGCGGATCCTCGAGGTATGGCTCGAGACGCCGTTTGCCGCTGGCCGCCACGCCCGCCGCGTCTCGAAGATCGAGCCCGCTCATGAGGACACCAGCAGGACAGAAGCAAGGTAGGGTGATGGAGAACCTGGCGCGAACCGATCCCGAGCTGGCCGAGGCGATCCGCAACGAGACCGAGCGGCAGGGCCGCCAGCTCGAGATGATCGCCTCGGAGAACTTCGTCTCCGAGGCGGTGCTCGAGGCGCTCGGCACGGTGCTCACCAACAAGTACGCCGAGGGCTACCCGGGCCGTCGCTACTACGGCGGCTGCGAGTTCGTGGACGTGGCCGAGAGCCTGGCGATCTCGCGCGCCAAGCAGCTCTTCGGCGCCGACCACGCCAACGTACAGCCGCACTCGGGCGCGCAGGCGAACACCGCCGTCTACATGGCGGCGGTCAAGCCGGGCGACACGATCCTCGGCATGAATCTCTCGCACGGCGGCCACCTGACCCACGGCCACCCGCTCAACTTCTCGGGCAAGTACTTCAGCGTCGTCGCCTACGGCGTTCGCAAGGAAGACGAACAGATCGACTACGACGACCTGAAGCGGCTGGTGGTCGAGCACCAGCCGAAGCTCGTCGTGGTGGGCGCGTCCGCCTACCCGCGCACGATCGACTTCCAGGCGGTGCGCGCGGCCGCCGACGCGGCGGGGGCTCCGGTGATGGCCGACATTGCGCACATCGCGGGCCTGGTGGCGGCGGGGCTCCACCCCTCGCCCGTGCCCCACTGCGAGTTCGTGACGACCACCACGCACAAGACTCTGCGCGGCCCGCGCGGCGGCATGATCCTGTGCCGCGAGGCGTGGGCGAAGGAGATCGACAAGGCGGTCTTCCCCGGCGTCCAGGGCGGCCCGCTGATGCACGTGATCGCCGCCAAGGCGGTGGCCTTCCGTGAAGCGCTCGCCCCGGAGTGGAAGGCCTACCAGAAGCAGATCGTGGCGAACGCTGCGGCGCTCGCGGCGACGCTTTCGGGCGAGGGCTTCCGCCTCGTCTCGGGCGGCACCGACACGCACCTGATGCTGGTGGACGTGTTCGCGAAAGGCATCACCGGCAAGGTCGCGGAGAAGGCACTCGACAGGGCCGGCATCACCGCCAACAAGAACACGATCCCCTTCGACAGCAACTCGCCGATGGTCGCCTCCGGGATCCGCCTCGGAACGCCCGCGCTGACGACCCGCGGGATGAAAGAGGCCGAGATGACCGAGGTGGGCAAGCTCGTGGCGCGCGCGCTCAACGCGGTCGAGAACGAGACGGCCCTCGCGGACGTGAAGCGCGACGTGCTGAAGCTGTGCGAGAGCTTCCCGCTCTACGCTTCCCGGCTCGCCGCTTACGAGAGGGTGCTAGCGCGGGCCTGACGCTTCTCGAGGCCTCGCCTGGCGGATAGCGGGGCGAGGCTCCGGGAGTCGGCGTTGCTGATAGCATCGGGCGGCCCCGCTCATGCGCACCTGCGACGCTTGCGGCTTTGAAAACGCCGAGCCCGGCAAGCCCTGCGCCCTTTGCGGATCGAGCGAAATCGTCCACGCGGCTTCCGACGTCTCGACCATGGTCGCAGCTTCGACGTTTGCACCCGGCGGCGGCGCGGATACGCCACGGTTCGAGGCTGGCCACGTCTTCGGCGAGCGCTATCGCGTGGTCTCGCTCATCGGCAGCGGGGGCATGGGACAAGTTTTCCGGGTCGAAGATGTGGCGAGCGGCCAGACCCTGGCCCTGAAGGTGCTCCGGCCACTCGACAACGACCACGGCGACCGCGTGCGCCGTTTCCAGCGAGAGATCCAGATCCTCACTCGCATCCGCCACCCCGCCGTGCTCCACATCCTGGACTGGGGCGACAGCCCCGCGGGGCTCTATTTCGTGACCGAGCTCGTGGACGGGGAGGACCTGAAGCTCGCGATCCGCAGCCGCGGTCCCTGGCCGGCGCCGGAGGCCGCGGCCCTCGGCGCCACGCTCGCCGACGCGCTCGCCGCCGCCCACGCGCAGGGCGTCGTCCACCGCGACGTCAAGCCCAATAACGTGATGATCGCGCGGGACGGCTCGGTGCGGCTGCTCGATTTTGGCCTCGCACGCGGTGCCGGCATCGATCTCACGACCCTCACCCGCACCGGCACCATCGTCGGGACGCCCGGCTACATGTCGCCCGAGCAGTTCGAGGCGCATGGAGTGGACGAGCGCAGCGACGTCTATTCGCTCGGCGTCGTGCTCTTCGAGGTGCTCACGGGGCGGCTACCGTTCAAGGGTCAGACCCCGATCGCGGTCGCGCTCGCTCACAAGACCGAACCGCCACCGCTTCTTCGATCGCTGCGTCCCGAGCTGCCAGCGTGGCTGGAGCGTTCCGTGTTGCGTTGCCTCGAGAAGGACCCGGCGCGACGCTTCGCGACCGCGTCCGCCCTGGCCGCGGAGCTGCGGCGGCCGCGTGAGGGCGCGCCGCCGCGCTCGCGAGCGCTTCCGGGCGGAGACTTTGTCCTGCTCGATCCGGCCGAGACCAAGGACTGGGCCGTCGCCCTCACCAGTGCCCATGAGAAGACGGGCTGGACGGAAGGGATGACCCTGCGTTTCGAAGAACGCTACTACCGGCTGGTCATGGCGCACGCCCCTGTTTCAGAGGGAGCGCCCTGGACTTATCGCTTCGTGGCCTGGCCGGAAGGTGAGATCTTCCGACGCCTGGTGGATTACGAGCAGGACCTCGCCTCGCGCGAGGCGGCCGCCGCTGCCAAGCTCACTGGCCGGCTGTCCCGCTGGCTGGGGCGGCGCGGCTAGGCGCGTCCCGCGCGGCCTGCTGAAGCGCCGCCCATAGCGCCTCGACGTGGCGCCTTTCCGTCGGCTCGGCGCCGATGCTGACGCGAATCATCTGGCGGCCCTTGACGAGCGCGGGCGTGAGGTAGGCGGCGCCGCTCTCGTTCACGCGCCGCGCGAGCTCGAGGTTGTGGCGCGCCAGCCCCGGCTCGTCGCCCACGAGCGCCTGCGGCACATGTCGGAGGCAGACTGTCTGCAGCGGCACCGGCGCCAGGCGCTCCCAGCCCGGCGCGGCATCCACCCGCTCGCGCAGCCACTGCGCGTTCGCAAGGTCGCGCCGGATCCGCGCCTGAAGCCCCTCGACCCCGACGTCGAGCAGCTGGAACCACAGCTTGAGCGCGCGGAAGCGGCGCCCGAGCGGGATTTGCCAGTCGCGGTAGTTCTTCACCGCGCCGTCCTCTGCTGTCCGTAGGTAGCTCGGATTCGTGCTCATCACCCGGATCAGATGCTCCGCGTCGCGTACGTAGTAGGCGCTAAGGTCGAAGCCCACGCCCATCCACTTGTGCGGGTTGAACACCAGGCTGTCCGCCTGCTCGACCCCTGCCCAGAGCGGGCGGCACTCGGGCAGCACCATCGCCGTGCCCGCGAGCGCCGCGTCCACGTGGAGCCAGAGGCCCTGCTTGCGGGCGAGCGCAGCCATCGCGGCGAGTGGGTCGATCGACGTGGTTCCCGTGGTACCGATCGCGGCCACGAGCGCGCACGGCGCCCGGTCCGCGGCGCGATCCGCATCGATCGCGGCCTCCAGCAGGTCGACGCGGAGCGCGTGAGCCTCGTCGGTATCGACGAGGCGCAGGTGGTCCCGGCCGAAGCCGGCGAGGAGAGCGGCCTTCTCGATCGAGCTGTGGCCTTGGCTCGAGGCGTACACCACGAGCGGCGGCCGGCCCGCTTGCAGGCCCGGGCCATTCTGGCTGAAGCCCGAAGCCCGCTCGCGGGCACACAAGAGCGCGCACAGCGTGGCGGTGCTGGCCGTGTCGTGCACGACTCCGGTCCAGGCGTCGCTCAGCCCCACCATCTGGCGCAGCCAGTCCATCACGACTTCCTCGACCTCGGTGGCGGCGGGGCTCGTCTGCCAGCTCATGCCCTGGACCCCGAGACCGGAAGCCACGACGTCGGCCAGGATCGACGCGTAGCTGGTGTTGCTCGGGAAGTAGGCGAAGAAGGACGGGTGGTTCCAGTGCGTGATGCCGGGCAGCACGTCCTCGTCGAGCCGGGCGAGTGCCGCGGCGAGACCGCCGCCCGTGTGCGGCGGCTCTTTGGGCAGGCGCTCCCGGATCTCGCCGGGCCGCGCCGGGCTCATCACCGGCAGGCGCTCTACGCGCTCGCGGTAGTCCGCCACCCACTCGATGAGCTCGTGACCGAGCTTGCGGAAAGTCGCCGCGTCCATGTGCCCCCTGGGATCAGGTCTTGAATCGGCTCGGCAGCCGTTCGCGATGCGAAGCGTCGGACCCGCTGGCGAGAGCATATGCCCTAAGATGGCCGTCTCGTGACTCATGCGACGGACTTCTTCGCGCCGGGCGGAGCGCTCGCCCGGGTGTTGCCCGGCTACGAGGAACGCCCGGCGCAGCGCCGGCTCTCGGACGCGGTGGCGGACGTGCTCGAGCACGGCGGGCTGCTATTGGCCGAGGCCGGCACCGGCACCGGCAAGACGCTCGCTTACCTGCTGCCGGCGGTGCTGTCGGAAAGGCGCGTGGTGATCTCCACCGGCACCAAGAACCTGCAGGAGCAGCTCGTCCAGAAGGACCTGCCGTTGCTCGCGCAGGCGCTCGGGCGCGAGCTGCGCGTCGCCGTAATGAAAGGCCGGGCCAACTACCTGTGTCTGCTTCGCTTCTCCTCCTTCGGCAAGGCCGGCAGCTTCAGGCGGCTCGAGGAGCTGCCGGTGTACAAGGCGGTCGAAGCGTGGTCGACCACCACCAAGAGCGGCGACCGGGCCGAGGTCAGCGACATGCCGGACAACGTCGATTTCTGGCGCGAGGTCTCGGCCGCGAGCGAGAATTGCATCGGTCAGTCGTGTTCGCTCTTCGACGCTTGCTTCGTCACCGGCATGCGCCAGCGCGCGCTCGAGGCCGACGTGGTGGTGGTCAACCACCACCTGCTGTGCGCCGACCTGGCGGTCAAGGACGGCAGCTACGGCTCGGTGATCCCCCCCTATGACACGCTGATCCTGGACGAAGCGCACCTGATCGAGGACGTGGCGACCCAGTACTTCGGCGTGCAGGTCTCCTCGCACAAGCTCGAGGAGCTGGTGCGCGACGTGGAACGCGAGCTCAAGGCTGCGAACCTCAACGCGCGCGAGCTGCGCTCCGCGGCCGAGGGCCTGCGCGTCCGCAGCGAGCGCTTCTTCACCCGGCTCGGGAAGAGCCGGCCAGGCCGGATCGCGCCGGGCTGGATGACCGATGCGATGGCCGAGGAATCCCTGGATCTGCTGCAGCGGCTCGAGGGCCTGCGCACGGCGCTTTTGGCCGTGCCCGACCGGCCCGAGCCGCTCACGGGCCTTGCCGTCCGCACGCTCGCTCTCACCAGCGACGTCGCGTTCTTGGTGCGCGCCGACAGCGACGACCACGTCTACTTCGCCGAGACCCGCGGCCGCGGGGTCTTCCTGCGCGCGATGCCGATCGACGTTTCAGGGCGGCTCAAGCTGCTGCTCTTCGACCAGCTGCGTGCCACGGTGCTCACCTCGGCGACGCTCGCCGTCGACGCCGGCTTCGGCTACGTCAAGGACCGGCTGGGGATCCAGCCGAGCGAAGAGCTGCTGCTGGCCTCTCCCTTCCACTACGAGGAGCAAGCGCTGCTCTACGTGCCGAAGGCCATGCCCGAGCCGCTCGCTCCCGATTTCGTGGATCGCGCCGCCGAGGAGGTGGTGCGCCTCGTCGAGCTCTCGCGCGGCCGCGCCTTCGTGCTCTTCACCTCCTACGCAAACATGAACGCGGTCGCCGAGCGGATCGCCGGCCGCATCGCCTACCCGATCCTGATCCAGGGCGAGGCGCCAAAGGCGCAGCTGCTCGACACGTTCCGCGCCACGCCGCATGCAGTGCTGCTCGCCACCGCGTCCTTCTGGCAAGGAGTCGACGTGGCGGGCGAGCAGCTCTCGTGCGTGATCGTGGACAAGCTGCCGTTCGCGTCTCCCGGGGACCCCGTGGTCGCGGCGCGCATCGAGCGGCTGCGCAACCGCGGGCAGAACCCGTTCGGCGAGTATCAGGTGCCGGTCGCGGTGCTGATGCTGAAGCAGGGTCTCGGCCGCCTGATCCGCTCGGCCTCCGACCACGGCATCCTGGCCGTGCTCGACAGCCGGCTGGTGCGCAAGGCCTACGGCAGGCGCTTTCTCGAAAGCCTGCCTCCGGCCCGGCTCGTCCACGAGCTCGACGAGGTAGCCAGGTTCATGGCCTGACCCCCCGACCGGTTGGGGTGATAAGCGCCACGTATCCCATATCCAGTAGCCTGCTATACTCGATCGGTCAGCACCCAAGTCCGCTCCCTCTGGCCCTTTTCAAAAAACGAGGAGGTTCGATGACTCTGGCCGTCCGAGCTCGCTCGCTGCGGGCGCTGCTGGCGCTGCCGCTCCTGGCCGTGCCCGCCTCACTCCAGGCGTCTGGCTTCGCGATCGAGAGCCAGGGCTCCCGGGCGATGGGCTTCGCCGGAGCCTACGTGGCGCAAGCCACGGACCCGTCCGCGATCTTCTTCAACGCCGCCGGCATCGGCTTCTTGAAGGGCAAGCACCTCTACATCACCGGCGCGCTCTCTTCGCGCTCGAGCGATTTCATCGGCGTCGGCCCGAAGCCGCCCGCCGGCACGCTCGAGAGCTCGACCCGCAGCGTGGCCGTGCTGCCCTCGATCTATTACTCGCAGCAGGTGGGTGACAAGGCTGTCTTCGGTCTCGGCGTCAGCCGGCCATTCGACAACCGCTTGGAGTGGCAGAACCCCGACGCGTTCACCGGGCGCTACATCTGCGTGGCGTGCCAGATCGACTCCTGGTCGATCAACCCCACGATCGCCCTCCGGCTCGCCGACCGCTTCGCGATCGGCGCTGGAGTCGACGTGCGTTTCTCGAGCTTTGAGCTCAGGCACCGCCTGGTGGCCGACCCGAACCCGTTCCCCGTCCCGACGGACGTCGCGGAGCAAACCATCGCCAGCAGCAGAGACAGGGGGATTGGCTTCAATGTCGGCATGCTGGCGATGCCTAGCGAGAACGTCTCGATCGGCCTCGCCTACCGCCACGAGGTGAAGATCGACCATGCCGCGCAGGCCAGCTTCACCCAGATCCTCACCGGCAACCTGGCGCTCGACCAGGCGGTGGCGATCGCGCTGCCTTCGTCGCAGCCCGCGACGGTCAGCTTCAGCTACCCGGCCAGCGTCGCGGCCGGCGTCGCGCTGCGGCGCGGCTACTGGACGGTCGAGGCCGACTTCCAGTACCTGATGTGGTCCAGCTTCGACGCGATCACGATCAGCTACCTCGAGACGTCTGCGCTCGACAACACGCTCCAACAGGACTGGCTGAGCAGTTGGCGGGCAGCGATCGGCATCGAGTACCTGATCCGCGACGACTGGGAGCTGCGGATGGGCTACGGCTACGACCGAAACCCGGCGCCGCCGGAGACGATCTCGCCGTTCATCCACGATGCCGCGCGCCACAGTTTCGGCGCGGGCGGCACATGGAAATACGAGAACGTGCGCCTCGACTTCAACCTGCGCTACCTGCTGTTCCAGACGACCTCGACGCTCGGCCTCAGCAGCTACGACTACAACGGCGCCTACAAGCCGAGCGGCCTGCAGCTCGGGGCATCTCTAGGGTATCGCTTCTAGCTTCCCAGCGAGGTTCCGGGCAGGTTCGTCAGGTTGCGGAACCTCGCTTTTTATCGTTGACGTTCTTCTGTTGCCGTTGTCGGTTTGCGGCCAGGCCCGTCCCGCTTCAGGCCGCCGGAATCGCCACACGCGCACCGCCTCGCAGCCGGAGCGCCAACGTAGCCGCCGCGATCACCACGATGGCGCCCGCCACGAAAAGTCCGTCCGGCAGCCGTCTCCAGAGCAGCCAGTCGAGGAGGCCGGCGAAGACAGGACCGGCATAGAGGAACGGTCCCACGCGTGCCGCGGGTGCGTACACGTAGGCCCGCGTGAGCGTGAGCTGGCCGACGGTCGCGAAGACACCCATCAGCAGCAGGATCGCCCAGGTCCGGGCGGATGGGTTCGTCCACCAGAAGACCGCCGGCGGCAGCGCCACGACCGAGGCGACCATGCCGAAGTAGAAGACGATCCGAATCACCGGCTCGGTGCGCGTCAGGCGGCGGATGCCGACCTGCGCGATCGACGCCAGCACGGCGGAGGCGAGTCCCACGAGCGCGGCGGGTTCGAATACACCGGTGCCCGGTCGCAGGATCAGGAGCAGGCCCGCGAAGCCGAGCGCGAGCACGCCCCAAAGCCTCGCGGGCACGCGCTCGCCGAGCCACGCGCGCTCGACGATCGGGATGAAGAGCGGCATCGACTGGTTGAGCAGGACGGCGTCAGCCAGCCGAAGCCGCGCGATTGCGTAGAAGTAGCACGCGACCGCCGCGACGCCGGCAAGGCCGCGCACCAGGTGACCGGCGAAGTCGTCGGTGCCGAGCGCCCGGCGGCCCTGCCGCATCAGCCAGGGCAGCAGGAACACCAGCATGATGAAGTGCCGGAAAAAGACGATCGGTGCGTTGTTGAGCTCGCGCGCTGCCAGGCTGACCATCGCGGCCATCGCGGCGAACAGCATCGCCGAGGCGACCATCAGCAGCGCTCCGCGGCGGAGGTCGATGTGGGGCTCGGACGCGCTCACGGGGCGTCATCATATGCGAGCCGCCGGCAGCGACTTCGACGCTCCGCAGCGTAGGCCCGCGGACCAATCCCTCGTCGCGCAACGAAAGGGCTTGACAATAGTTTAGTAGATACTAAATTATAACTGTGGAGCAACTGCTGCAAGCCCTCGCGGCGCCGCGCCGGCTCGAGATCCTGCGGCTGCTGCGCCGCTGCGAGCGGTCGGCGGGCGAGATCCACCGCGCGCTCGGGGACGTGACATTCGGGGCCGTCTCGCAGCACCTCGGGGTGCTGGAGCAGGCCGGGCTCGTGAGCGCCCGCCGCGAGGGCCGCAGCCGCTTCTACGCCACGCGCAGCCAGGGCCTGCAGCCGCTGCGCGAGTGGCTGGACGAGATGTGGGGGGACGCGCTTCAAGAGCTCAAGCGGCAGGCGGAGGCGGAGGAGAGGGGCGAGCGTCCCAAGCGCGTTCCCAGGGGGGAACGACACAGGCAGCGGGCGGGGCGCCGTCGACCCGCCCGCGGGCAGAGGAGAAGAAGGCGATGAGTGGACTCGATTTCATCTTGGACCGCGAGGTCACGATCGCCGCCCGGCGCGAGACGGTGTTCCGCTACTTCACGGACTCCGAGCGCTTCGCGGCCTGGTGGGGCCAGGGTTCGCGGATCGAGCCGCGCCCCGGGGGCGCCGTCTACATCCGATTCCCGAACGCGATCGTGGCCGGCGGGGAAGTGGTGGAGATCGTTCCCCCCGAGAGAGTCGTCTTCAGCTACGGCTTCGAGTCCGGCCAGCCGATCCCGATCGGGGCCTCGCGCGTGACGATCACCCTCGAGGAAACCACGGGCGGGACGCTCGTCAAGCTCCGTCACGAGCTGCCGACGGCAGAAGTGCGCGACGAGCACGTCCAGGGCTGGCGCTACCAGCTCGCGGTTTTCGCCAACGTCGTGGCGAAAGAGGCGCACGCGGGCACGGGTGCGCTCGCCGACCGCTACTTCGCGTGCTGGGGCGAAGCCGACGCCTCGAAGCGCCGCGCGGAGCTCGCGGCGATCGCCGGCGAGGGGCTGGCGTTTCGCGATCCCTACTCCTGTACATCGGGGATCGATGATCTCAACGCCCACATCGCCGCGAGCCAGCGCTTCATGCCCGGCATCGTGCTCGCGCGCCGCGGCGAGCCGCGCCAGTGCCAGGGCATGGCGCTCGTCGACTGGGCGGTCTCGGCGCCGGACGGGAGCGAGCGGGCCAAGGGCACCAACGTCTTCGAGCTGACCTACGACGGCCGCATCGCGCGAGTCACGGGGTTCTGGGCCTGAACGACTGAAAGGCCGGCTTTGGGCGAACGTTGCTTTACAGTCCTTCGCTCTCGCTTCAACATGAAGCGGGAGGTCTCCGCCCGTGTTCGAGGTCGCGTACGAGACGACGTTTTGCGCCACGCACGTGCTGCACCGGGACGGGCAGCCGATCGAGCCGCTGCACGGCCACGACTGGCGGGTCGAGGTAGCGGCCAGAGCCGAGACGCTCGACGAGCTGGGCGTGGTGGTGGACTTCGAGCACCTGAAGCGAGCTGTTGCGGGGGTCTGCGCGCGCTTCCACTACGGCGACATCACCTCGCACCCCGACTTCGCCGGCCAGAGCCCGTCAGCCGAGGCGGTCGCCCGCTACTTCTTCCGCGAGGTGCGCGGTGCGCTGGGACCCGAAGGGGTGCGTCTCGCTCGCGTGCGGATCTTCGAGGCCCCCGGCTGCAGCGCCAGCTACAGCGAATGACAGAGAAGGCCCGATTCCCTATCGGGTTGCCGCGTGAGACACTATTCACGCCAGTAGGAGGAAGCATCATGAAAAGAACACTCATCGCCGCCTTCCTGCTCGTCGGCCTCGGTCTCGTGGCGCCACAGGCGCAGGCGCAGACCGGCACCGCTCGCGGCAAGGTGATGGACGCGCAAGGCCAGCCCATCGCGGACGCCAAGGTGCTGATCGAGTTCCAGGGCGGGGTCACGCGCAAGTTCGAGGTGAAGACGAACAAGAAGGGCGAGTTCATGCAGGTGGGGATGCAGCCCGGGCCCTACCGCTTCACGGTCAGCAAGGAGGGCTATCAGTCCGGCTTCTCTGACAACCGGATCTCGCTCGGTGATCCAACCGAGGTGCCCGAGTTCAAGCTGAACACGGTGGCCCAGGCCCAGCAGCAGGCTGCCGGCGGGACCGACGCCCAGGCGCTCCGCGCCAACTTCCAGAAGGCCGTCGAGCTACAGTCCGCCGGCAAGATCGACGAAGCCGAGGCGGCGTACAAGGCGATCCTCGCGACCCAGCCCGACATCCCCGAGATCCACCAGAACCTCGGCCAGCTGTATCTGGCGAAGAAGGACTACCCGGCCGCCGAGGCCGCGTTCCAGAAGGGTCTCGAGCTCCGGCCCGACTCGTCCGACATGTCGACCTTGCTCGCCCGGGTCTACCAGGAGTCGGGGCAGCCTGACAAGGCGATGGCTCTCATCGAGAAATCGGCGGGCGCCAACCCGCAGGACGCCAGGGCCCAGTTCAACCGCGGCATCTTCCTGCTGAACGCCAACAAGAACGAGGAAGCGATCGCGGCCTTCGAGGCCGCGACCAAGGCCGACCCGAACCTGGCCGAGGCTTACTACCGCCTCGGCGCGCTGATGGTGGGGCAGGGCAAGATCCCCGATGCTATCCAGAACCTCGAGAAGTACCTGAGCCTCAACCCGACCGACACGCAGAACGTGGCCACGGCGCAAGGCCTGCTAAAAGCGCTCAAGAAGTGATCGCCGAGCGCGTGGCCGCCGTCCGGGACAGGATCGCCCGGGCGGCGGAGCGCGCGCGACGCCAGCCCACGGACGTGACCCTAGTGGCCGTCAGCAAGACGCACTCCCCGGAGGCGGTGCGCGCGGCCTTCGAGGCCGGCGTGCGCGACTTCGGTGAGAATCGCGTCCAGGAAGCCGAGCCCAAGATTGCCGCGACCTCCGACCTCGCCGGCGCGCGCTGGCACCTCGTCGGCCACCTCCAGTCCAACAAGGCGCGCCGCGCCGCCGCGCTCTTCGGCCTCGTCCAGTCGATCGACTCGCTCGAGCTCGGCGAGCGCCTCGCGCGCGCGGGCGAGGAGAGCGGTCGTCCGGTGCGCGGCCTCGTCCAGGTGGATCTGGCGGGCGAGGCGTCCAAGTTCGGCCTGCCCGAATCCGAGCTTCTGCCTGCGCTGCTAGCGCTGCGCGAGCGGCCCGGGCTGCGGCTCGAGGGACTGATGGTCTTGCCGCCGCTCTTCGAGGACCCCGAGGCGGTGCGCCCCTACTTTCGCCGCCTGCTCGCGCTGCGCGACCGCGCGCTCGGCGAGGGTCTGCTCGCCGCGGGGGAGCTCTCGATGGGGATGAGCGAGGACTTCGAGGCGGCTGTCGAGGAAGGCGCCACCCTGGTCCGCGTGGGGACCGCCATCTTCGGAGAGCGCAGCAGGGCGGCTTAGCCGGCCCCGGGGGAAGGCCCCCTCAGTGGTACCAGCGCGACGACGACTCGTCAGGGGGCACGCGCGGGACCTCCCGCAACCGGC
>Ga0114129_10006624_pt1 | contig 16446 bp, 23 predicted proteins | sample RhiMetdeltSRZDD1_FD_80071 | JGI IMG/M metagenome (GOLD analysis project Ga0114129, IMG submission 80071) | Populus rhizosphere microbial communities from Tennessee, USA - Rhizosphere MetaG P. deltoides SRZDD1 (version 2) (version 2) | ecosystem: Host-associated > Plants > Roots > Rhizosphere >... | reverse complement strand
GTCAAAGAATAATAGCCAGTCGGGATAGTCCCTTTCCGCGGACGGGATGCAAACTGGATTGCGTGTTCAGTTTACACCGAGTCGTCTTCGAACGAAAAGGCGACCGAAACCTTGGCGCCCTCTTCCTTGGGTCCGCGAATGCGTTTGGGAATGGGCAGGAAGCCCTCGCCGGTTTTCGCGCGCCAGATGCTGGTCTCCCATTCGACGCCGTCGATGCTGGCGACGACCGGCGTGCGCGCCCAGGCGCGCGTGATCGGCGGCGCGAGTTTTTTCGGAATGGTCACGTAGGTCCAGCCGCCCTTGCCGCGAATGCGGCGCAGCGTCGTCTTGAATGGGCCGCGACGAACGATTTTCGCCTTCACCGTTTTCTCTTCGCGTTTTTCTTCGTGCTCTTCGTCTTCTTCGTGGTCTTTCTTTTCTTCGGTGTCACGCGCTCCGGCAGCTCGCGCGAGCCGGCGCCGCGATTCCATTCCTCGAACGTCTCGGGCGTGATCTTGCCTTCGACCAGCAGCTGGGCGAACTTGCGGCGTTGCGCTTTGCTCTTGATCGGCATGGCTCCTCGCTCGAAGAAGATCGTATCCAATCCGTCGACGGTTGCGCGCCTCACCTCGGCAAAGCCCAGCTTGTCGAGTACTCGAATGGACGCGACGTTGCCGGCATCAGTACTGGCGCGGATGCGCGGCATTTCCAGCATGGCGGCACAATACGCGAGCACGGCGCTTGCGGCCTCCACGGCATACGCCTGTCCCCATAGAGGCTCGGCGATGCCAAACAACAGCTCGAATTCCGGTGGATCGCGGAACGGCCAGATCCCGGCGAACCCTTGGATGGCCGGCGAGCCTTTGAGTCGAACGGTCCACAACCCGAAGCGATGCCGATCGAACAACTGACCGCTGGTGGCCACTGCTTCGGTCGCTCGTTCTAACGGAATGATTTCGTCGTCCCAGAGGAATCGTCGCACGCCGGGTGTGATCCACAACGCGTGGAGCTCGCCCGCGTCTGCCGGCACTGCGGGCCGCAGCTCGCACCTGGAAGTCCTCAGGGTCGTCATCACTCTCGATAGGGCGAGAGACGCGGCAGCCAGCGGCCCACCGCGCGTGTGTATCGCTCGTAATCGTCGCCAAATTGTTCGCGCAAAGTTGGTTCTTCGTACCCCATCACGAACACGTTCACGGCCACGAACCAGATCACCCAGTAGACGAACAGACCGCGAGACATGGTCAGCAGCAGCTCTCCCAGGACGATCGTGGTGACGCTGAGGTACATCGGGTTGCGCACGAATCGATAGAGTCCGCTGATCACCAGGTGCTTTGGCGGGTCGACCGGCGACAACGTGCCGCGTCCGCGCCGCGCGAATTCCCAGATGCACGCCAGCAGCAGCAGGGTGCCGGCGCCGATGCACACCAGGCCGAGGAGATGACGGGGATTCGACGCGTCGATCTCGACGGATCCGAGATCGAACAACGTCCATGGCAGGTAGAACCCGAACACTCCCGGCAGGGCCAGCGTCCAGAACAACGCGCGCAAGGCGAGCAGCATGACCCGCTTATAGCATCAGGTCGCGGTAGAAATACGTCGTGCTGCAATACCCGCCGTCCGGATACAGCGCGAAGTTTGGCACGTCGCCGACGCGCACCCAGCCGAGGCGGGCATACAGCCGTGCCGCGTCGCCGTCGGTCACGGCATCGAGCACCAGCAGCGTCTTGCCGCACGATCGCGCGGTGTCTTCAGCCGCGCGCAGCAGCGCCGCGCCAAGTCCATGCTTTCGCGCGCGGCGGTGCACCTGCATCTTGGCGAGGTCGGCGCGGTGCGGCTGATTGTCGGGCAGCTCGAAGATGAGCTGAACAGTCCCGCACACGCCTAGTTCGTCTTCCGCGACCAGGAGCGCTCGCCGGCCGGCGGCCACCGCCACGGCTACCTGCCGCCAGAACGTGACGGCACGTTCGCGGGTGAACGGCTGCATGAAACCAATCGACGCGCCGCCATCCACGCAGTCTTTCGTCACCTCGGCGAGCTCGCCAATGAGCCGCTCGTCGAGTTGCGTCACCCGTCGGATCACCGGCAGCGCCTTCGTCATCTGCCGCGCGCCTGCACCTCCGCGATGCGCGCCTTCACGATCTTCCGGATCAATCCGACCGGTACGCGCTTCGATAACGGAAAACGGATAGTGCCCTTGGACGTCTCGTAGCCCACGACGTCTTTCGCGAGCGGGCGCGTGATCGAAGCGCCGATGGGAAAGAGGCTGAAGTGATTCGTGAAGGCCGCGTACCACACCAGCACGCGATCGTTAAGCCGGAATGCCGGCATGCGGTAACTGAACGCCTCTTCAGCGCCGGGCGCTGTCGCCTTCACCGTCGCGCGCACTTCTTTCAACGCCTTTCGCGCATTCGGGGGAAATGCCGCGATGTAGGCGTTTACTTGCGCTTTCGGCGAGGCCGTTTTCTTCGCCATGCGTCACCAAAAATACAGGATCCCTGGTCATTTCCGCGCCGGAGCGCGTCTTAGTACGGCGTCCACGAGCGCCCGCAGCGCGGCCGCGTCAGCCAGAGACGCCGGCGACGGCAAGGACGTCGTGTGCGCGTGCTCGTCATCGTCGCCGATCTGCTCGGTGTGCGTGACCCAGCGGGTGCCGCGAAACGAGCCGTCCTCTTCGAACCGGCCGCCGACGTTTTCCTGATCGTAAATCGTCACCACGGCCCGGCCGCGCTGCTCCTCGCGCTCGAACAACACCAGGTCGCTCGCCGACAGCAGCTGGTCTTTCGCATCGAGCGTGATCAGGACGTGCCGCATGCCGGCGACGTCGGAGAGATGGACGCTGATGCTGTCCCACCCCGCAATCGCGTCGGCCTTGCCGCTGGCGACGAGCTCCGGCGGGGCTACCGGCTTGCGCTCGACCACGGCGTCATCCGGCAACGGCGCAAACAGCGCCAGCCATGCGGGGTTCGCCGCCAATCAGAACAGCACCACGGCGCCGACGCCGCTCCGAAGACCGAATGAGCTCTGCGTAATATCGTTGAGCGGGACACCGGCAACATCTCCGCGCGAATAGCTGACGCCGGCCTCCCCGAAAACCCGCAGGCGCGGACTGACGTCGTGAGACGCACCGATGGTCACGCCGCCGGTCGGCGTATGCGACGTCGTGTCCCGATTCGCGGGAAACGTGAACGCCGCAACCTCGGCGGGGCTGAGCCCCGTAATTGTGGTTTCCATTTCGGTCTTCGCGATCAGCAGGCCGGCACGCGGAGCGATGTAGATCCGAAGATCGTCGCTGCGATGCAGATCGAACAGCAACGACACGCCGAGCTCCGCGCCGGTATTCGTGGTTGAAGTCCGGACTTCGAATACCGGTATCCGGATCACACTTGGCAGGCCCGGAATGGAAGGTATGGCAGGTGTCGGTGTGGCAGACGACTCTACGCTCGAATGACGGTAGGTGCCGTCGAATCGGACCGCCAGGCGATCGGCGGCCTGCCATTCAAAGCCGACACTCGTCGGATAGGCCATGACAAAACCGAAGCGCCGTTCGGTCTGGGCGAGCGCCGTGGGTGCGCTCAGGAGGATCGCCGCACATGCGGCCGCAACTGCAAGGCACAGCCGTTTCATGCGAAACATTTTGACATACCGAGCCGCCGCCTAGATTTCCATCAAATCCTTACCGACGATCACGGCGCCGCGGAAGTGGGTGCGCGCGGCGTCGAGCCACATCTGGTCGGTGATGGTGGGATCGTCGGCGGGGACGAAATGCGAGAGCACCAGCGTTTTCACACCGGCGGCCTGTGCGACGCGGCCGACGTCTTCGATCGGGGTATGGCTGTCGATGATGTGCTTCTTCAGCGTTGCGGCGTTCGGGAGCGACGCGGCGATGCGATCCACGGCGGGCACCCACATACATTCGTGAACGAGCACGTCCGCGCCTCGGGCCAGCGCGATCAACGCGTCCGATCGCGCCGTATCGCCGGAGATCACAATCGAACGATCGGCAGTATCGAACCGGTACGCGAACGCATGCTCGATCGGCGGATGGGTCACCAGCGCCGCGGTGACCTTGACGTTGTCGTCCTGCATCACCAGACCAGCCCTGGTGATCTCGTGCGGCCTCAACAGCGGCGCCAGCGGCGTGCGGCCTTCATCGGCGATCCGGGTGTTGATGTCGAATTCGTTCAGCTCGAGAAACAACCGCGTCATCTTCTCGAGCGGCGGCGGCCCCCAGGCGTCGACCGCCGCGCGCAGCTCGGCCCACGACAACAGGATCAGGTTGCCATAGTCGGCGTTGTGATCCGAGTGCTGATGGGTGATGAAAATATGGCGCAGCCGCGACACCGGGATGCCCGCCGCCGTCAGTTGCCGGGCCACGCCGTCGCCGCAGTCGACGATGTAGGCCATGTCGTTGATGACGATCACCTGTGAAGCAGCGGAGGGAGCGCGCCGCGGGCGCGGTCCGCCGGCGGTGCCGAGCAGGACGAGCCGGGTCCTGGTCCGCTGCGCGCGAGGCGCTGACGGCCATAGCATCGTGGCGGCCACGCCAAGCGCACCGGCCAACCACGTGCGGCGATCAATTCTCATTGGTTGACGACATGAAATGAAATCCTGCCGCGCTCCAGGTTCGCCCAGACGACGCCCTGGCCAATCATCGCCGATCCCCTGCGGCAGAACACGACGTGCGGATCGGCGGCACGAATACTCGACACGACTTTGGCAATGAAGACGCGATCATATTGCGTGCGAAGCTCTGCCGCGTTGCGGATCTCACGTGTCCCCGCACCGTTGACCCTGAGAGGAAACCGCGCGAGCGCGGCCACGGCCGTGGAGTCACCGGTGTCGACGGCGTTCGTCAATCGAGTGAAGAACTCGACGAGTTGATCGTAGCTGCCCTGCTCGTCGAGGACGCACGTCGACTTGGATTGCACGTCGCCGGAATCAGCTCTCACCGTCACGTTGTCGCGCTGGGACTTGCCGTCGTCATCGCTTTCGCGTTCGACGATCACGTAACTGCCTTTGAGCTGGATTGTCCGGACGGAGTCAGGCTGAAGCGCAACGGCGCTCACGACGACGAGCGCGGCCGCGCCAACGGTCAACGAGGCGGCGGCCATCCGCGTCCGAGACCGCCGAAGCGCGCGATCAGGGCCAGGATGGCGATCCCGACCAGCACCGAGATGTCGATGGCTCCCATGCCGTCGCGAAGCATCTTATCTACTACCCGTCGAGACGGACCGGACGTAGCGAACGCGATCGACGTTATAGGCGAGATCGCCCTTGCGGTCGTAGGGCTGCCCATGCAGCATCGCCGGCGGCTGCGCCCGGAATCCCGTGCGCTCGACAATCAATTCGCTGCCGTCTTCGGACAGATGGAACGTCAGCACGCTGGTGATGCCGCGGCCCACCTTCGGCGCGCCGGTCTGCTTGTCGATCGACTCGCTGATGGTTTCAGTTTCGGTCTTGAGCGCGTCGCCCGTCCATGCCGCGAACGTCCGGACCTTGCGAACGAAATCCGGCAGCTCGCCGAGACTGTCGTCGCGCACGAGCAGCTCGCCGCCGTCGATCCGGAACCGCAAGTCGCCGGGCGCGCTGGGCCCGCCGCCGTCGGTTTCGACGACGATCTCCGATGGCGTCTGCGTGATCACCAGCAGCCGCGCGCGTGTCTGTCCCCACACATCCACGCCGCGCCCGCTGTGCGCATCGTCGATCCGCCAGATGCCGGAAAAGTCGGGCAAAGGCGGGGCCCCCGCCACGCGTATTCCAGCGTGGTGGGGTGCCGATGGCTGCGCCGACAGCGCGGCACCCATCGACACGCACACTACTGCGGCCAGGACCGACACGTATTTCATTAGGAGATAGCGAATTGTGCCAGTACTTCGGCAGCCCTGCAATGGCAGCTACCTCAGCCGTGGATCCGCCCCACGCAGCATGAACCACGCGGCGGCGGCGCCGATGATCAGGCCGCCCAGCATGTCGGACGCGTAATGATAACGGTCGTGCACGGCGCCGATGCACATCAACAGCAGCAACGGCAGCAGCCACGGCGCCAGTTTCGGGACATAGCGCCACGCGAAGATCACCGGCACGACGGCGCCCACCACGTGCGCGCTTGGGAATGCGTTGCCGTGCGTGCCGGCCTTTTGAATGAATAGCACGGTTGCATAGAGCGGTCCGGCCGGCAGTGGCTGGGTGTGCAGATGCCTCAGCGTGTGCGCGGGCCCTTCGGTCGGGAACACCAGGAACGTGACGTAACAGATGACGTAGCCGAGCATGGTGGCGGCCATCAGCGTGTAGAACGGTTTCGTGTCCTGACGCGAATACAGGATCACCGCGACGATTGGGAGGAACAGGAAGTACGAGAGATATCCCAGCTGCACGATTTCACTCAGCGCGACCGAAGAGACTTCTCCGAGCCACACCGTCGGTGGCTGCGGGAACAACGCCGCTTCAAATGCGAGCAGATATCGATCGCGCCATTCCACCACCAACACGTCGTGCAACAGCGCCGCTTCGGGGAACGCGAGGAGGGGGATCACCAGCGGATACCACGCGTGCGCATGCGGCCAGCGGCGCTGCCACCACACCAACGCTGAAATCAGCGCCATCACCATCGCGTGCAAGGCGATGAACGACGGCCACCCAGCCACGTGATTGCGTTGCGCGACGATCACCACTGCCAATGCCGCGAAATAAATCAGCAGCAGCCGATCGGTGAAGTTGGCGCGCCGCCATAACTCAGGGACCCGCACGGTGCGCTATTATTGCGCCGCATGTCCACGGATCGCACCGATGCGGCGCCGGCGTGGAGCCGGCAGCTGACCGCGGAGCTGCAGGCGGCCGACCAGCGTGCGATTGCGCTGGCGCGCGGCTTGAGCGTCGAGCAATTGAACTGGAAGCCGCGCCCCGAATCGTGGAGCGTCGGCCAGTGCCTCGAGCACTTGTGCCTGACGGGCGAAGTGTATCTGGCGCCGATTGCACAGGCCCTGAACAATCAACAGCGTTCTCCGGTCGAGACGATCACGCCGGGCTGGTTCGGCGCCTGGTTCATCCGCAGCTACATTGCACCATCGCCGGTGACCAGGAAAGCGGTCGCGCCGAAGAACATCCGGCCGGTGCTCAGCACTGTTGAACCGTCAGTGCTCGATCGGTTCCTGGCCGCCAATCGCGAGGTGCGCGCGTTGATCGAGCGCGCGCGGCCGTACGACGTCAACCGCATCAGGTTCGTGAACCCGTTCATCGGGATTATCCGGTTCACGGTCGGCACCGGCTTCGAAATCATCGCGAAGCATGAAGACCGCCACCTGCTGCAGGCGGAACGAGTGTGGCAGTCGTGGGCGCAGGCTAACGGTCGCTGACCGGTTCGAGCCGGTACTTCGCCAGCATCTTCAGGCCTTCCGGTGACTTGAAGGATGCGATCAGGGCGCGCGCGCCAGAAGGATTCTTCGATCCCGTCGCGACGCCGGCAGAGAACAAGGTGATCCGCTGCACCTCCGCGGGAAGCGGACCGACGTACTCGATGCCCTTGATCGGCAACAGCTCGCTGGTCTGTTGAAAGCCAATCTCGGCGTCACCGCGCGCCACAAGCGCGCCGACGCGCTCGAGCTCGACGAGAATACTTTTCGGCTTGAGCTGATCGGCGATTCCCAGCTTCGGAAACAGTTCGTTCGCCAGGTAGAGGCCGCTGACCTGGGCGGAGAACGCGACCGACTTCGCTTGCAGGAGCGCGCGGCGCAGCCCGTCGAGCGAACTGATGTCAGGCTTCGGCGCGCCGGCGCGGACCGCCATGCCGATACCCGACCTCGCGATCGGCACTCGACTGTCGGCCGCCACCAGGCCCTCCTTGATCAAGTCGTTCAGGGAAGCATCCGGCAGCATGATCACGTCGACCGCCTCGCGGCGCCGGACGCGGTTAGGAATCGAATCCTGCCGAACGCCGGTCGACGTGGCCAGGGTGACGACCTTCTGAGACGTGCTTCGCTCGATCGCCGGAACCAGGTCGACGTACGGCGCCGCCAGGCCGCCCGATGACATGACCCGAATCTCTTGCGCCTGTGCGGTGACGCCCGTGCCGAGCGACAGCGCGAGCACCGCCACCGTTGCCGCAACGCGGCCAAGGCGGCGCCAGACGAACCGCGCCGCCATGATCGGCGCCGCGAGCAGGACGATCCAAAAGAACACCAGCACGGCTGGTTGAATGACTGAGGGCAACATCGAACTGTGAGGTCCCGCGAGAATAATAGCGCCAAAAAAGCAGATCGGCGCAAGCACCGCGGCAGAAACGATCCAGGCCAGCGCCGTGAGGATCAGCCTCATGGGATCAGAAGAATAACCGGCGCGAGATCCACGTTTTGCACTGATGCCAGTGTCCGTCGCGCTGCTGAAACACCTTGACGTAGAAGTCGCGATCGGTCCGCTGCTCGATGGGAACGGTGAACTGCTGGAGCCCTTCTTCCGGGATCGGCACGCAGACCGGCCGGAACGCGAACACCATCGCGCCGAACAGGATCACCACCGCGATGGCCATCACCCTCATCGTTGATGCGGCGGCGGCTCGTACCACGCCTCGTGCAGCGACCACTTGTGGCAGCGGAAGCACGACGTCCACTTCCATTGATGGTCGCAGCCGGGACAGCGGCCGCGGGTATCGAAGGTGTTCCACGACGTGCCGCACGAGTTGAACGGCGGCTCCGGCGTGAAGGCGCATTCGCAGCTCCAGCGATCCGACGCCGACGGCCGCCACCGGCAATGCGGACAGCGGATCCCGTGGATCTGGTCCTCTTCGTCGCGATCGGTATCGTCGACGATGATTTCTTCAGGCGCGCGATTGTCTTTCAGGAACAGCATCGCATTCAGTGACGAAAGTGCCGGCGTCCGGTGAATACCATCGCTATACCATGTTCATCGGCCGCAGCAATCACTTCTGCATCCTTCACGGATCCGCCCGGCTGCACCACGGCCGTAGCGCCGGCGGCCGCCACCGCGTCGAGGCCGTCCCGGAAGGGGAAGAAGGCGTCGGACGCGGCAACCGAGCCCTTGAGCATGGCGGCCTCGCCGCCCTTCCATCCCGCGGCCTTGTTGACCGCCACCTTCACCGCATCGACGCGGCTCATCTGCCCGGCGCCGATCGCCAGCGTGCGCACCGCGTCGGTGAAGATCACGGTGTTCGACTTGACGTGCGCCATCACGCGCCAGGCGAACCGCATCCCCTGCCACTCGGCGGCCGTCGGCTGGCGCTTCGTGACCACTTTCAAGCCGTCCACCGGCCACGGCAGCTGCGCTTCCGATACACGATCGCGCTCCTGGGCCAACACGGCGCCGAGAATCGAGCGGTATTCCTGCTGTGAGGTGAGCCCGCGGAAGTCGGCGACCACGACGCGCAAATTCGCCTTCGTCGCGAGGACCGTCCGTGCGGCCTCGTCCACATTGGGCGCGACCACCGCCTCGATGAACGTCGACACGATCGCGCGCGCGGTCTCCTCGTCGATCGATCGGTTCAACCCGATGATGCCGCCGAAGGCGGCGAGCGAATCCGCATCGCGGGCGCGGACGTAGGCTTCCGCGATGGTCGCGCCGGTGGCCGCGCCGCACGGGTTGGTGTGCTTGATCACCGCCGCGGCGGGCTCATCGAACTCGAGGACGATGCGCGCGGCGGCGTCGAGATCGAGAAGATTGGTGAATGAAAGCTCCTTGCCCTGCAGCACTGCGGGTTCGCCCAGGCCCGCGCGCTCGAGGCTGTACCATGCCGCAGCCTGATGCGGATTCTCCCCGTAACGCAAATCGCGCAACTTCTGTCCTTGTAGGGCGAGAACCGATGGCCCGATGGCTTGATGGCCTGATGGCCTCGAGAAATTCGCCCCATCAACCACCACTTCACCAAGTGTCGAGGCAATGGCGGTGTCGTACTGCCCGGTGTGCTCGAAGGCGCGGCGGGCGAGCTCGAAGCGGAACGCCGGCGTCGGACCGCCGTCGCGATCAAGTTCTGCGATCACCGCGTCGTAATCGTTTGGAGAAACAACGATCAGGACGTCGCGAAAATTCTTCGACGCGGCACGGACGAGGCTGGGGCCACCAATGTCAATTTGTTCGATCAGATCGTCGAATTTGATTCCCGGCTTCGCAGCCGTTTCAACAAATGGATACAAATTGACGACGACGAGATCGACCAGGCCTATGCCGTGTTGCTTTGCAAGCTCCAAATCTTCGGGGTGATGGCGGCGCGCGAGGATGCCGCCATGGATCTTCGGATGGAGCGTCTTGACGCGGCCGTCCATCATCTCGGGAAACCCGGTGACGTCGCTGACGTTCACCACTTTCAACCCCGCCCCGGCCAGCGTTTTCGCGGTTCCTCCCGTTGAGACCAGCTCGAACCCCCGTGCGGCGAGGGCCTTGCCGAACGGAATCAGGCCTGTTTTATCGGAAACACTCAGAATGGCGCGGCGCATCACCAACGATCCTCTCCCAGGACGAAACAAAGACGAAAACCCAACGTTATGAATCTGACTTTCCGAATTGACACCAAATGTAACGGACCAGTATCATCCCGCCAGTCCAGTTTCTGCGGACCAGAAGGCCGCAAGTTGCGGCCTTTTTTTGTTGCCCCTAACTCTTCCGAAAGGTTGAGCTGGGGGTTGGTTAGAGCGGCGGCCCCAGGCCGCCAGTAAGACAGGAAGAGAACGATGCGTATTACAGGCAAGGTCAAGTGGTTCAACAACGCCAAGGGCTACGGTTTCATCGAGCGCGAAGGCGGCAGCGATGTGTTCGTGCATTACTCGGCGATTCAGGGCTCGGGTTTCCGCTCTCTCGAAGAGGGGCAGCCCGTGGAGTTCGAGATCGTTGACGGGCCTAAGGGACCGCAGGCCGGCAACGTGACCCGCGCCGCCTAGTAACCTCTTGATCAAACCCGGGGCTGGTGGTGCCCTCCCTAGCCCCGGTTTCGTTCTCAGCCTTCACCCTTCTCCGGCTTCACCGTCAGCGACACTTTTCCATCCTTCAACGCAATCTTGAACGCCACGTTCGTCCCATCGTCGGCGAACTTGCTGACCTGCGCTTTGACGAGCGCCGCGACGCGCTCGTAGGCCACGGGCTGCTCGCCCACCTGTTTCTTCGCGGCGGCGAGCTGCTCGTAGAGCTCTTTCACGCGCGCGTCGGCGCCGGCATCGGCCTTGTTGAACTTGACCACCTTCTCGGCTCCCTCTTTGGCACGGTCGGCCGCTGCCTGCTGGGCGGTCTGCGCCGGCGCTTTGGGATCGCCCTTGGCTGCCGGCGCGGCCTCGGCTGATGCCGTCGCGGCGGCTGGCGTCGCCGCCGGCGCCGGCCGCTTGCCGAACGTGGCCCGGCCCATCTCGCGATTGGTCATCTGGCGATCGATGATCTCGATGAACTTGTAGAACCGCGCCTGCAGGCCTTCGAACCGGAACCGATCGGCGGTGTTCTGGATGTAGGAGTTGTCGTGTTTCTTGATCAGCGCCGTCACCCGGTTTTTCGTTTCATAGGGTGGACGCGGCAGGCGGCCGGCGAAGTACATGTTGTATTCGCCCTCGAGACGCCGGATCTCGGCCTCGAGCTGCATCATCTGCATGTCGAATGGCCGTTTTTCCGGTGGCATGGCCGTTCAGTCCAGCAGCTGGAACCACAACAGCGGCAGCCACAGTTCGCGCGAATACGGCACCGGACGATCGTCGATCAACACTTCCATCCCCTGGACAGGGCTGATGATTTCGAACAAGTCTTTCAAACGCCGCGCGTCATTCGAGAAAAAGCGCGCCCGGTGACGACGGCCGGCGCCCTCGCCGAGCTCACGGTATTCCGCCGACGCCCGCGCCTTGTCGACCGCCCGCTCGTAGGCCGGGCCCTCGAACGGCGGAAACACCAGCGTGATCGAAAACGGCAGATCGCGCGCCCCGAACAGCGTCGTGTGCAAATCCGGGTCGAGCGCGGCAAGCTCCTCTGCCGTCGGCTCCTCGGGCTTTTCGACGTAGGGCCAAAAGCGTTCGAGCGGCCGATGTGTGCGACTTGTCGACAAGGCCATGATCGTAGCAAAAAAAAACTATGATTTCCTAGCGTGGCGGACTACCGCGTCATTCCGTCGATCGAAATTCTGCGCCAGCGTGAGGCAGTACGTGCCATGGAAGCACGTCACGGCGGCGACGCCGTGGTGCGCGCGCTGCGCAACGGCGCCGGCGTGCTGCGTGCGCAGATCGGCACGGGCGACGGTCCGGGCGATGCCGAGGCGGCGGCGCGCGTGATCGAAGCGCTGGCCGCGGCGGCGTTGACGGCCGGCGCGCGCGGCTCGCTGCGGCCGGTGATCAACGCCACCGGCGTGGTGATTCACACCAACCTTGGCCGCGCGCCGATCGCCGCCGCCGCGATCGATCGCGTGGCCGACATCGCGCGCGGCTACTCGAACCTCGAATACGACGTGGCGGAAGGCACGCGCGGCTCGCGCACGGTGCACGCCGAGTCGCTGCTGACGGCGTTGACCGGCGCCGAAGCGGCCATCGTCGTCAATAACAACGCCGCCGCAACCTTGTTGATTTTGACCGCGCTGGCGCGCGGCCGGGAGGTCATCATCTCCCGCGGCGAGCTGGTCGAGATTGGCGGCGGGTTCCGCGTCCCGGACGTGATGCGGCAATCGGGCGCTGTGCTGCGCGAAGTCGGCACCACGAACCGCACGCGCGTCAGCGATTACGTGGCCGCGGTCTCGCCCGCCACCGCCATGGTCCTCCGCGTGCACCCGTCGAATTTCCGCATCGAGGGTTTTACCGAGCGGCCGGCGCTCGAGGATCTGGTCGCCGCGGCGCGATCGATGAACGTGGCGGTGATCGAAGACCTGGGGAGCGGCTGCATCGTCGACGATCTGCAGGGCGAGCCGACGGTGCAGTCGTCGATCGCCGCGGGCGTGGACGTGGTGTGCTTCAGCGGCGACAAGCTGCTCGGCGGTCCGCAGGCCGGCATCATCGCCGGGCGGAAAGACCTCGTCGATCAATTACGGACCCATCCATTGATGCGGGCGCTGCGCGTCGACAAGATCACGCTCGCGATCCTCGAGGCGACCCTTGCGGAATATGCGGCGGGCCGTGCCGCGGAAACCGTGCCGGTGCAGCGCATGCTGCACGCGGGCGCCGACGACCTCGAGGCGCGCGTGCAGGCGCTCGCCGCGCCGCTGGCCAAGGCCGGATGGCGCGTGGCGATGATCAGCGGGTCGTCCGCGGTGGGCGGCGGCAGCGCGCCCGGCGTGGAGCTGCCGACGGTGCTGTTGTCGATCGCGCGCGACGGACAATCGGCCGCGGCCACGGAACAGTGGCTGCGATCGCTGGATCCGCCGGTGGTGGCGCGCATCGAGCACGAGCGCGTCGTGCTCGATCTCAGGACCGTCATGCAGGATCAAGATGCGATGCTCGTGAGCCTGCTCACTTCAGTTCCGCAACAATTCGCTTGATGGCCTCGTCACGCGGCAACGTGCCGTCGACGTACGCCTTCCAATGCGTTTCGACCGGCGCGCGAAAATGCGGCCACGCGCGTTCGAACATGCCGGTCTTGTAGACGTACGGCTCGTAGGCGATGCCGCGCTCCTGGAGCGCCCGGCGGATGATTTCTCCCGTCGAGTAGAACAGCGCGGCGTGCCACACGAGCGCGTTCGACGTCTCGATCGGACCTTTGCGGATCTTGCCTTGCGCCTGCAATTCGGCGCCGAACAGCTTCATCTCCGGCAGGAACAACAGATGCGACGCCTCGTGCAGGATGATCTCCACCGCGGCCCAGTCCTGCCCGTTGGGACTGCTGCTCGCCAGCGTGATGTGGCCCGGCGCGGGATCGATCGAGGTGAACGCGCCTTCGCGGCTCGATACGCGCACCACATCCACGCGCAGCGGCGTCGTGAACCACGGCGTGCCATAGAGCGCCGACAGCCGTTCGGGAACGGCCGGCGACAGCGCCGCGATTTTCGCGAGCGCCGGGGTGACCCACTCACGGTTGGCCCGATCGTGAATCGTCCACAGGTGCTTGCGGTAGACCGGCGCGGCATTGACCAGCACCTGGCGATGCGCGGCGGTGAGACCGGTGGACGGCAACTCCGCCGTCGCCGCCAGCAGCGTCCGGCGAATCGCCGAGCTCTCCGCGTCGAACAGCGGATGCAGGTCGGCGATCTCCTCGTCGTAGTACGCGACCGCGGCGTCCCAGGCCTTCCGCTCTTCCGCGGTCGCCGTCGACGGCAGCCGCTCCGGCAACACCCCGGCGGTCGGCTGATCGCCGGCATTCAACGGACGCGACGCCCAGGCTTCGGCCCAGAGGACGTTGTGGAGATTCGGCCAAAAGGCGCTGTAGATCTGCAGTTGTTGCTGAGTGGTCACTAGCTCTGCAGGCTGCTCGCCCGCCGCAGCCTTGGCGGAGGTGGGCGCCTGAAGGATCCCAGCCGCGAACAGGACGGCCGCCACGGCTTTCTTCATGGCCGGGCATTCTAATACGTGAGGGTTGCGGCTGGCCCGCACTGCCTTTAGACTTCCGTCCACTCTTGACTGCCGCACCGGTTCCGCCAGCCGCCACGCGGGTGCAGAAACGCTTCGCCCCCGAGACCGAACGCGAGTTCGTCGCCAGCCGCATTGCCGGCCTGGTGGCGGTGAACTTGAACACGTTCTGGTCGATCGCGATCGTCGTCATGGGGTTCAGCGCGTGGGACTGGTTCGCGGATCCGGTGAACTGGCTGTCGGCGTTCTGGATTCGCCTCACCGGCACGGCGCTGATCGTCGCCACCGGTCTGGTCCAGAAGCTGCCGGGCAAGGCCAACCGGCTGGTGATCCTCGCCAAGGTCCGCCTCCTGACCGCCGTCGTCACGGCGTTCGTGGCGGCGCTGATGCTCGATCGCGGCTACGGCTACGGCGTCGCGGGCATCGTCGTGATCATCCTGACCGGTCCGTACGTCGCCATCGACGGGCGCGACCTGCTCGCCACCAACATCGCGGTGCTGGTCGCGATCAGCCTGCTGATGATCACGTCGCCGGTCAGCGGCTTCGACATCGTGGGCACGCTGGTGTTCGTGCTGCTCGCGGTGGCGGCCAGCACGCTGCTCGGGCGCGTGATCGAGGTGTCGAACCGGCGCGCGTTTGCGCTCGACCTCGAGCTGCATCGCGACGCGCGCACGGATTCACTGACCGGGCTCGACAACCGGCGCGCGATGGAAGAGCGCGGGCCGATCGAGATGAAGCGCGCGCAGCGATTCGGCACCCCGGTGTCGCTGATTCTGTGCGACCTCGATCACTTCAAGGCGATCAACGACAAGCACGGGCACGAGGCCGGTGATGCGGCGCTGCGCACCGTCGCGCGCGTGCTGCGCGGCGCGCTGCGCGAGACCGACCTGCTGGGCCGATGGGGCGGCGAGGAATTCATGGCGGTGCTGGCGGACACCACCGCGCGGCCCGCGGTGGAAGTGGCCGAGCGCATGCGTAGCGCGGTGCAGTCCGCAAAGTTCGACGACCTGCCGGGCGGCGCCACGATCAGCCTGGGCGTGTCGACGGCCGATCAGGTGACGGCTCCCGGCGCCGCGTGGGACTCGCTGATCAAGGAAGCCGATCAGCTGCTGTATCAGGCGAAGAAGGAAGGAAGAAACCGCGTGATCTACACGCAAGCTTGAGCGGCGCCACCCTTGGAACTATGGAACCTTGGAACTCATCTTCTGCATCAACTCGTGGAGCTTCCTCGTCGTGTTGAGGTTCCGCACCGTCATCTCCTGGAACATCTTATGGCTCGACAACTTGAGCATCGCGGTACGGGTGAGGTCCTTGACATGAGCTGACCACAGCAGCGTGCCGGGGACGTAGGTCACTTTCTCGATGTCGGGCTTGAACTTGAGGCCGGCGACGAGATCTTTCGAGTCGATGGTGTGGCGGAGAAAGATCACGTTGTAGCGCCAGTCCTTGTCGCCGGTCCAGTCTTTCGGCAGCTTCCTGACGAGGCTGGCCATCTCCTCGGCGCTGCGGACCACGACCTTGCACGGCAGCGTGTATTCATCCGCGAGCATGCGCTCGATCTTCTTCTCGACCTTGCGCGCGTCGGTATCCTTCGACTTGAACAGGACGTTGCCGCTATTGATGTAGGTGGACACGTCCTTGAACCCGAGGCGCTCGAAGCTGGCTTTCAGCGCGCTCATCTTGATCATGTTGTTGCCGCCGACGTTGATGCCGCGCAGCAGGGCCACACAGATCACGATTGGTCTCCTCGTCGTCATTGCGATGCAAACGGTCCAAACACTTTCTGCACGCGATACGTTTCGGCGCTGTCGTCGAGGATCAATACCTGATAGCTCGCGCCGCCGGGAGCGACGCGGATCACGATGTGGCCCTGCGAGCTGGCGAGCCGATCGAGCAGCGGGCCGATGACAATCTTGTTGGCGTCGAGCATGTTGGTGGCGAACACGTCGCGCGGACCCGGATAGAGACGCTCCGAGTACATCCGATCGAGCACGTCGTGGCCGGGATG
>Ga0114129_10006622_pt1 | contig 16448 bp, 18 predicted proteins | sample RhiMetdeltSRZDD1_FD_80071 | JGI IMG/M metagenome (GOLD analysis project Ga0114129, IMG submission 80071) | Populus rhizosphere microbial communities from Tennessee, USA - Rhizosphere MetaG P. deltoides SRZDD1 (version 2) (version 2) | ecosystem: Host-associated > Plants > Roots > Rhizosphere >... | reverse complement strand
TGAACGCGGACGCCTTCGCGAAGATGAAGGACGGCGTGCGCGTGATCAACGTCGCACGCGGCAAGCTCGTGGTCGACGACGACCTGAAGGCCGCACTCGACTCGGGCAAGGTCGGCGGAGCCGCCCTCGACGTCTTCCGCGACGAACCGGCGACCGACCATCCGCTCTTCGGCTATCCGAACGTGGTCGTCACACCGCATCTGGGCGCATCGACCGCCGAGGCCACCGACCGCGCCGGCTACCAGGCTGCCGAGCAGGTCGTGGCGGCACTCACGGGCGGAGCGGTCACCACCGCCGTCAACCTTCCGGCCGTGGCCCCCGAGGACATCGAGGCGCTCGGCCCGTACCTGCCGCTGTCGCTCCAGCTCGGCCGGGTCGCGGTCGCGCTCGCGGACGGCGCCGTCGACGGGCTCGAGGTCGAGTACCTCGGCCGCATCGCCGAGCGCGACACGCGCCCGCTGACCGTGCAGGTCCTGAAGGGCGCGCTCCGCGGTCACACCGAGGAGGACGTCAACGACGTCAACGCGCCGGGCATCGCCGCCGAGCGCGGGATCGAGGTCGCCGAGACGCGCCGCTCGGAGGCGCGGGACTTCTCGGACCTCGTGCGCGTGACGGTCGTGAGCGGATCGGAGCGGACGCGTGTGGTGGGAACCGTGCTCGGCTCCCGCTACCGCCCGCACCTGCTCGAGGCGTGGGGCTCGCGCTTCAACGTGCAGCTCGAGCCGCACCTCGCGGTCTTCCGTTACACGGACCAGCCTGGGATGCTTGGCCGTGTGGGCACGATGCTTGGTGACGCCGGCGTGAACATCGTCTCCGCGGCCGTCGGCTGGAAGCCGGACGAGGATGCGAGCGACGAGGCCGTGATGGTCGTGACGGCGGACGCCGCGATTCCTCAGGACGTCGTCGACGCGATCGTCGCCACCGGCGGCTTCGTGGCCGGCCGGACGGTGAGCCTCTGATGCACCCGTTCCGTGCGGCGGTGGAGGCGCGCGACCTCGATGCCGGCCTTGCGCTGTTCGCGGACGACGCGACCCTCGACAGCCCGGTGGCGTTCAAGCCGTTCGTCGGGATCGAGCAGGTGAGCGTCGTGCTGCGCGCAGTGATAGAGACCTTCGAGGACTTCCACTACACCGACGAGCTCGAGGGGCCGGACGGCACCCACGCGCTGATCTTCGAGGCCCGGGTCGGGGAGAAGAAGGTGCAGGGGCTCGACCTGCTCCGCACCGGCGACTCCGGCGAGATCGAGAACCTCACGGTGATGATCCGCCCGATGTCCGGCGTGATCGCCCTCGCGGAGGCGATGGCGCCGAAGGTCGGCCACCTGGCGAAGTAGTGAGCACCAGCCGCCCGACGATCCTCGCCGTCCTCGACGAGCGGGCTGATCTCGAGTGGGTGGAAGAAGCGCTTCGCCGGCGTTACGGGGCCGACTACGAGATCAGCGGCACCTCCTCCGAGGGAGACGCGCAGGCCGAGCTCGAGCAGAAGCGCGCGGGCGGCGAGCAGGTTGCGCTGGTTCTGGCCGACCGGTGCCGCGGCGGAAACGACCGGAGGGCGTTCTTCGAGGCGGTCGGCGATCTACACCCGTTTGCGAAGCGTGTGCTTCTGATCGATTGGGGCGGCTGGAACGACCCGGCGATCGCCGCGGACGTGTTGGACGCGATGGCGAAGGCGCGCATCGACTACTACGCGCCCAAGCCGAGGTGCACGCCGGACGAGAGCTTCCACCGCCTGCTCGTCGAGCTCTTGTACGAGTGGGCTCGAGCCCACTCGCCGGCGGCCAGCGAAGCCACGCTGATCGGGCAGGAGGGCACGCTCCGAGTGCATGAGCTCCGAAGCCTGCTCGCCGGGAGCGGGGTCCCGTTCCGGTTCGAGGAACACGGCTCGTCCACGGCGGAGCGGCTGCTGGGGCCGGGTGGACAGGGCCTCGCAACCGACAAGACTCCCGTTCTGGTCGTCCGCGACGGCCGGGTGCTGCCCGATCCCAGCAACACCGAGGTCGCGCACGCGTTCGGCGTCGACACGAGCCTGGGCGCTCGACGAGATTTCGACGTGGTCGTACTGGGTGCCGGCCCCGGCGGGCTGACCGCCGCGGTCTACGCGTCGTCGGAAGGGCTATCGACCCTCGTCGTCGACCGCGCCGGGATCGGCGGCCAGGCCGGCACCAGCGCGCTGATCCGCAACTACCTCGGCTTCTCCAGGGGGATCAGCGGCGGCGAGCTCGCGCAGCGGGCCTATCAACAGGCATGGGTTTTCGGCGCTCGCTTCTCGTTGATGAGGGAGGCACGGGCGTTGAGGCGGGACGGGGACGGATGGGTGGTCGTCCTCGACGGTGACGAGGAGGCAACGGCCCGAGCAGTTGTGCTGGCCACCGGCATCTCCTATCGCCGACTGGGCATTCCGGCCCTCGAGGGACTCGTCGGCTCAGGGGTCTTCTACGGCGCCACCGTCTCGGAGGCCCGAACTCAAGCCGGCGGCCAGGCGTTCGTCGTCGGGGGCGGGAACTCGGCGGGCCAGGCCGCGATGCACCTGTCGCGATACGCGGCGAACGTGACGCTCGTCGTTCGCGACCGAAGCCTCGCGGCCGGCATGTCGCACTACCTCCAGGAGGCGTTGGCCGCCACGAGCAACGTGTCGATCCGTCTCGAGACCGAGGTGGTGGATGGGGACGGCACCGAGAAACTCGAGCATGTGACGCTGCGAAACCGCTCCTCCGGCGAGACCGAGCAGCTCCCGGCGTCCGGGCTCTTCATCCTGATCGGCGCGGAGCCGCCGACGGACTGGCTGCCCGAGGAGATCGTGCGCGACGAACACGGATACGTGTTGACCGGGCTCGATCTGTTCGAGCACGGCGGTCTGCGCCAGTGGCAGCTCGAGCGCGCTCCTGTGACCCTGGAGACGAGCGCGCCCGGGGTCTTTGCCATCGGTGACGTACGACACGGCTCGACGAAGCGCGTCGCCTCGGCGGCCGGTGAAGGGTCGGTCGTGGTGGCCGAGTTGCATAAGGTCGCTCCGTGAGGGCGCTCGTCATCACCCAGCACGGGCCGCCGGAGGTCCTGAAGGTCCTCGACCGGCCGGATCCCGCGGTCGGGCCGGGGCAGGTGCGGATCGCGGTCAAGGCGGCGGGGATCAACTTCTCCGATCTGCTCGCCCGTGTCGGCATGTATCCCGAGGCGCCGAAGCCGCCGTCCGTGATCGGGTACGAGGTGGCGGGCGACGTCGAGTCCGTCGGCGATGGGGTGGAGGACCTGAAGCCTGGCGACCGCGTGATCGCCGGCACACGATTCGGCGGCCAGGCCGAGCTCGCGGTCACGGATGCGGGCAACGTCTTCCCGTTGCCCGACGACTGGAGTTACGAGAAGGGCGCGGCGGTCCCGGTCGTCTACGTCACGGCCTACGCCGGGATGATCCGGTACGGCAACGTGTTCCCCGGCGAGCGCGTGCTGATCCACGCCGCAGCGGGCGGGGTCGGGATCGCCGCCACGCAGATCGGCAAGCACCTGGGCGCGGAGCTCTACGGCACCGCATCCGCATCGAAGCACGACGCCGTCCGCGGGTTCGGGATCGAGCACCCGATCGACTACCACAGCCAGGACTTCGTGAAGGAGATCCGGCGCATCACCGGCGAGAAGAAGCCGCTCGACCTCGTGATGGATGCCGTCGGCGGCAACAGCTTCCGCAAGAGCTGGTCGCTCCTGCGTGCCGGTGGTCGCCTTGTCGCGTTCGGCGTGTCCGAGAGCGGTGGGGGCGAGCGGCGCGAGATCGCCAAGGCGCTGAAGATGCTCGCCACCAGTCCGGTCTTCCCGGTGCTCTCCATGATGCGCGACTCGAAGTCCGTGATCGGGCTGAACATGCTGGAGCTCCAGGACACGAAGGGTTTGAGCGACTACCTCCAGCCGCTCACTGCGCTCATGGATCAGGGTGTTGTCGACCCCGTCGTCGCCGAGGCCTTCCCGGTCGACCAGGCCGCGGATGCGCACCGCTACCTGAGCGAGCGGAAGAACATCGGGAAGGTCGTCCTCACGATCTGATGACTCTCGGCGGCGACACGAAGGCGGTCATCCTGGCCGCCGGCGCGATGTTCCTACTCGCGCTCCTGCTCGGGGTCTGGAAGTACCGCCAGATGGCGACCTCCGACGACCACCTGGCCCATCCCTACGTGGACGTCGCCCACCGCGCGGCGCTCCTGTACAGCTTCGCCACGCTGCTGGTGGCGACCTTCGTGCAGTTCAGCGGGTGGAGTCAGCTTGCTGACCTGATCGCCGCCGGAGTCATCTACTTCTTCTTCGTCGGCGCCGTGGCCAGCTACGCATACCACGGCTGGAAGCGGGATACCGACAATCAATTTCGCGACCCCACGCCGTCTGCCGGCGCGGTCCACGGCTACATGGTCGCGCTCATCGTCGGCGAGATAGCCGCCTTTGCGTTCCTCATGGCCGGATTCGTCGACGGCCAGGTTCTCTAGCCGTGTACCCTTGAACCACATGTCGTTCCTGCTCGACCTGCGACTTCTCCTTCTCCCCCTTCGGGGGGAATGACGCGTGGCGGCCGCTGAAGCCGCGAGCACAGGAGAAGCGAGGTAGAGCACAGAAAGGGAAGACATGGGTAGAGACGAGAGCAACCGAGTAAAGATCTTCGACACCACGCTGCGCGACGGCGAGCAGTCCCCCGGGATCTCGCTCAACCGCCACGAGAAGGTCGAGATCGCGAATCAGCTCGCCCGGCTCGGCGTCGACATCATCGAGGCCGGCTTCCCGATCACCTCGCCCGGAGACTTCGAGTCCGTCCAGGCGATCGCGCGCGAGGTGCACGGCCCCGTCATCTGTGGCCTCGCTCGCACTTCCGTGCAGGACATCGACGCCGCCTGGAACGCGATCAAGGACTCGGAGCGCCCGCGCATCCACACCTTCATCGCCACGAGCGACATCCACATCGAGCGCAAGCTGCAGACGACCAAGGACGACGTGAAGGGCCAGGCGCGCGCCGCGGTCGCGCACGCGAAGGGCTACACGGACGACGTCGAGTTCTCGCCCGAGGACGGCTCGCGCTCCGACGTCGAGTACATGGCCGAGGTGATCCAGATCGCCATCGACGAGGGCGCGACCACGATCAACGTGCCCGACACCGTCGGCTTCACGATGCCGCACGAGTACAAGGCCATGTTCGAGGAGCTCTACAAGCTCGTGCCCGACCTGAAGAACGTGACCGTGTCGGTTCACTGCCACAACGACCTCGGCCTCGCCGTGGCGAACTCGTTCGCGGGGCTTCAGGCCGGCTGTCGCCAGGTCGAGTGCGCCGTAAACGGGATCGGGGAACGCGCCGGGAACACCTCCCTCGAGGAGCTCGTGATGCTGCTGCACACGCGCGAGTCGAGTGTCGACCTCTGGACCGGCATCAACACGAAGGAGATCGCGCGCACGAGCCGGATGGTCTCGCGCCTCACGGGCTACCCGGTGCAGCCGAACAAGGCGATCGTCGGCCGCAACGCCTTCGCCCACGAGGCGGGCATCCACCAGGACGGCGTCCTCAAGGAGCGGACGACCTACGAGATCATGGACGCCACCACGATCGGGCTCGAGACGAATTCGATCGTGCTCGGCAAGCACTCGGGCCGACACGCTCTGCGCAAGGCGCTCGAGGAGCTCGGGTTCCAGGTCGAGGGCGCGGCTCTCAACACCGCCTTCAAGCGCTTCAAGGAGCTCGCGGACAAGAAGAAGAAGGTCACGGCGCTCGACCTGGAGGCACTCGTCACCGACGAGATGCGTCAGGCGCCCGCCGCTTATGTGATCGAGTGGTTCGACGTCGAGGCGTCGTCCACCCGGGCACCGCTCGCAAAGGTCGGCGTGCGCATGCCGGACGGGCGCGTGGAGGAGGGCAGCTTCACCGGCGACGGCCCGGTCGATGCGTTCTTCAGCGCGATCAACGCCGCGACGGGCATCGAGGCGCGCCTGAAGGAGTTCCACGTGAGCGCGGTGACGGGCGGGCGCGACGCGCTCGGTGAGGTGACCGTGCTGCTCGAGCTCGACGGCAAGCTCGCATCGGGCCAGGGTGTGTCGACGGACATCCTCGAGGCGTCAGGCAAGGCGTACCTGCGCGCGCTCTCGAACGCACAGGCGGACTCGCCGGTCGCGGAGGCAGAGCACCACCTGCGCGCCGAGACCGAAGCCGCGCCGTCGTCGTAGCTTGGGCGAGAGCTTCAGCTGGCCCGACGGCGAGCGGCTGATCCGCTTCGGCGAAGGGGCGCTCGACGAGGCGCGGGCGCTGCTCGCCGGGCGTGGCTTCGAGGACTACGCGCTGCTCACCACGGAGCGGGCGCAGGGAGACGCGCCGCAGCTCGCCGAGAGCGCGGCGAAAGTCGCATACGTCCCGAGCGGGCCGGTGCCGGAGGCGGCCGCCGCGGTTCGGGACGACGTGCGCGGCATGCCGCTCGTCGCGCTCGGCGGCGGACGCGTGATCGACTCGGCCAAGGCGATCGCCGGCGCCGACGGAGGGTCCGTGGCCGCAATTCCGACGACGCTCTCCGGCGCGCCGATGACCCGCTTCCACCGCATGCCCGCCGGCGTCGAGCAGTTCAACCTCGTCCGCCCGGCGCTGGTGATCGCGGAGCCTGGATTGATGGCCTCGCAACCGATGCCGGAACGCGCCGCCAGCGCGATGAACGCGCTCGCGCACGCGGTCGAGTCGCTCTACGGCCCCGGCCGCAGCCCCGTCACGTCGATGGCCGGGCTGCGCGCGATCGAGCTGTTCGAGTCCGCGCTCGCCGATGAGGACCCGCCGCGAGAGGACCTCGCGCTGGCGTCGATCCTCGCCGGGTACGCGGTCGGCTGCGCGGGCTTCGCCGTGCATCACGCGGTGTGCCAGACCACCGTGCGGGTGCTACGCACGCCGCACGCGGAAACGAACGCCGTGATGCTGCCGCACACGTCTGCCTTCGTCGCGCGCCGCGACCCTGACGCGCTCCAGGGCGTCTCGCCGGACGCGATCGCGCGCGCCGCCGCACGCGCCGGCGTCACGCGGCTGAGCGAACTGGGCGTGACGGACGACCGGCTCGACGACGTCGTAGAGGCCGTGCTCGCGCACCCGGCGATCGGGAACACCCCCGGTGGGACCCCCAGCGCCGAGGAGCTGCGCGAGCTGCTCGCCTCAGCCCTCTAGGCGCGCCTCACACATTCGTCCTTTCGTCCCCTGTTTGCGGGATTCGGGTGCATACTCGACTTGTGACGTTCGTCTCGAGACTGACCGTCGCACTGGGACTCCTGTTGGCGCTGCCGACGCCGGCTATGGCCGCCACGCTGACTGGACCGGCATCGGTTTCCGAGAACGCGGGGAGCGCGACCTACACGCTGACGTGTGAGCTCCTCGACGTGGGGACGGTCTCGGTCAGCCCAGGACCGGCGCCGGCCGCGACGGCAGGCGAGGACTACACGCCGCCCGGATTGCCAGCGGCCTGCGCCGTGCCCGGCGATCAGACGATTCAGGTCCCGATCGTGAATGACACGGTCGACGAGGCTGATGAGAACCTCAGTGTCAGCTACGGCCCGCTGACGCCGCAGACGGTGGCAACGACGATCGTCGACGACGACCCGGTCGCCAGCATCGCGCCGGTTGCCCTGGTGGCGGAGGGCGACTCAGGCACTTCGGTCGCCCAGCTCGCGGTGACGCTCGCATCGGCAGCGGTGCAGCCGACCACGATCGGATACTCGACGACCGACCTCAGCGCCGTGAGCGGTGCGGACTACGTCCCGACGTCCGGCAACCTCGTGATTCCGACCGGCCAGACCACCGGGACGATCACGGTGCCAATCGTTGGGGACACGGTCCCCGAGAAGGTCGAGGCGTTCTACGTGAACCTCACGACCACCGACAACGGCTCACTCAACCCGACGAAGATGCAGGCGACGATCGGGATCTTCGACACCGACAAGTCGCCGTTCCCGAGCGTCTCATTGCCCAAGCGCGTCTTCGTCGCCGAGGGCGATCGCGGCGGGGGCAACATCCTGTTCGACGTGAAGCTCTCGAACCCGGCGGCCCAGCGCACCGAGGTGGGGTGGAAGACCGGCAACTGGACCGCAGACAAGGCGGACTACGACAGCGCGCACGGCAAGCTCGTGTTCCAGAAGGGCCAGCGGTCGAAGACGATCTCGATCGACGTGAAGGGCGACAGGCGGGACGAGCCCGACGAGGCGTTCACCGTCGAGCTGCGCAACCCGGTGGCGGCGACGCTCAATGCGCAGAAGGCGGCCTTCGGCGTGATCGAGGACGACGACGGGCCGAAGATGAAGATCGGCAAGCCGCGCTTGCGCGGCGAGCGTCTCGTGGCGAAGGTTGGCTGCCCGGGCTCGGCCGACGGCTGCACGGGCAGGCTGGTCGCCAGGTCGGGCGGCCTGAGGCTCGGGCGCAAGCGCTTCGACCTCGACGGGGGCGAGGCGCAGAGGCTCAGGCTGAAGCTCTCGGACGCCGCGCAGGACGCGCTCTCCGAGCGGCGCCGGCGGGCGAAGCTGAAGGCGATCGCCTCGGACTCGACCGGCGACAAGCGCGTGACGACGCGCCGCGCCCGGCTGAGGCGCCCTCACTAGACAAACGTACGTGATAGCGTACGGGGCGTGTCAGCCGCCACCGCTGCACCCGCCGACGTCGCCGCCATCGGGCCGCGCGTCCGCGCGCTGCGGGAGGCGATGCGGCTGTCGCTGCGCGACCTGGCCGAGCGGAGCGGCGTGTCCGCGCCGATGCTCTCTCAGGTCGAGCGCGGCGAGACCAGCCCGACGCTGTCTGTGGCCGGGCGGATCGCGGGCGGGCTCGACCTGTCGCTGTCGCAGCTGCTCCGGCTCGACGAGGGCGGGGCGGTCACGGTCGTTCGTGCCTCGGAACGCGCCGCGGGCGGTGCACGCTCGCACGGGCACAGCTACGAGGTGCTGACGCCGCCGCGTCCCGGTCAACGCGCCGAGGTCTCCCTCCACGTTCTCGAGCCGGGCTCGCTGACGGCGGGTGAGGACGATCCGCCGATGCACGAGCCGGGGGCGCGCGAGACGGCCGTCGTGCTCGAGGGCGTGCTGCGGCTGCACTGCGATGGCCAGACACACGACCTCGACGATGGCGACTCGGTCACCTTCGACTCGGACCTGCCGCACCGGTTCGAGAATCCCGGCGCCGCGCCGACGCGCTTCCTCGCCGTCGTCACGGCGGGGCTGCGAAGGAGCTGACCGTGGCGAAGACGCTGTTCGACAAGATCTGGGACGCGCACGAGGTGGCGCCGGCACTGCTCTACATCGACCTCCACCTGGTGCACGAGGTCACCTCACCGCAGGCGTTCGAGAGCCTGCGGCTCGCCGGACGGACGGTGAGGCGCCCCGACAGGACACTCGCGACCGCCGACCACAACGTCCCGACGGACGGCTCGAGTGCCGCCGAGCAGATCCGCGACCGCCTGTCGCGCGTCCAGGTCGAGACGCTCGAGCAGAACTGCCGCGAGTTCGGTGTGCCCGTCCACTCGATCGGATCCGACCGCCAGGGGATCGTGCACGTGATCGGCCCCGAGCTCGGGGTGACGCAGCCCGGCATGACGATCGTGTGCGGCGACTCGCACACCTCGACGCACGGAGCCTTCGGGGCGCTCGCCTTCGGCATCGGAACGAGCGAGGTCGAGCACGTCCTCGCCACCCAGACGCTGCAGCAGCAGAAGCCGCGCTCGATGGTGATCCGCTACGAGGGCGAGCTCGGCTTCGGGGTCACAGCGAAAGACCTGATCCTCGGCACGATCGGCCAGATCGGGACGGACGGCGGCGTCGGCCACGTCATCGAGTACGCCGGGCCCGCGATCCAGGGCCTCTCGATGGAGGGCCGCATGACGGTCTGCAACATGACGATCGAGGCCGGCGGCCGGGCAGGGATGATCGCTCCAGACGACACGACCTTCGAGTGGGTCATCGGGCGCGACGCGGCGCCGGCGGAGCTGCCCGAGGGGTGGCGCGACCTGCGTTCCGACGACGGCGCCACGTTCGACAAGGAGGTCGTCGTCGACGCGGGGGCGCTCTCGCCGCAGGTGACGTGGGGAACGACACCGGGGATGGTCGTGCCGGTCACCGAGGCCGTGCCGGAGCCGCAGACCGAGACAGACGAGCGTGCGCTCAAGTACATGGACCTCGCGCCCGGCACGCCGATCCAGGACATCCGGCTCGACCGCGTCTTCGTCGGCTCGTGCACGAACTCGCGGATCGGCGACCTGCGTGCGGCCGCCGAGGTGCTCGACGGCCGCAGGGTCCACCCGGACGTCGATGCGATGGTCGTGCCGGGCTCCCAGCAGGTGAAGGCGCAGGCCGAGGCCGAGGGCCTCGACGAGGTCTTCCGCGCCGCCGGCTTCGACTGGCGCTCGGCGGGCTGCTCGATGTGCCTCGGGATGAACCCCGACATCCTCCAGCCGGGCGAGCGCTGCGCCTCCACCTCGAACCGCAACTTCGAAGGGCGGCAGGGGCGCGGCGGGCGCACCCACCTCGTCAGCCCGCAGATGGCCGCCGCGGCCGCCGTCGAGGGCCACTTCGTCGATATCAGGAGCTGGTCCTGATGGAGCCTGTGAGCGTCATCAGCGGCCGGGTCTCCGTGCTCGACCGTGCCGACGTCGACACCGACCAGATCATTCCGAAGCAGTTCCTCAAGCGGGTCGAGCGCACCGGGTTCGGCGCGTTCCTCTTCCACGACTGGAAGGAGGAGCCGGGCTGGGACCTGCCGGCGAACCCGATCCTCGCCACGGGGCGGAACTTCGGCTGCGGCTCGTCGCGCGAGCACGCGCCGTGGGCGCTCGAGGACTACGGCTTCAAGGCGATCGTCGCGCCGTCGTTCGCGGACATCTTCTATTCGAACTGCACGAAGATCGGGCTGCTCCCCGTACCTCTCTCCGAAGAGGACGTGAAACAGGTCATGAACGCGGGCGAAGCGACGATCGACCTCGAACGCCAGACGGTCACTTTCGGCGGCCGCGAGGCCCGGTTCGAGATCGATCCCGAGATCAAGCGCCGGCTTCTGGGTGGGCTGGACGACATCGGCGTCACGCTGCAGCAGGCCGATGCGATCGAGCGCTACGAGGCGGATCGGGAGCGCGAGGGCCCGGTGACCACCTCGGTTTGAGCCGCGACTGGGACGCCGCGACCTACGACCGGGTGTCGACCCCGCAGCTCGAGTGGGCGCGCCCGGTCCTCGACCGTCTGGACCTGACGGGGGACGAAACGGTCCTCGATGCGGGTTGTGGAAGCGGTCGCGTCACTGAGCTCCTGATCGAGCGTGTCCCGCGCGGAAAGGTCGTCGCTGTCGACTCCGCGCCGGCGATGGTCGCCAAAGCGCGCGAGAAGATCGGTGATCGCGCCGAGGTGCTGCTCCAGGACCTCACCGAGTTGCACTTGACCGAGCAGGTCGACGCGGTGTTCTCGAACGCCGTCTTTCACTGGGTGACCGATCACGATCGGCTGTTCACCCGGCTGTTCGAGGCGCTTGCTCCGGGTGGACAGATCGAGGCGCAGTGCGGCGGCGCGGGCAACATCAAGACCTTCCACGAGGCCGTCAACCGGCTCGCCGACCGGCCGCCGTTCTCGGCGTACTTCGAGGACTGGCAGGGGCCGTGGCACTTTGCTTCCGACACCGAGGAGAGCCAGCGACTGGAGCGGATCGGCTTCACCGACGTGAAGTGCTGGCTCGAGGACAGGCCGGTGACTCCGCCAGAGCCCCACGACTTCATCCGCACCGTATGCCTGGGCCACCACCTCGAGCAGCTGCCCGAGGAGCTGCGCGACACCCTCGTGGGGAGCGTCGTCGACACCCTCGGCGACCCGCTCACGCTCCAGTACGTGCGCCTGAACATCTCGGCGAGGAAGCCGGCGTGACAAAAATCGTCGCGCTGCCGGGCGACGGCATCGGCCCGGAGATCATGGCCGCCGCGCTGCGCGTCCTTTCGGAGATCGGCGACTTCGAGGTCGACGAGCGCCTCGTCGGGGGCGCGTCGATCGACGAGCACGGGGTCGCCCTGGCGGACGACGTCCTGGACGCGTGCCGCGCCTCGGACGCCGTGCTGCTCGCCGCGGTCGGCGGCCCGAAATGGGATTCGACGGATCCGGGCGCGCCTCGGCCGGAGCAGGGCCTGCTCGGACTGCGCAAGGAACTTGGGCTCTTCGCCAACCTGCGGCCGGTCAGGCCATCGCCGGCGCTGCTCGACGCCAGCCCGTTGCGGCGCGACCGGATCGAGGGCACCGATCTGCTCGTGGTCCGCGAGCTGACGGGCGGCATCTACTTCGGCGACCGCGCGCGGCGGGACGGCACCGCTCACGACACCTGCGTCTACACCGAGGGAGAGATCGAGCGCATCGCCGAGGTCGGGTTCAAGTTCGCTCGGCGCAAGGTCACGAGCGTGGACAAGGCGAACATCCTCGAGACATCGCGCCTGTGGCGTGAGGTCGTGGAGCGCGTGGCTGCGAAGCACGACACCGAGCTCGAGCATCTGCTCGTCGACAACGCGGCGATGCAGCTCGTGTCGCGTCCCTCGGACTTCGACGTGATCCTCACCGAGAACATGTTCGGCGACATCCTCAGCGACGAGGCCGCGATGCTGACGGGCTCGATCGGGATGCTCCCGAGCGCGAGCGTCGGCGCCGGCGGGCCGGGTCTGTTCGAGCCCGTGCACGGCTCGGCGCCGGATATCGCGGGCACCGGGAAGGCGAATCCGCTCGCGATGTTCGGGTCCGTTGCGATGATGCTTCGCTACGGCCTTGACAGGGAGGACGACGCCGTGAAGATAGAGTCAGCCATCGATCGTGCGCTCGAGGGAGGCCTTCGTACGGCCGATCTGGGCGGCGACGCGACCACCGAGGACGCAACGGAAGCGATCCTCACGAACCTCTGAAGGAGGGACATACGTGCAGACCGCCGACTTCATCTGGGTGAACGGGGAGTTCGTCGCCTGGGAGGACGCGCGGGTACACGTACTGACGCACTCCCTCCACTACGGCACGGCGGTGTTCGAAGGCATCCGCGCGTACGAGACCGAGCGCGGTACGGCGATCTTCCGCCACCACGACCACCTCAAGCGGCTCGAGCGCTCGGCGAAGCTCTACTACATGGACGTCCCGTACTCGCAGGACGAGCTACGGAAGGCGACGCACGAGCTGATCGGCCGCAACGGCCTGAAGAGCTGTTACATCCGGCCGCTCGTCACGCGCGGATACGGGGAGATGGGGCTGAACCCGCTCGAGAACCCCGTGGACGTCGTGATCGCGGTGTGGGAGTGGGGGGCCTATCTCGGTGAGGAGGGCAAGGCGCGCGGAGTGCGCGCGAAGGTGTCCTCGTGGCGCCGGATCGGCCCGCAGTCGCTGATTCCCCAGTCGAAGGCGTCCGGCCAGTACCTGAACAGCGTGCTGGCGAAGATCGAGTCGCTGAAGGCCGGCTACGAGGAGGCGATCCTGCTCGACGAGCGCGGCATGGTCTGCGAGGGAACGGGCGAGAACATCTTCGTCGTGCGCGACGGGGTGATCAACACGCCGGGGCCGTCGTCGTCGACGCTCGACGGGATCAACCGCAAGTCGATCGTCCAGATCGCCCGCGACCGCGGCTACGAGGTCGTGGAGCGCGACGTGATGCGCTCGGAGCTGATGCTGGCCGACGAGGTGTTCCTCTCAGGAACGGCCGCGGAGCTGACGCCCGTGCGCGAGATCGACGACGTCGAGATCGCCGGCGCGCCCGGCCCAGTCACGAAGGAGCTGCAGCAGGCCTTCGACGACGCGCTCCACGGCCGAGAGCCCCGCTACGCCGAGTGGCTCGACTTCGTAGAGGTGCCGTCCCGGGCCTAGAGCAGGCGCTCGAGCTTGTCGAAGCTCTCGCTCCAGCCGTCGTGATGGAGCGCGCGCCGCTGCTCCGTCTTGAAAGGTCGCTGGTCGAGCGCCACCTCGGTCGACTCGCCTAGCTCGCGCAATGAGAGGGTCACGAGCGTCTCCAGGTCGTCGGCGTCAGGCGGCTCCCACACGAACGTGTACGCAAGGCGGGACGGGGGCTCGACCTCGCGGACCACGCCGCTCAGGTGGAACGTGTCGCCGGCGGGCGGCTGCATCTCGATGCGGTAGCGGTCGCCGACGCGAGCGGTGAAGTCAGCACTCGGGATCGTGAAGCCGTTCGGGCCCCACCAGCGGGCGAGCTCGTCCGGCTCCGTGAGGGCGGCGAAGACCACGGGGCGCGGCGCGGGCAGCACGCGCTCGAGCTCGAGCACGAATTCGTCGGACCGTTGGCCCACGACTCGATCGTAGCTGTAGGGTCACAGGTGGACGAGCACATGGCCGTCGACCTGGTCATCGACATCGAGAACAGCCCGGGGGCGCTTGCCGAGGTCGCCGCTGCGATCAGCGACGCCGGCGTGAACATCGCCGCTGCGACGTGCCTCGGCCCCGACGACCGCGCGGAGCTGCACATCCTCGTCAAGCACGCCGAGGCTGCGAAGCACGCGCTCGCGATCTCGCAGGTCGGGGTCACCCGCGAGCGCGAGGTGGTCGTGGTCGAGGTGGAGGACAGGCCAGGCGTGCTCGCCGATCTGACACGCAAGATCGCGAAGGCCGGGGTGAACCTCGATCTCGTCTACGTCGCGACGCGGAACCGCGTCGTGTTCGGGGCGGACGACCTCGACGCGCTCAGGGCTGCGCTCGGCGATCGATGACTTTCGGCGCCGCGCGCCGTCTATAGGGCATCACTTCAAGCGGAGGAGGACCCGATGGGAAAGATCGTCGTAACAGAGTTCGTCTCGCTCGACGGCGTCATGCAGGCGCCGGGCGGTGAGGACTTCAAGTACCCGGGGTGGACCTTCGAGTTCGACCGCGGCGACGACGGCAACCAGTTCAAGATGGACGAGGCGATGGAGGCCGATGCGCTGCTGCTCGGTCGCCGGACCTACGAGAGCTTCGCCGGCGCCTGGCCGAATCGCGAGGGTGAGTTCGCCGACAAGTTCAACGAGATGCCGAAGTACCTCGTGTCCTCGACGATCACGGATCCCGACTGGAACAACACCACGCGGATCGAGGGAGACCTGGTTGAGGGAGTTCGGAAGCTGCGTGACGAGGTGGACGGCGTAATCCAGGTGCCCGGCAGCAAGCAGCTCGTCGACGAACTCATGGAGAACGACCTCGTCGACCAGGTCAACCTGATGATCTTCCCGGTCGTCCTCGGCACCGGATTCAAGGTCTTCGGCGAGTACAGCGACAGGAAGACGATGCGGCTCGTCGAGTCGAAGACGGTCGGCGAGGGCATCGTCGTGCTGATCTATGAACGCGCGTGAGCTACGCGACTGGTGTCTTCAGCACGAGGGCGCGTTCGAGGACTTCCCCTTCACCGCCGCGCACTCGGTGTTCAAGGTGGACGGGAAGATGTTCGCCATCAGCGCGCTCGAGCGCGAGCCGCTCGAGGTGAGCGTGAAGTGCGAGCCGGAGCTCGCGGTCGAGCTGCGCAACAGCTATCCGGCGATCCGGCCGGGCTATCACCTGAACAAGCGGCACTGGAACACGATCACGCTCGACGGCAGCCTGCCCGACAAGCTCGTCCGCGACCTGGTCGAGGACTCCTACGACCTGGTCGTGAGCGCGCTACCGAAGCGGGTGCAGAAGGAGCTGGGCTGGCCGCCCGTCAAGGCCTAGTACTGGTCGTGCAGGTTCCACCACTGGTAGGGCCGCGTCTGCGGATAGCCCTCCGGTGAGTCCTCCCACTCCTCCTGACGCCCGAGTGCGGTGATGTCGAGGTAGTTCCAGGTGCTGCCCATCGCCTCGTCGCCGCGGGCGTCGATGAAGTAGCTCCGGAAGATCTCGTCGCCGTCACGGACGAAGGCGTTCGTCCCGTGCCATTCCTCGACACCGAAGTCCTTGTCGAAGTCGTCGGTGAGCGAGTACCAGGGGATCAACTCCCATCCCATCCTCGCCTTCCATTGCGCGATCTCGGCTTGTGGCGCGCGCGAGACGAACGCGAGGGTGGTGTCGCGAGCGTTGAGGTGCGCGGGGTGGGCGACCTGGTCGCCGACCATCGAACAGCCCGGGCACCCGTGCTCGGGCCAGCCCTTCACGCCGGGCTCGTAGAAGAAGCGGTAGACGATCAGCTGCCTGCGCCCCTCGAAGAGGTCGAGCAGGCTGACCTCGCCGGAGGGCCCCTCGAAGCGGTAGTCCTTCTCGACGGCCATCCGTGGCATCCGCCGGCGCTCGGCGGCGAGCGCGTCGCGGGCACGGGTGTGGGCCTTCTCCTTCACGAGCAGCTCTTGGCGGGCCGCTTCCCATTCCTCTGGCGAAACAACTGGCGGCAGATTCATGCCCATAGGTACTATCAGCCGCGTGAACGTCTCTCACGAGAGCCGAATTACGAGGGCCTGATCGCAGGCCTCTCCGTCACGCTCTCGAATCTCTGAAAGGACGTTCTATGCAGGTACATCTCTACGACACCACCCTCCGCGACGG
>Ga0114129_10006620_pt1 | contig 16449 bp, 13 predicted proteins | sample RhiMetdeltSRZDD1_FD_80071 | JGI IMG/M metagenome (GOLD analysis project Ga0114129, IMG submission 80071) | Populus rhizosphere microbial communities from Tennessee, USA - Rhizosphere MetaG P. deltoides SRZDD1 (version 2) (version 2) | ecosystem: Host-associated > Plants > Roots > Rhizosphere >... | reverse complement strand
GCCTGGAGAGTGTGGAAATAGCATGTCTCGATTGAGAGAAGCGTTCGAAAAGTCAGGAAAGCCGGGGGCGGGAAATGGTTCAGACTCCTCGCAACTGCCAGACGCGTGGGACTTCGACCTGCATCCCCGCGAGTCAGCAGCTGGAAGTGTCGAGTCGCCCGGTCGATTCGAAGACGCCGAAAGGGTCAATCAGGCTGAACAGGTCGAAGGGGCCGATCCAGACGAGGCGGTCGACGACGCACCGGAGTTCCTGACGCGCCGACCGGCGATGATCGCACAACCCAGACCGCGAGACGAGTTCTGGTACAACTACCAGTTCGGCCCGAAAGGCGTCGGCAAAGTGGTCGTCGGTCCCAACGCCGAATCGACGCTCGTCGAGCAGTATCGACGGCTCGGCGCTGCGCTGCATCATCACCAGCTTCAGTCCGGGGCGCGAACACTGATGGTGACCAGCGCGGTGGCCGCCGAGGGCAAGACCTTGACCGCCACCAATTTGGCGCTGACGCTCAGCCATTCATATCAACGGCGCGTGCTGCTGGTTGACGCCGACCTGCGGAAGCCCAGCATTCACGCGATCCTGCGGCTGCCAAACATGACCGGGTTGAGCGACAGTCTGCGGCATCCCGAAACTTCGGCCCTCCGGTTCCACACCATCTCGCCGAACCTTTCGGCGCTGACGGCTGGGAGAGCCGATTCGGATCCCATGGCCGGCCTGGTGTCGGAGACGATGAACCGTATTCTCGGCGATGCGGCAAAGCAATTCGACTGGGTGATTGTCGACACACCTCCGGTCGCCATGCTGCCGGATGCGAACCTGCTCGCGGCGATGATCGATACCGCCGTGCTTGTCGTCGGGGCCCACGCGACACCGTATCCGCTCGTCCGACGCGCGATGGACGCAATTGGCGAGCAGCGCATTCTTGGCGTCGTGTTGAACCGGATGGCCCGCGCGGACATGGTGGCCTCGTACAACTATTACGGGTACGGCCGTTATGCGTACGGCCGTTATGTATACGGCGGCACCAGTCAGCGCGGCAAGGGCCTGATGTTCTGGCGAAGAGCAAAGGCGGCGACCGTGCCGAAATCCGAGGTGAACTCGGAAGCAGCAGGGTGATGTTCTCGACCAACTGGCGACCGTTCGTCTTGATAGCAGGCGAGAGCTGCCTGCTCATTGGCGCGGTAGCCGCCGCCAGCTACGTGCGTCTCGGGGCCGACACGTGGCGGGTGCTGGAAGACGAGAACGGGTTGTGGAAGGGATTTCTCATCGTCGCTGTCTGCCAGCTCTCTCTGTATTACGCCGACCTGTACGATTTGCGCGGCGTCGGCAGCATTCGCGACCTCACGGCACGCCTCATCGAAGCGTTGGGGGTGACCTCCCTCATTCTTGCGGGCATTTACTTCCTTGCCCCTGATTGGATCGTCGGGCGCGGCGTCTTCCTGATCTCGGTCGCCTTCATGGTGACGCTCATTGTCGTCTGGCGAATCGTGTTCGCGTGGCTGACCCAACGCGTCGCCCCGCGGGAACGACTCCTGCTAGTCGGGACGAATACCGCCGCCGTGGAGCTCGCCAGGGAACTGTTCGAGCGCCGGCAGGAGCTGGGTGTGGAAATCGTCGGGTTCGTTGATCCGGATCCGATGCGTCTTGGAATGCCCGTGCTCAATCCGGGTGTCGTCGGCGCCATCGACGATATTCCCAGTCTGGTGTCGACGCTGAACGTTGACCGGGTGGTCGTCAGCCTCGTCGACGCGCGCGGCAAGCTCCCGATGGATCGGCTGCTCGACATCCGTCTCGATAGCGGTGTCACGTTCGATCACCTCGCGTCGGTGTACGAGGAATACACCGGAAAGATCGCCGTCGAGAACCTTCGACCGTCGTGGCTGATTTTTTCCGAGGGCTTCCGAAAAACACGCCTGCTGATGACCGCGAAGCGTGTGCTCGACGTGGTCTTCTCGGCGGCGGGCCTGCTGCTTGGCGCGCCGATCATGTCGCTCGTGGCCATTGCGGTACGCTGCACGTCGTCTGGCCCGGTTCTTTACCATCAGCGGCGCGTCGGCCGGCACGGACGTGAGTTCACGGCACACAAGTTCAGAACGATGCGCGAGGACGCCGAGCGCGCGACAGGTCCGATCTGGAGCTCCGCAAACGACACGCGTGTGACTCCCATCGGCGCGTTCCTGCGCCGGACGCGGCTCGACGAGATGCCGCAGCTCTGGAATGTGCTCGTGGGTGAGATGAGCTTCGTCGGTCCACGTCCGGAACGGCCGGAATTTGTCCAGCAGCTGACAGAGCAGATCCCCTATTACGGCCAGCGTCACGTGCTGAAGCCGGGGCTGACCGGCTGGGCGCAGGTCCGCTACACATATGGTGCCAGTGTCGAGGACGCGATCGAGAAGCTGCAGTACGACCTGTACTACATCAAGAACTTGTCGATCGCCCTCGATGTCGTGATCGTGCTCGAGACGATCAAGACAGTCATCACGCGGAAAGGCGCGCGATGAGCGGGATCGTCAACGCGATGACGGTGGACGTCGAGGATTACTTCCACGTGTCGGCGTTCGACAACGTCGTGTCGCGCGCGCGATGGGATTCGTTCGAGAGCCGCGTCTCGGGCAACACCGATCGCCTGCTCGAGCTCTTCGATCGCGTGAACGTGCGCGGGACGTTCTTTGTTCTCGGCTGGGTGGCCGAGCGTTTTCCGGCTCTCGTGCGGCGCATCGCTGATCTTGGCCATGAGGTCGCGTCCCACGGCTACGACCATCAGCTGGTGTACTTGTTGACGCCGCGTCAGTTTCGCGAGGATATCCGGGCGGCGAAACACGCGATCGAAAACGCCGCGGGCGTGGAGATCGTCGGCTTTCGGGCACCGAGTTATTCGGTGATCGATTCGAGCCTGTGGGCGCTCGACGTGCTGATCGAAGAGGGGTTTGTGTACGACGCGAGCATCTTCCCGATTCATCACGATCGGTACGGCATTCCCGACTCGCCCAGACATCCCTACGTGCTGCAACGGTCCGGCGGGTCCCTGCTGGAAGTGCCGGGATCGACCGTCCGGCTCGGACGTCTCAATCTGCCGATCGGCGGCGGCGGGTACTTCCGGCAGTTTCCGTACGTGTGGGCGAAGTGGGGCATCGACCGGGTCAACCGGGTCGAGCGCCAACCTGTCACGTTTTATACGCATCCCTGGGAACTCGATCCGGAGCAGCCGCGCATGGCGGTAGGGACGGCCACGCGCCTGCGCCACTATCGCGGCCTCGAGCGGACGGCCGATCGTCTGGCGCGGCTGGTTCGAGACTTCCAGTTCGACTCCGTGACGTCGATGCTGAATCTCGCCGCGTTGAAGGTCGCGTGATGTCGATGCTGGCTGCCATCGATCGAACACCTACCGCCGCGGAGCGCGCGGCAGTGGCGACGAGCGCACCGGTCGTGTCGGTCGAGGACGCCTCGCCGCAGTGGAACGAGTACGTCGTCGGCCGCAGCGATGCGACGGGGTACCACGAGTGGGCCTGGCGGGACGTGTTCGAGCGTGCGCTGGGGTGCCGGCCGATCTATCTTGCGGCGCGCCGCGAAGGGACGATCGTCGGCGTGCTCCCAACGGTCTTGCTCAACAGCTGGCTGTTCGGCCGGGCGCTGGTCTCTCTGCCGTTTCTGAACTACGGCGGCGTGCTGGCGGACGACGACGCGGCGGCGCGAGCGCTACTGGATGCGGCGATCGACAGCGCGCGTGCGCGCCGGTGCGCGCACGTCGAGCTGCGGCACTTCCGCCGGCACTTCGCCGATCTGCCGTGTAAACAGCACAAGGTCACGATGACGCTGCCGCTGCGCGCGGCGCCGGCGCTCTGGGACGGCCTCGATCGGAAAGCGCGCAATCAAGTCCGGAAGGCGCAGAAGTCCGGCTTGACCTATCGCGACGGCGGTGCCGAGCTCCTGGACGATTTCTACGCGGTGTTCGCCCGCAACATGCGCGACCTCGGCACACCGGTACACAGCGTGCGGTTTTTCGCCGAAGTCCTGCGAACGTTTCCTGGACGGGCGCGAATCCACATCGTCTCGCGTGAGGCGCTGGCGGTGGCCGCCGGGCTCACGTTCGAGACCCGCGGCACCGTCGAAATCCCGTGGGCGTCGTCGGTGCGAGACTTCAACGCGCTGTGTCCGAATCACCTGTTGTACTGGAGCATGCTCGAAGGCGCGTCGGCGAGAGGGTGCACGATGTTCGACTTCGGACGTTCGACGCCGAATGAAGGCACCTACAAGTTCAAGGAGCAGTGGGGCGCGTCGCCCGTTCCGTTGTACTGGGAGTATGGGCTGCTTGGCGGCGGTGAGCTGCCAAACGCCAATCCGACCAACCCGAAGTTCCGCCTCGCGATCGCGATGTGGAAACAGCTGCCCCTCGGCGTGGCCAATCGGATTGGCCCGATAATCGTGCGAGCGATTCCGTAAACGCTGTCTATGTCCGTGATCCTCGGTATTGCCGGCTCCTCACGAAATGCGGCCCTCGCGTTGTGTGACGCGGGCCGCGTCGTGGGCGTCTGCGAGCACGCCCGCGTCACGCGCACCCGGCGCGCGGCGCTGCGCCCTGGCCAGCTGCCGAAAGAAACGCTCGAGACGATGCTGCGGCTGGGCGGTTGCTCGGAGCGGGACATTTCTGCATACGCTGTCGCGGAGATGTCCATTCGGCTGCCGCCAGGACCTCCGGTCGAATATGTCGATCACCACCTCGCTCATGCGGCCACGGCGTTCTACAGTTCGCCATTCGAGGACGCGACGATCCTGGTGTGCGATCGGAGCGGCAACCCCGAGCTGACCGTCTGGCGCGGGACCGATCAGGGCATCACGCGGGAGGCGTTCTCGTGGACGGGACCCGGTTTCGCCAGCGTCTATACGCAGGCGGCCGAGGCGATGGGTTTTGGACGCGACGGGGACGAGCACCGGCTGGAAGCGCTGGCGCGTGTCGGCGACCGGCGTTGCGAAGCGTCGCTTCCGGCGATCACCTACCACGGCGATCAGCTCAACATCCCGAGCCACTTCCAGGCGTCGATTGCCAGCATCATCGGACAAAACGGTTCGGCCGCGTCCGTCGGTCAACGCGCGAGCCTCGCGGATCACATCCAGCGGCAGGTCGGCGAACTGCTGCTCGCGGTCGTGGCGGACATCAGGCGGCGGGTCGAGTGCCCTCGGCTGTGCCTCGGAGGAGGGCTGTTCTACAACAGCTATTTCACGACGCTGCTGGCGGAGTCCGGGCTGTACGCGGACGTCTTCGTGCCCGCGAACCCGGGAAACGCCGGTGTGGCGGTCGGCGCGGCGCTGGCCGTCGCCGCAACCCGAGCGCCGTTGCAGCGGCGGGAGCCGTTGTCGCCGTTCCTCGGCCCCGAGTTCAGCCCGCAGGAGATCAAGGCGGTCCTCGACAACTGCAAGCTTTCCTACGACTACCTGCGAAGCGGCCAGGTCATCGATCGCACGACCGCTGCGCTCGCCAAGGGACAGCTGGTGGGGTGGTTCCAGGGGCGGATGGAGTGGGGCCCTCGGGCGCTCGGGCATCGCAGCATCCTCGCCAGTCCGGTGGCGCCGTACGTCCTCGAAAACTTGAACGTATTCCTGAAGCAGCGGAAGCCTCACGAGACGTACAGCGTTGTGGTCGGCACCCAGGACGTGCCTCGCTACTTCCGGGGACCTGCAAAATCGGCGTTCATGGAGTACGAGTACGAAGTCCTCGACCGCAACCTGCTCAAGAGCGTCCTGCCGGCGGACGCAACCAGGCTTCGAGTCCAGACGGTGGACGAATCGGCCGGCACGTTTTTCGATTTGATTCGCGCGTTCGGGAACCTGACGGGCGTTCCGATGTTGGTCAACACCTCGTTTAACGGATTCAACGAGCCGATCGTGTGCAACCCGCGCGACGCCGTTCGCGTGTTCTACGGCACCGGGCTCGATATGGCTGTCCTGGGCAGCCTGGTGCTGGTCAAGTGAGCGCGCGTCGAGCGATCGGCATCAGCGCTGCGGCGACACTGGTCGGCCTGGCGGCTTGTGAGATCGCGGCCAGAGCCGTCTTCCCGCCGCCGCCGGATCCGACGCGCGAGCCGCAAATCGTCTATCGATTAGACCCTCAAATCCGATATGTCCTGTCGCCCAACCAGAAGGGCTGGATCGACGACGGCTTTGTGACGACCAATTCACGGGGATTCAGAGGTCGGGAAGTGGACGTGCCGAAACCGTCGGGACGGGTTCGGATTGTCGCGCTCGGCGACTCGGTCACGTTCGGCTGGGGCGTCAACGACGCCGACACGTTCTGCAGTCAACTGGAGCACGACCTTCGCACGCAGCATCCGGGTGTCGATGTCGAGGTCGTGAATCTCGGTGTCCCTGGCTACGCCACGCGTCAGGAGGTTGCGCTCCTGAAACGGAACCTCGCGGAATTGCAGCCAGACGTGGTGCTCGTGGGGTTCTACACGAATGACCTGCCCGATACGCTCGACGACAAAGCGTCGGGCCGCTCGGGCACGCGGATCGAAGCCCAGGACCGGGGCGCTGGACAGATCCTGCACATGAATCCGGCGCCGTCGTCGTGGCTCGAGCGTCAGGCGCGCCGGAGCCGCGCCATCTACACGGCCAGCCACGGCTTGAAGGCGCTGATCCACCGCGGCGAAGGCAAGCCAGGATCGTCGATGGAATTGGATCTCCTGGAAAGCCGGAGTTCCGGAGACCTCGAGACGGCGTGGCAGAGTGTGACGGGGCAGCTCGAGAATCTGAAGGCGGCGGCGACTGAGTTTCACTTCTCGGCCGGCATCGTGGTGCTGCCGCCGCGCGAGCAGGTGTTCGGCCTGTATCCCGATTCAGACTACCAGAAACGGATTCGCGGTCTGGCCGATCGGCTGGGTCTCTTCGTGATCGACCCGCTGCCGTCGCTTGTGGCAAGCTCGCTGAAGAAGCCGTCGCTGTTCATCCCGTACGATCGCAATCATCCATCGCCTGCGGGTCACCGATTGATCGCGCGGTCGATCGCCACGTATCTCGACGGGCACGAGGAGGTCATGCCCGTCGCAAAGCGGCTCGCGCAGAGCCAGCGAGCACAATAGCTGTCATGGCCAAGGGTCCGAAGAATCCGGAACGATCGTTTGGCGTCTCGGTTGGCGCCGTCCTACTCCTCATCGCGGCGGTGTTGTGGTGGCGGGGCCGCGTCGGCCGCGCCGAGATTCTCGGCGGGATCGGCGCGGTGCTGCTGCTGTTCGGCGCCGTACGGCCGCAGTTCCTGAAGTGGCCGAGCGCGGTGTGGTGGCGATTCGCGGGCGTGCTCGGCTACATCAACGCGCGCATTCTGCTGACGCTGCTATTCTCCGTGCTTCTGGTCCCGTTGTCGTTGGTGTGGCGCGTGCTCGGCAAGGATCCGCTCGCGCGCCGCCGCGAGCAATTCCAAGGCTGGACGCCGTATCCCGAGCGCTATCGCGATCGGACGCACTTCGAGCGGATGTTTTGAGGTCATCATGAAAAAATCGAGTGTGATGTCGCAGTTCTTCACGTTCCTGCGACAGGAAAAGAAGTTCTGGCTGGTGCCGATCGTGGTCATTTTCGTCGCGTTCGGCTTGCTGATGGTGTTCGCGCAGTCGAGCGCGGTCGCGCCGTTCATTTACACGCTGTTCTAATGCCGACGCGGATTCTCGGCATCTCGGCCTACTATCACGATTCGGCCGCCTGTCTGGTCGAAGACGGCCGGATCGTGGCTGCCGCGCAGGAAGAGCGCTTCACGCGCAAGAAGCACGATGCGAACTTCCCGTCGCGGGCCGTCGCCTACTGCCTCCGCGAGGCCGGCATCACGACGAAGGAGCTCGATCTGGTCGGCTTCTACGAGAAGCCGCTGGTCAAGTTCGACCGTCTGCTCGAGACCTACGCCGCCTGCGCGCCGCGCGGCTGGCGCTCGTTCCTGATGGCGATGCCGCTGTGGCTCAGCGAGAAGCTCTGGATGGCCACCGACATCAAGGAGCAGCTCGAGGGCTACGAGGGCGAGGTGTACTTCGGCGACCACCACGAGTCGCACGCGGCGTCTGCCTTCTACCCGTCACCCTTCGAGCAGGCAGCGATTGTGACGATGGATGGTGTGGGTGAATGGGCGACCTCGTCGATCGGTGTCGGGCGCGGGTCGGAGATCGAGATGCTGCGCGAGCTGCGCTTCCCGCACTCGCTGGGACTGTTGTATTCCGCGTTCACTTACTTCGCAGGCTTCCGCGTCAACTCCGGGGAATACAAGGTCATGGGGCTCGCGCCGTATGGCGAGCCGAAGTACGTCAAGCTGCTCAAGGACCACCTGATCGAGATCCGCGACGACGGCAGCCTGTGGATGAACATGGAGTACTTCACGTACCCCCACGCGCTGACCATGACGGGCGCCGCGCTGGAGCGGTTGATCGGCAGTCCGGCGCGCGAGCCGGAAAGCAAGCTGACGCAGCGCGAAATGGACCTGGCCCGCTCGATTCAGGACGTCACCGAAGAAGTGATGCTGAAGATGACGGCGTTCGCGCACCGCGAGACCGGCATGCGCGACCTGTGTCTCGCCGGCGGCGTCGCGCTGAACTGCGTCGGCAACGGCCGCATCCTGCGCGAAGGGCTGTTCGATCAGATCTGGATCCAGCCGGCGGCGGGCGACGCGGGCGGTGCCCTCGGCGTGGCCGTTGCGCTGGCGCACCGCTACAAGCAGCAGCCTCGGGTGAGCGCGGAAGCGCTCGGCACGTGGGAGCGGCCCTCAGCGGTTCGCGGTGAGAATCGTGTTCCGCGCTACGCCGACGCCATGAGTGGGTCGTTCCTCGGGCCGAGGTTCGGGGACGCGGAGATCGCGCGCTTCCTCGAGAGCAATGGCTACAAGGCCCGCCGATACGAGCCGTCGGAGCTCGCCGATCGGATCGCGGCGCTGATGGCGCAGGAGAAGGTCATCGGCCTCTTCCAGGGACGGATGGAGTTCGGTCCGCGCGCCCTCGGCGGGCGCTCGATCATCGGCGACGCGCGGTCGCCGAAGATGCAGTCCGTGATGAACGTGAAGATAAAGTTCCGCGAATCGTTCCGGCCGTTCGCGCCGGCGGTGCTGCGCGAGCACGTGCACGAGTGGTTCGAGCTGGACGGCGAGAGTCCGTACATGCTCCTCGTCGCCGACGTGCAGCCATCCCGGCGCCTGCCGGCCCGGCCGGAGACCGAGAACCTCTGGGGCATCGACAAGCTGAACGTGCCTCGATCGACGGTGCCGGCGATCACGCACGTCGATTACTCGGCCCGCGTGCAGACCGTGCGACGGGAAGCGAACCCGCTCTATTACGACATCATCAAGGCGTTTCACAAGCGCACCGGCTGTCCCGTGATCGTCAACACGTCGTTCAACGTGCGCGGCGAGCCGATCGTCGGCGCGCCCGAGGACGCGTATCGCTGCTTCATGCGCACGGACATGGACGTCCTCGTGCTCGAGAACTTTGTGCTGGAGAAGAGCGAGCAGACGCCCGTCGTGGAAGACGAGTCATGGCGGAAGGAATTCGTCCTCGACTGACCAGGCGAGAGGTCTCAGACCGGGAGCACGCGAATCATGCGTGGGCGCCGGAAAGAGGCTGGCGTTCAACAGTTCGACGGGAATGAAGGAGGCGATTCGCCACGAACCGCCGCACCTGGGCAGTGCGCGACTCCGCCAGGAACCAGACGGCTCCCGCATACGCCGCAACCACTCCGGTAATGAGGGCGGTGAGAAGGATCGTCCACAATTCCACCCTCCACGGAGACCCGTCGATCATCGCCGCCCGCAGAAAGAGCAGGAACGACATGTGTACGACGTAGAGGCTGTACGACATCTGAGAGGTGACGCGCGCGGCGCGCAGGTACCACGTCTCCGGCGCCGGGCGGGCATCGTGCAGAAGCAGATACAGGCCCGCGGCGAACACCACACCACTGATGTAGTCGGCGTACAGCTGCGAGCCATTGATGCCCTTGCGGATGGGGTCGAACCACGCGGTATGGGTCAATCCGATCCCGCACACGATCGCCAGCGCCGTGACCACATTCCTCACCCGCGGATCACGGCGCGACAGGCCAGGGGTCTTCGGTACCAGATGCAAGACAAATCCCAGCAACCAGATCGGAAACATGAGGAGGATCTGGATGCTGAAATGTTGGGCGAGCAGTACTGTCACGATTCCGCTGACCAGTCGCAAAGCCCAGCGGCTCGACGGCCACAGCGTCAATAGGGCCGCGGGAAATATCAGGTAGTACGCGAACTCGTAAGTAAGGCTCCAGAGCGGCGCCGCAGAACCGTAGGGCGGAATGCCGTGCATCGCGTGGAGGAACGCGAGATTCGCGAAGAATGTCGACGCGTGCGAATGATCCGCCACTCGCGAGAAGTCGTTGATCCATGCCTGCGGAGCACCGGTGTACGCCGGGTGGTCGGCGAACACATGCATTCCGAGCTGGTCCCAGAAGACTGTCAGCAACAGGCCTGGGACGAGCACCACATACAAACGCGTCAGCCGGTTCACCAGATAACGGCCCCACGACCACGTCCCGGTCCGGATGTCCTTGAGAATCGAGCCGGAAATCAAGTAACCGCTCAACACGAAGAACACGACGACGGCGTCATGGCCGAACGAGGTCGCCATATAGAACAACTGTGTGAAGAGATCGCTCTGACCGACTTGCGAATAATCGAAGAAAAAGTTGTACCTGATGTGGAAAATGACGACAGCAAACGCCGCCGCGCCGCGAATGGCGTCGAGGTGAACCGCCGCATAAGTCGGCGGCAGGGCCGTCGCTGGCGGACTGATGCCGCCGCGGAAGCCGTCGGGATCGCTTCGCTGGACCAGCAGAGGGTGACCCGGATGAAACCTACTTGCGCCAGGTGAAGATCGACGTGACGGCGTAGTTCCAGACGACGCTCGCAGCGGCGCCGGCGAGGCCGGAGAGCCACCATTCATAATGCTGCTCGAAGGCCGCCGAGGCGAGCCGTACGTTTGCGACTGCTCCGATCGCGCAGATGGCACAGAACGTGACCAGACCGCCCAAAAACCGGATTCCGCGCAGCCGCCTGTCGCGATACGTCAACGCGTTGTTGACGGTGAAGTTGCTGACCATCGCGACCGCGGTCGCCACCGCTTGAGCGATGGGGAATGCGAAGGCCACGAGCATCGCGCGTAAGGTTACCAGATGAATCAGAAGGCCGAAGCTGCCGACCGCTGTAAACAAAACGAAGCGCGATGGCAGCCATCGGCCGACGGTCTTGTCGACGAGCAGCATCAGGTATTCCCAGATGACCAGCCCGTCCAATTTGCTCTCACCGCGCACGCGATCCCGGAATTGGTAGGGGACTTCTTTGAACCGGTAGGGCGTCGGCGTCGAGGCAAACAGGTCGAGCAGGATCTTGAAGCCCTGGCCGGACAGCCGTCGGACCGCGCGTTCGAACGCCGGTCGCGTCATCACGAAAAACCCACTCATCGGGTCGCTCAACTCGGCCGGGACGACCACGCGCGCGAGCCGGGTCGCAAAGCTGCTCATCGCGGCGCGGCCTTTGTTCCATTCGCCGATGCCGCCGCCAGCTGTATATCGGCTGCCGACCACGATGTCGAGGTTGTCCGCCTTGAGGGTCGCGAGCATTCTCGGCAGCATCGTTTCGTCATGCTGCAGGTCAGCGTCGATGACCGCGATGTGAGGCGCGCTGCTCGCGAGCATGCCTTCGATGACGGCGGTGGACAGCCCACGCCGGCCAATCCGCTGGAGACATCTCACGCGTGGATTCGTCTGCGACACTTCACGGACTCGCGCCGATGTGCCGTCCGGTGAATCGTCGTCGACGTACAGAACCTCCCACTCAAGTTCGCCCAGCGCAGCTTCCAGACGTTCGACGAGCAGGTCCACGTTCTCTCGTTCGTTGAACGCGGGAACGACGACGGTGAGGTCAATGGCGCGCGCCGGCGCGTGCCCTCGAACCGGGGCGCCGACCATGGCAGGCCGCGGGCGGGGCGTTTCTCGCGTGGAAACGATGCTAGCCACGTCAAGTCCGGCAGCAACTTGAGTACCAGTCAAATACCGGTATTTCCTAAGGAAATCGCCACAATCAGCGCCGGCGGCAGATCAGGGTAAATTAGTCCCGGGCATGCGGAACAAATGTCTCCCGGAATGCGGACTCGCGACAGGCTCGCCTCTGTGCGCAGCGGTTTCGGCCCGTGCGGTTGGCGCGCGGTTTGCGTTGTCGAGAATCCTCAACCCTCAATGATCAAAGCTGACACCATTGACAGAACGCCGCGCGGCGAGCCGCGGGGCCCCCGCCTGTGGCTTGCCTTGGCGGCCGTCGTTGTCGTCGCTGCGTGTCTCCAGTCCTACGGCATCCGGACGTGGCCGATGGCCGATGACGAGGTGCCGTCGCTCGTCGAGATGGGCTTGATCCACGTCGACCCCCAGGCGTTTTCGGTTCCCACCCAGCAGATCGAGAGGCTCCCGAAGCTCGTGCCTGTCTGGTACAAGTTTCAGCGCTTCGCCATCGATCGGCTTCCGAAGAGCGACGTCTCCTTCCGTCTTCCATCCGTGATCTTCGGTGTGCTCACGTCGGCGCTGGCGTTCGTCGTCGCGGCGCGGTGGCGCGGTCTGTGGTTTGCCGCGGCGCTCGCCATCGTGATGAACGCGAGTCAGCCGTTCGTGTACCTGTCGCAACTCGATCGGTTTTACAGCCTGCCGCTCCTGCTGATGACCGCGACGCTCGTGCTGATGTGGATTCCGGGTCGCAGCGTTCTGGTTCTCCCGGTGATCGCCGTGCTGGCGGCTCTGGCCGTGCTCGCGCACAACGTAACGGTGTCGGTGTTCGGCCTTGCGGCTGTCGCGTCGGGCGCACTGTGGTTACTCGGGCGCGCGCGATTCGAGCTTGCGGTACGAAGCGGCGTCGCGGCAGCTGTGAGCGTCCTGATCTATGTGTTGTACCTGCTCCCGCTGGTTCGCGGGTGGAGCAGCACCGGCAACCCGACACCGGTGCTGGTGTCGTTCGCGGCGCACCTGGGCATTCCGACACTAGCGCTGGCGTTGCTCGGAGTGTCGCTGTGCGCCGTGCGACGCGAGACTCACGTCGCCATCCGGTGGTGGGCGTTGATTTTCTGCGGCAGCGTGTGTCTGTTGCAATTCACGAGCATGACGTGGAACCCGCGCTACTTCCTGTTTTTCATGCCGGCGGCGTGGGTTCTCGGCGCCCATGCCTCTGATGTCATCGCCCGACAATTAGAAGACAGACTTTCGGCGGCCGCATGGTACGGCTGCATCGTACTCCTCCTGACCCCGAACCTGCTGAGCCACTACCTGGATGGATCACGTCACGACTACCGCGCCGCCGCCAGCGTTGTGATGCAAGCCAATTCCCAGAACGAGCCGATCCTGAGCGATGACGCGGAAACGATTTCGTACTACCTCCCCGAGAGTCTCCGGCGCCAGCTGTTCGTGCGCACGAGGGTGAAACAGTTTCCCGCGTCGGAGTTCCTGCTCGTCGCCCGATCGAACGCGTGGATGCCACTGCCGAGCGTTCCTGGGCGCCGCATGGAACTGCTCGCCGAGATCTACCGGCGACGTTTCGACGAGTTCTCCCACATTCTGCGCGTCTACCGCGTCGCGCCGAGTCCGGTTGTTGCATCCAGTAACTGAGAGCCGCGCGGACGACGGCGGCGGAGGCGCTCCATGGTATCTGCGCCTGATCTTCGTCGTTGCGATCGCGTTCATCATGGTCGCCATCAGCGAAACGGCGTTCATTCTGTACGATTTGCGCACGGGCGCATTCTCCACCTTTCGAGCGCCCGACCTCGGTTTGGGCATTCGCAGCTGGACCGTGCACCACGCCCTTCGACCCGGCTTTCGCAGCACCAACATCCAGGTCAACTCGTTCGGCCTGCGCTCGCCCGAAGTCGCGGTGCCAAAACCGCTCGGCACGGTCCGTATCCTCCTGCTGGGGGATTCTTTTACGTTCGGATTGCGGGTGCTCAACGAAGAGACGTTTGCCAGGAGGCTCGAGGAACAGCTGCGCGGCCGGTATGGATCGGCCCCTGTGGAAGTTGTGAATGCCGGCGTCGTCTCGTACTGCCCGTTGCTGGAATACTTGCAGTATCGCCACCACTTACACGTTCTCAAGCCGGATCTGGTGGTGTTGAATTTCGACATGTCCGACGTGCAGGATCACCTGGCGTACTCGCGGGATGCCGTCCTTGGAGCCGACGGCGTTCCGCTGTACGTCACCGAACCATCATTGCGCAGCCAGGTGCCGAGCGCGATGCCGAAACTGCTGTTCTTCGAATGGCTCGGCCGGCGGATCCAGGGAGCGCGAGGCCGCGTCGAATCGACGCTTCAGGGCGTGCCGTTCGTTCGCGACCAGGATCGCTATTTGTGGACGTTCGACACCGGCCCAGAGTGGGAGACGGAGGCAAGCAGCGCCATGGCGCCGATCGGGTACCTGGCCACGCTGCTCGAGCGCGACGCCATCCCGCTCGTGCTGGCGACGTATCCGCAGCCGTGGCAGGTGTCAGCGGAGGCGACGGCGGTTCCGCCGATTCGGGATCAATACGGCGTTGGTCGAAACAGCGTGCATTTGAACGATCGGCCGTTCAAGAAACTGGCGAGCTTTGCGATGGAGCATCACATCCCGTTCGTGAATGCCACGAAGGCATTCAGGGACGATGGATCGCCAGCGACGTTGTTTCTGGACAATGACTTTCATTTCAGCCCCCGCGGTCATCAGCTTTACGCTGCGGTGCTGGGCCAGTTCGTGACTGATCATGCACTGATCGGAAGCGGCGGCGATGAAAAGCGCTGAAGATGTCGAATGTTGCGAGTTTCAGCCAGGCGCTGATAGCGTCACTTCGAGTTCTTTGGGCGGCGCCGCATTCGCCAACGCCGCAACCAAACCGGGCACCACAATCGGCAGCAGTGTGATCCAGTAGCGGACCTCCCACCAGAATCCGATGACCAGCAGGAGTCCAAGGTAGGCGGGCATCATCAGCGCGGATCGGCGGATAAGCGGAGGAGAACGGCGTATTCCTGCGATGACCAACGGACTGATCAGGCCGATGAACAGAGCATTGAGGATCAGCGCGTAGCCAACGTGTGCCCGGTTGCCGCGTAGGGCCGTCTCCAGGAAAAAGGTCGATGGCCTGTAGCCGACGACAGCATGAAGGATGAAGAATCCAGCTACCCAGACCGCAAGATTACCCACAGCGAATCGAAGATCGCGGCTTCTCGCCGCCCTTCTCAGACCCTCCCTCGACATGTCTTGGGGAAGCGCCGTGAACAGGAAGGCCACCAGTAGAAATACGGACGTCTCCCTGTTTAGCAGGCCGAGAAGACTGACACCTGAGAAGAGAGCGTATCGTCTTCGATGAATCAGCAGTAATCCAAGCGCAAAGAACGCCCCCTCCCAAAACGACCACGGCTGAAAATAGTGATCCCGGAATGTGAAACTCACCAACATGGCGGATAACGCAACGCCGCATAATGCGAGATCGTAGCGAAACAATCGCCAGAGCAGCTCGCCGAGAGACCAGAACAACGTGATAAGCGCCAAGAGGTTGAGAAAACAGTAAGCCAGCGTGAATGCGAGCTCGCTATACGGCCGTAACTGCATGCTCGGACGTGTTCGGACTATCGGCAGATGTTGTAGCAGCCTAGCGGTACCGTCCGCGATATACGGGGTGAGGATGCGGTATCGGAATTGATATGGTGCACTGCCGGTGACGATGCCATGATGCAAGGCGATTCTGTCGTTCATGCCCGGAGCTTCTATACGATCGTAGTAGTCAACCGTCAGCACGGCCGACAGCCAGATCGCAAGCCAGCATAGGATGAACCTCGGTGTCGTCAGCGCCTGACGGAGCAACTCTCGGATTCGAGATCGCGAATCACCGGACGGTGTGACTGGAATCACCGCCTCCCGCTGAAACCCTGAATGGGTTTGACCGATCCGCGGTGTGCTGTCAGCGGCCGTGGCTGAACCGGTCTCGCCACGACGATGGCGCTGACGCGCGCAGCCACTGCATCCCTGTTCTTCAGCAGCGGGAAACCAGCCAACGCGATGAAGTACGGCGCCTCGATGTCTTTTGCGGACACGAACTGGCCCGCGACCGCAAATCCCACGATGGAAAGCACGACCGCGGCAGCGAGACCGCTTTCGGAGCGGTTCGCCTCGGTCTGTCGTTGCCGCGCGATTGGCCACAGGCGAGCGGCCGTGAGACCGAAGAAGGTCAATAGGGCGACGACGCCGGGCACGCCGATTTCAGCGGCGGTCTCCATCCAGACGCTGTGCGCCGATTTGCCTGGCGGCCAGCCGTAGCTCTCGGCGACGAACGCCCAGTTCCAAGGTCCAACGCCGAAGACCGGATACGCTCTGACGACCTTGAGGCAATCGAGCCAGAGGTCGATGCGACTCTCGGACGAGGCATCGCGAGCTTCATCTTCGGCAAGGATGGTTCCATATCGCG
>Ga0114129_10006619_pt1 | contig 16450 bp, 16 predicted proteins | sample RhiMetdeltSRZDD1_FD_80071 | JGI IMG/M metagenome (GOLD analysis project Ga0114129, IMG submission 80071) | Populus rhizosphere microbial communities from Tennessee, USA - Rhizosphere MetaG P. deltoides SRZDD1 (version 2) (version 2) | ecosystem: Host-associated > Plants > Roots > Rhizosphere >... | reverse complement strand
GTGCACGGACGCGGAGCGAGCCGGCCGGGAGTACTTCGACCTGTTCGTCGGCCTCGGGCGGGGCGAACTGCTCCCCTATGCGTCCTACTACCTGACAGGCTTTCTCTACGAGCGTCCGTTGGCGCGGCTCCGGAAGGACCTCAAGCGGCTCGGCATCGAGCAGGCGCCCGAGCAGTCCGAGCCCGAAGATCATGCCGCCGTCCTTTGCGAAATTATGTCGGGGCTCGCCGGCGGGAGTATCGGCTCCGCAGCGCAAGCCGATCGAGAAATCTTCCTAAAGCACATGGAGCCCTGGATCGGGCGCTTCTTTGGGGATCTCGAGCGGTCTGCAAACGCGAGCTTTTACTCCCGCGTGGGCGCGCTCGGCCGGACATTCGTCGAGATCGAGACGGAGGCGTTCGGGCTCCCAGGATGAGGAGAGTCCGCTTCTCGAAGAGGAGGCACCAAGTCGTGAAAACAGAAGACAAACCCAAGGTGGGCCGTCGCGACTTCTTGCGTGCGCTGGGTGCAGGTGCGGGCGTTGCTGCTGCGGCAGGACCGTTAGCGACCAGCGCCCAGGCTGATAGCGAGACCGACGCCGAGAAGCGAAAGTCTCGCTACCGCGAGACCGATCACGTCAAGGCGTTCTATCGGGTCAATAGTTACCCGGCCAAGCGCTAGGGAGGCAAAGCCGTGCTGATCAAAAAAAGCGAACGTCACGCACGTCGCGGCGCACTTGCCGCCGCCCTCGCGGCTCAGAGCAGCGGTGGCGTGGACCGCCGCACCTTTCTGCGCCGGTCCGGTCTCGCCGCCGGCAGTCTGGGCGTTCTCGGCGCGCTGCCGTTAGGCGGCGTGCGCAAAGCCGCGGCCGCCGGCGCAGGACCGGCGCCGGCCAAGGGCATCATTCGCCAGAATATCTGCACGCACTGCTCGGTAGGCTGCACCGTCCTGGCCGAGGTCGAAAACGGGGTCTGGGTCGGTCAGGAGCCGGGCTGGGACAGCCCGATCAGCCGCGGTTCGCATTGTGCTAAAGGGGCTGCCACACGCGAGCTTGCGCACGGCGACCGCCGCCTGCGCTATCCGCTGAAGCTTGTCGGCGGCCAATGGCAGCGCGTCTCGTGGGATACGGCGATCAACGAGATCGGCGACAAGCTGCTTGAGATCCGTGAGAAATCGGGCCCTGACTCGGTCTACTGGCTGGGCTCGGCGAAGTTCACCAACGAGGCGGCCTATCTCAACCGCAAGTTCGCGGCATTCTGGGGCACGAACAACTCCGATCACCAGGCGCGCATCTGTCACTCGACGACCGTCGCCGGCGTAGCCAATACCTGGGGCTACGGCGCGATGACCAATAGCTACAACGACATCCGCAACACCAAGACGATCTTCTTCCTCGGCGGCAATCCCGCAGAGGCGCACCCAGTGTCGCTGCAGCACATTCTCGAGGGCAAGGAACTCAACAGGGCCAACTTCATCGTCGCCGATCCGCGCCTCACACGCACCGCTGCACATGCGACCGAGTACGTGCGGCTGCGCAGCGGCACCGACATTCCAGTCCTTTGGGGCATGCTCTGGCACATCTTCCAGAACGGCTGGGAAGACAAGGAATTCATCCGACAACGCGTCTACGGCATGGACGAGATTCGCAAGGAGGTCGAGAAGTGGACGCCTGAGGAGGTCGAGCGCGTGTCCGGGGTGCCGGGCGAGCAGCTCAAGCGCGTCGCCAAGATGTTTGCGACCGAGCGTCCCTCCTGCCTGATCTGGGCCATGGGCCAGACGCAGCACACGATGGGTACCGCGACTGTGCGGGCAAGCTGCATCCTCCTGTTGGCCACCGGCAACGTCGGCCGCTCCGGCACTGGCGCCAACATCTTCCGCGGCCACACGAACGTGCAGGGCGCAACCGATCTCGGCCTCGATATCGTGACGCTGCCGCTTTATTACGGCCTGGCGGAAGGCGCGTGGCGGCACTGGTGCCGCGTCTGGGAGGTCGACTACGACTGGATGGCCTCGCGCTTTTCCACCTACACGGGCGCGGACGGCAAGCCCGTCAAAATGATGAACACGCCCGGCATTCCGTCGACCCGGTGGTTCGACGCGACGCTGCTCCCGAAGGATCAGGTTTCGCAGCCGGACAACCTTAAAGCCATGTTCATCATGGGCCATGGCGGCAACACCGTGACCCGCATGCCGGAGGCCGCCAAGGGCATCGAGAAGCTCGAGCTGTTGGTGGTCGTCGATCCGGTGCCGACCACCTGGGCCGTGCTCTCGGAGCGCAAGGACGGCACCTATCTGCTGCCGGCCTGTACCAGCTACGAGATGGCAGGCTCACGCACGGCCTCGAACCGCTCGCTGCAGTGGGGCGAGCAGATCGTGCAGCCGATCTTCGAGTCGAAGAACGACAACGAGATCATGTACCGGCTCGCGGCAAAGCTCGGCTTCGCCGACAAGATGTTCAAGAACATCAAGGTCGAGAACAACGTGCCGTCGGCCGAGGACCTCCTGCGCGAGATCAACCGCGGCGGCTTCTCGACGGGCTACTGCGGCCAGTCGCCGGAGCGCCTCAAGCTGCATATGGCCAACCAGAAGGATTTCGACCTGGTCACCCTCAGAGCGAGCGAGGGGCCGTGCAAGGGCGACTACTACGGTCTGCCGTGGCCATGCTGGGGCACGCCGGAGATCAAGCACCCCGGCACGCCCATCCTCTACAACACCCACCTCAACGTGAAGGACGGTGGCGCCACGTTCCGCGCTCGCTTCGGCGTGGAGCGCGTCGTCAAGACCAAGGCAATGGTGGACGGCAAGGAGGTGGAGCAGGAGGTGCGGCACAATCTGCTCGCCGAAGGCGCCTACTCGCTGGGCTCCGAGCTGCAGGATGGGTATCCGGAGTTCACCTACGGCGTGCTCAAGAAGCTCGGCTGGGACAAGGACCTGACCGACACTGAGCGGGCAACGATTGAGCGCATAGGTGGCGCCAACCCTGATGCCGTGTCGTGGGCGATTGATCTCTCGGGCGGCATTCAGCGCGTGTGCTTGAGCCACAGCGTCATGCACTACGGCAACGGCAAGGCCCGAGCTGTCGCGTTCGGGCTGCCCGACGCGGTGCCCGTGCACCGCGAGCCCATCTACTCGCCGCGGCCGGACCTCGTCGCCAAGTATCCGACGCTGCCGAACGCGCGCCAGTTCCGCATGCCGAACGTCGGCTTCGACGTGCAGAAGGCGGTGGTCGACAAGGGTATCGCCAAGGAGTTCCCGCTGATCCTCTCCTCGGGACGACTGGTCGAGTACGAGGGCGGTGGCGAGGAGACCCGGTCCAACAAATGGCTCGCCGAGCTGCAGCAGGACATGTTCATTGAGATCAATCCTGCCGATGCGGCCGAGCGGGGCATCAAGGATGGCGCCTGGGTCTGGGTCTTCGGACCGGCCGATACCAGGCCGAAGGCGAAGATGAAGGCGCTGGTGACGGAGCGGGTCGGCAAGGGAGTGGCGTGGTGTCCATTCCACTTCGCGGGCTGGTTCCAGGGCGTCGATCAACGCGCCAAGTACCCAAAGGGCGCGGACCCGGTCGTGTTGGGCGAAAGCGTCAACACTATCACCACCTACGGCTACGACCCGGTGACCGGCATGCAAGAGCCCAAAGCCACCCTCTGCCAGATCAGAGCGGCGTAAGGAGGAACCACCATGGCTCGGATGAAGTTTCTCTGCGACGCCGACCGCTGCATCGAGTGCAATGCGTGCGTCACCGCCTGCAAGAACGAACACGACATCCCGTGGGGGATCAATCGGCGACGCGTCGTCACGATCAATGATGGCAAGCCGGGTGAACGGTCCGTATCGATGGCCTGCATGCACTGCACGGACGCGCCATGCGCCGCCGTCTGCCCGGTGAACTGCTTCTATACGACTGCAGACGGCGTAGTGCTCCACTCCAAGGACTTGTGCATCGGGTGCGGCTATTGCTTCTACGCCTGTCCGTTCGGCGCACCGCAATATCCTCGCGTCGGCAACTTCGGCAGCCGCGGCAAGATGGACAAGTGCACCTACTGCGCCGGCGGCCCCGAAGCCGACCTCACGGCCGCAGAGTACGGCGGCCGCGCGAATGGCCAGTTCACCGGCTACGGCTCCAACCGCCTCGCCGAGGGCAAGCTGCCGCTGTGCGCCGAGATGTGCTCGACGAAATCCCTGCTCGCCGGCGATGGCGAGATCATTGCCCAAATCTACAAGGAGCGCGTCCTGCGGCGCGGCTACACGTCGGGTGCATGGGGCTGGCAGACCGCCTATCGCGAGACGATCGCGTCCTGACGAGTTGATGCGCACAGGCGACGGGAGCCAACCCGTCGCCGCTTGGGGGTGGTTTCAGGCCGGCCAGCCCTTGCAATAGGGAGACGACACAAAGGCGCCGATGCGCTCATCGCTTGGATCAATCTTCGCCACGCTGCTGCTGGGGCTTGCGATCGCCTTTGCCGCCCCTGCCAGTGCGCAGCAGCCGACCTCCGTCAACCCCACGGCCCAGTCGGTCAAGGAGCAGCAACTCCTCAAGGAATTGCAGAAGATCCAGGGTCGCGGTACCCTCCCGGATGCCAGGTCCCAGGTGCTGGAGCAGCCGGCCGGCCGCGACTGGCGCCAGTTTCATCAAGTGACGCTGCGCTGGATCGGCGCCGTTGCGATCCTCGGCATGCTGGCGGTCCTTGTCTTGTTCTACCTCATCCGCGGAATGGTTCGGATCGAGGCGGGGCGTTCGGGGCGCACGCTGGTGCGCTTCAATGCATTCGAGCGCTTCGTGCACTGGATGACCGCGACCTGCTTCATTGTCCTCGCAGTCTCCGGGCTCAACATCACGTTTGGCAAGGAGCTTCTGGCCCCGTGGATCTCTCCGGAAGCGTTCGCCTCCTGGTCTCAATTGGCCAAGTATGCCCACAACTATCTGAGCTTCCCGTTCACGCTGGGCGTGGTGCTGATGTTCCTGATGTGGATCGCCTGGAATTTTCCCTCAGGCGTCGACCTCGAGTGGATCAGGGAGGGGGGCGGCATCGTCGGCAGCAAGCATCCGCCGGCGCGGCGCTTCAATGCCGGCCAGAAGATGATCTACTGGGTTGTCGTGCTGGGTGGCGGAGCGGCTGCGATCACCGGCTACCTGCTGATGTTCCCCTTCTATGCGACCGACGTCGCCGGCATGCAACTCGCGCAGATGGTGCATGGGATCGTCGGCGTGGTGTTCATAGCCATCATGCTGGCCCATATCTACATCGGTACGATCGGCATGCAGGGCGCCTTCGAGGCCATGGGTAAAGGCGAGGTCGACGTCAACTGGGCTCAGCAGCACCATAGCCTGTGGCTGGAAAAGGAGCAGCAAAGGGGACGTGCCACAGGTGGAACCGTTGCCCCCGCCGAATAGGCGGAGGCCGGCCCAGGCCGCCACGCGCGAGACCTGCGCCTTAGGGCTTGGCTCTCCGCGACTTGGGATTTGGCTTCGGGGATGTGCAATCTCGGAGGAATTGCGATGTGGAGCTTTCTAACCGCTTGCCTTGCCGCGATCCTCATCGCGATCGGTGCGGCCATTGTGCTCGGCAACTACGTGCCGAATTCGTCGTCCAGTGCCTTTTCTACTCAAAGCGTGCGCATCTAGGCCGGCACGATAAGCTGCCGTTGCGGCGTCAGACGCGACAGTGACCCTCAGGGAGTTGTCGGCTCCGAAGGGATCGTCTGTTGTTGGCGCCTTTCACCTTCCACAAGACAGCAGCTCCTGCGAGCCATTGTCACCGCTTGTGAGCAGCACCGGTCTCTCCACTCTCGAGCCATTCCAGCGATGGAATGCGCTTGGCCAATTCGAAATCCCCGGAGCTGGTCCTTGCTCTCGGGCACCATTCAACCGAGATCGATGTCGCCTTCGACGACGTGGTTCAAGGATGTCCCGGGGGCGGTGAGCACCATCTTGACCCTGAGGCTGCCTGTGCCCGGCTTGGCCTGGCGCACCGCATCCTCTATCGCGCGCTGCGAAGTGACACCGACCTGCTTCAGGAATTTCCGCAGTGACATATTGAACTTGTCTTCATCCATCTGACTCTCCCGGGCGGAATGATCATTGGCGCATGTCCACCCGCTTCAGGCGTCGTGTCAACTGCGCAAAATCCCCGCTGGTGGCGCACGGCCGCAGAGCCAGACGGGCCCAATTTGGCGCGGGCGCCTGGGTGCGTTATCCTATGCAGTAAGGCGACCACCAGTGTCCTGATCGCAAAATTCGCCCCAGCGCACTGCGAGTGAGGAGCAAGTTTCGCGATGTGAAGGACGCTGGTCGAGCGATTGATCCCGGTGCGATCCAGGCACGAGTGACGCCCTGCAACGTGCGAGCGAGCTACGCTTGAAAGAGTTCCATATCCGACCCGATCCCGACGATCCGCGACTGTCGGTGAGTGTGCGGGGCATCGATCAGGACGGGCAGCCCGTCGACACGGCTGTCGTCACCGAGCGCCCATTGACCCTGTTCCTGAACGCGCGCGAGATCGTCACCATGATGACGATCGGCGACCGTCCCGATCTGTTGGCCGTCGGCTATCTGCTGAACCAGAACATGCTGCGCGCCGACGACGAGATCACCGCCGTCGACTATGACGATGACATTTCCACCGTCGTGGTGCGCACGCGGGTCCAGACGAATTTCGAGGAAAAGCTCAGGAAAAAGACGCAGACCTCGGGTTGTGCCCAGGGGACGGTATTCGGCGACCTCATGGAGGAGTTCGACAAGATCAAGCTGGATCCGGCCGCGCGAATTAGGACATCCTGGCTTTACCAGCTGACCAAGAAGATCAATACCGCACCCAGCCTCTATCTGAAGGCCGGTGCCATCCACGGCTGCGTGCTGTGCCGCGCGGATGAGCCGCTGATCTACATGGAGGATGTCGGCCGTCACAACGCCGTCGACAAGATCGCAGGCTACATGTTCCTGGAGCGCATCGCGCCGGGCGACAAGATTTTCTACACGACCGGGCGGCTGACCTCGGAGATGGTGATCAAGACCGTCAAGATGCGCATTCCCGTGCTCGTCTCCCGCTCGGGCTTCACGGCGTGGGGCGTGGAGCTGGCGCGGAAGGCCGGCCTCACGTTGATCGGGCGCGCGCGCGGGAAGCGCTTCGTCGTCCTTGCGGGAGAGCAGCGCCTTGTGTTCGACGCCGATGCAAAGAGCGCTGAGGAAGAGGACTTAAGGCACGCCCGCAAGGCAAGTCGAGCGCAGTTTGCCGATTGAGCGCCCGCCGATGCGCGGCGCCTCTCGGGAACTCAGTTCCCGAGAATCCCGAATTGACTGAACGGAATGAAGGCGACGCTGTCGCCTTGCTTGATCTCAGGCACATCCTCGGGAACGTCGATGAGGCCGTCGGCGGCCCGCAGGCCCGAGATCAGCCCCGAACCGTCGCGCGCGAACTTGTCCACGCCCAATCCATTCGCGGTCTCCCGGGAGGTGCCGCGCCAGAATTCACGACGCCCCACCTTGCGTCCCGGAAACGCAAACAGGGCGGGCAGCCGGTAACGTGTGGGCTCCGGCCACCGTGCCGCTCCCCCCATGCGAAGCAATAGTGGCCAGACGTAGAGAAGGAAGCATACGAACACGGCGACGGGGTTTCCGGGCAGCCCGAGCATCACGCAGTCGCCGATCTGCCCGAACGACATGGGCCGCCCCGGCTTGATGGCAAGCTGCCACAGATGCCGCTTGCCGAGCGCATCAAGCGCCGTGACTACGTGATCCTCCTCACCCCTGCTGGCGCCGCCGGAGCTGATGATCACGTCGACCGTCTGCGCCGCCCGCGCCAGGCGCGTCTTCACCTCCTGCAGGTCGTCGGGAAGGATGCCGAGATCGATGGGGGTCGCGCCAGCGCTGGCGACGAGCGCCGCGAGCATCGGCGCGTTGGCATCGTACACCTGACCGGGGGTCAGCTTGGCGCCCGCGCGCACCACCTCGTCGCCGGTGGAGACGATACCAACCTTGAGACGAGCGAAGCATTCGACCTCGCCGGCGCCGATGGAGGCCAAAGCCGCCAGGTCCTGCGGGCGCAACAGCGAGCCGGCCTGCAGCAGCACCTCGCCCTCGGCGACATCCTCGCCCGCCCTTCTGACGTTTGCGCCGCGCCGCAGGCCCGCAGGGATCGCCACAACAGGGCCCTCCGCGATCGTCCCGAAGCGCACGTCCTCCTGCATGACGACGGTGTCGTGCCCTTCCGGCATGACCGCGCCGGTGAAAATTCGCGCCGCTGCCCCGGCCGCGGGCCTCTGCGCTATCCGGTGGCCCGCGGCGGCTCGGCCGTCCACTGGCATCTCACTTCCGGCGTCCGGGTCGTAGTCGGCAGCAGCGAAGGAGAATCCGTCGACAGCGGCGTTGGTGTGAGCCGGAATTGGATGCGGCGCAACCGCGGCAGCAAACAGCAGGCGACCTGCGGCGTCCGACAGCTTCACCCGTTCCTGGCCGGCGACCGGGCCGATCCGCTGCTTGAGCACCCCGATCGCCTCATCATGAAGCATCCGCTTCTTATCGTGCGCAAAGCAGTCGTCGAGCAGCTTGCTGGTCTTGCTCATGGCCGAGATTGAATCGAGCCGGAGGTCGAGGTGTGTGAGGCGGGTCAACTTGTCCACGAAAACGCCCCCGACTGCAACCGCAGGGCCTGGCGCGCTGCAATCTGTTGCTGTCCCATGGCGCGGCACAGTTGCCCACGACCGCACGCGGCGGCGTGAGGGCGAATCAGGCTCGCAGCAGGGGTGTGAGGGTGTGGGTGCGTCACCACAAACTTTGAGCGCCACGGCACGCCGTGTATACCGGATTGTCTATGTCGACAGCACTGACAAAATTGGCATATGGTATGCCAATGTAGCTGAGGCTAGCCCGCCCCTTTCCCGAAGGGGCAGGGCTCCCCACCCAGGCTCGCCATGACAAAGACCCGCAACGCATGAATGACGCCGCCTCGATTGCCAACGGTGCGGGAAAAGCCCGCGCCATCCACCCGGGGGCCGGGCGTCGCAAGGCGGCGCCATTTCCCCGCGGTCGTGTCCTGCGGGAAGCCGAGGTCGCCGCCGTCAAGGCGTTGCTGGGGGCCGGGCCGCGCGAGCGTGCTCTGCTGATCGAGTACCTGCACCTCATCCAGGATGCGGAGGGCTGCTTGCCTGCAGGTCATCTGCACGCGCTGGCGGAGGAACTCAAGATCCCGATGGCGGAGGTTTACGAGGTTGCGACCTTCTATGCGCATTTCGACGTCGTGGGCGACGGCGAGCAACGCCCTCCGGAGGTCACGATCCGGATATGCGACAGCCTGAGCTGCATGCTGGCCGGTGCAGAGAAACTGCTTGCCGAGTTGCAGGCGACGAAGGCGGCTGGGATACGCGTGCTTCGCGCGCCCTGCATCGGCTCCTGCGATACCGCCCCCGCAGCGGAGGTGGGCCACCATCATGTCGATCACGCAACCTCTGCTAAGCTGCTGGAGGCGGCGGGAATGCGCGAGGTGCATCCTGCCATCCCGGCTTTTCAGGCTTTCGACGCCTATGTGAAGGATGGAGGCTACACGGTGCTGCGCGCGTGCCTTTCGGGCGCGCGCAAGGCCGATGAGGTGATCGCCGCCCTTTCTGACAGCGGACTGCGCGGACTCGGCGGTGCCGGCTTCCCAACGGGGCGCAAATGGGGCTTGGTGCGCAGCGAGAAGGGGCCGCGGCTGATGGCCGTCAACGGTGACGAGGGCGAGCCCGGAACTTTCAAGGACCGGTACTATCTCGAGCGTGAGCCGCACCGGTTTGTGGAAGGTACCCTTATTGCTGCGTGGGCCGTCGAGGCCGAAGAGGTGTTCATCTACATTCGCGACGAGTATCCTGCCGTCATCGAGATCCTGCGGCAGGAGATCGCCAAGGTCGAAGCGGCCGGTCTCGCCGGGCATACCAAGCTGAATATCCGGCGTGGCGCCGGCGCCTACATCTGCGGCGAGGAGAGCGCCATGATCGAGTCGATTGAGGGCAAGCGCGGCTTGCCCAGGCACCGGCCTCCCTATGTGGCGCAGGTCGGCCTGTTCGGCCGGCCGACGCTCGTCAATAACATCGAGACGCTATTCTGGGTGCCGACCATCCTCGACAAGGGTGCGGCCTGGTTCGCGTCCCAAGGCAAGAACGGCGCCAAGGGGCTGCGTTCCTATTCGGTTTCGGGGCGCGTGAAAAAACCGGGCGTCGTGCTGACGGCGGCCGGCTCCACGTGCAGAGACTTGATCGAGCTGTGCGGCGGCATGGCCGAGGGCCACCACTTCAAGGGGTATTTGCCGGGCGGCGCCTCGGGCGGCATCCTGCCGGCCTATATGGCGGATGTCCCGCTCGATTTCGGTCAGCTCGAGAAGCACGGCTGCTTCGTCGGCAGCCACGCGGTCGTAATCCTGTCCGACCGGGACGACACGAAGGCGGTCGCGCTCAACCTGATGCGCTTCTTCGAGGATGAAAGCTGCGGCCAGTGCACACCCTGCCGCAACGGCACGGAAAAGGCCGTCAAGCTCATGAGCAATGGCACATGGAACCGCGAACTGCTCGACGATCTTGCGCAGGTCATGGCTGACGCGTCGATCTGCGGCCTCGGACAGGCAGCGCCCAATCCGTTGCGCAGCGTGTTCAAATACTTCCCTGAGGATTTGAGGTGATTGCTCTGCCTCCAGTCGCCCCCGACGTGCAGGTTGCGAGCCGCGGCCGGTCGCTCGGGGTGCGCTGGACCCTCCAAGTGCAACCGTACTTGTTGCAATCGAGCCCGAGAACCGAGAGCCGCCCGCAATGACCGCCACGATCACCTTCGAACTGGACGGCCGGCAGGTTGAAGCCCGGCCGGGCGAGACCATCTGGGAGGTGGCACAGCGCCATGGCACCAGAATTCCGCACCTGTGCTGGCATCCCGCGCCCGGCTATCGCGCCGACGGCAACTGCCGCGCCTGCATGGTGGAGGTGGAGGGTGAGCGCGTGCTGGCCGCCTCGTGCCAGCGCAAGGCATCCAGCGGCATGAAAGTGAAGACTGCAAGCGAGCGGGCAAAGAAGTCGCGCCAGATGGTGTTCGAGCTTCTGATGGCCGACCAGCCGGCGCGCGCGACCAGCCACGATCCGAAATCCAGCTTCTGGAACTGGGTCGACGCCATGGGTGTCGCACCCCTCAGCCGTTTCCCGCGCGATGATCGTCCCGCTGCCGACAGCACCCATTCCGCCATCGCCGTCAATCTCGATGCCTGCATCAACTGCAATCTGTGTGTCCGCGCGTGTCGCGAGGTGCAGGCCAACGACGTGATCGGCATGGCCTATCGCGGTCACGGTGCCAAGGTCGTTTTCGATTTCGACCAGGGAATGGGGAACTCCACCTGCGTTGCCTGCGGAGAGTGCGTGCAGGTGTGCCCGACCGGCGCGCTCATGGAGAAGAGCCTGCTCGACGCTGCGGGCAAGCGCGTGAAGTACGAGACGAAGTCGGTGGACACGCTGTGTCCGTATTGCGGCGTGGGTTGCCAGACCAAGGTCCACGTCACGGACAACAAGATACTCTACGTCGACGGGCGCGATGGGCCGGCCAACAACAACCGCCTGTGCGTCAAGGGCCGATTTGGCTTCGACTACATTCATCACCCCGACCGGCTGACCAAGCCGCTCATCCGCCGCGACGGCGTCGCCAAGGACGCGAACCTTCAGATTCGCCGCGACGAGGTCAGCAGGTATTTCCGCGAGGCGACGTGGGAAGAGGCGCTGGAAAAGGCTGCCGGCGGCCTCAAGGCAGTGCATGCCCGCGACGGCGGCAGCGCTCTGGCCGGCTTTGGCTCAGCCAAGGGCTCCAACGAGGAAGCCTACCTCTTCCAGAAATTGATCCGGCAGGGCTTCGGCACCAACAACGTCGACCACTGCACCCGCCTCTGCCATGCCTCTTCGGTGGCTGCCTTGATGGAGGGACTGAACTCGGGCGCGGTGACCGCTCCTTTCACGGCCGCCAAGGACAGCGACTGCATCATCGTGATCGGCGCGAGGCCCGCTGAGAATCATCCGGTCGCCGCCACTTTCCTGAAGAACGCGGCCAAGCGCGGCTCCAGGCTCATCGTCATGGATCCGCGCGGGCAGAATCAGGGCTTGGCCCGTTACGCCAGCCACACCCTTCAATTCAAGCCCGGCCGGGATGTGGCGCTGCTCAATGCCATGCTGAACGTCATTGTCGCCGAGGGCATGGTCGACATTCAGTACGTGCAGGCTCACACGGAAGGGTTCGAGAGCCTGAAGGCCAAGGTGGTGGATTTCACTCCAGAGGCGATGGAGCCTGTGTGCGGCATTCCCGCGGCCACCATTCGCGAGGTTGCGCGCCTCTACGCCCGCTCCGAGCGCTCGATCATTTTCTGGGGCATGGGCGTCTCGCAGCATACACACGGAACGGACAACGCTCGCTGCCTGATTGCGCTTGCGCTCGTCACGGGGCAGATCGGCCGCCCCGGCACCGGCCTGCACCCCCTGCGCGGCCAGAACAACGTGCAAGGTGCCTCCGACGCGGGCCTCATCCCCATGGTGTTTCCCGACTACCGGTCGGTGGAGGATGCGGCCATTCGCGGCGCCTACGAGGATTTCTGGGGCACCAAGCTCGAACCGAAAAAAGGGCTGACGGTGGTCGAGATCATGCATGCCATCAAGGATGGTGTGATCAAGGGCATGTATGTGATGGGTGAAAATCCCGCGATGTCCGACCCCGACGTGCAGCACGCCCGCGAGGCACTGGCGAAGCTCGAGCACCTCGTGGTCCAGGACATCTTTCTCACCGAGACCGCATGGCACGCGGACGTCGTCCTGCCGGCATCCGCGCATGCCGAGAAGTGGGGCTCCTTCACCAACACGAACAGGCAGGTGCAGATCTCGCGTCCTGTGGTCGATCCGCCCGGCGAAGCGCGCCAGGACTGGATGCTGATTGCCGAGATCGCCAAGCGTATCGGCCTGCAATGGAACTATAAGGGTGTATCCGAGGTATTCGCGGAAATGACTGAGGTCATGCCGTCCCTGAAGAACATCACCTGGGAGCGGCTGGTGCGCGAGGACTCGGTCACGTATCCCTGCGATGCACCGGACAAGCCCGGCAACGAGATCATTTTCGCGACGTCCTTCCCGACCCAATCGGGGCGGGCCAGGATCGTGCCGACCGACCTCGTCCCGCCGGACGAATTGCCGGATGAGACCTACCCGATGGTGTTGACCACCGGGCGCCTGCTCGAGCATTGGCACACGGGCTCGATGACGCGGCGCGCTTCCAATCTCGACCACCTCGAGCCCGAAGCGATCGCGGGGTTGAACCCGAGAGAGATGGACAGGCTCGGTATCCCCCCGGGGGGCTTCATTGAGGTGTCGACACGGCGCGGCAGGGTCGTGCTCAAGGCTCGTGCCGACCGCGACGTGGCCGAGGGCATGGTCTTCATACCCTTCTGTTTTGCGGAGGCTGCCGCAAATCTGCTGACCAACCCCCAGCTCGATCCGATGGGCAAGATCCCCGAATTCAAGTTCTGCGCTTGCAGGATCGAGCCGGCCGAAGCTCGGGTCGCGGCCGAGTAGAGACCAGCCGGGATCGCCATCCTGACCGCGGGCCGCACGTCTGGCGAAGCCGACCTCCGCCTTGCCGGGCCCCTTGGAACCACTCCGGCAGCAGCCAAGCGTCGCGGAGATTGCAGACAAGCTTGTGTGCGACCCCCTGCCAGGGGCCTGCCAGGATCGATCAGCGCCGCGCCGAAGCCGCCGTCGGCGGTCCACCTCGAAAGCGCGAGCTGAACAGGGCCGGCGCTGCTGCCGGACCGGAGCAGAGCCGCACCTGCGATCACTGAGGCTCGACAGCGCCGCGATCGCACGGAGGAGCGCCGACTGCTGCCGGTTGCTCATTTACGATAATTTGCTGGTTTACGATAACGGCATGATGGTTACCTGCGGATGCAGCGTGTTTGATTTGATACCGCCACGCACTAGCGTTCACGCAGCGTAGATGGCCGGGAAATAGACGAAATGACACCGAACACCGAGACGCGGAAGACTGGCGGCTTCCTGTTCCTTTTCCTGCTTCTGACTTTCGTCTGGTTCGCTGCAAACTCATCCTTGGACATTGCATCCATCGTCACGGGCGCGTCGATTTCGGCCGTCCTCGCTTACGCCTTCACACGAAGTTCGGAGGTGTGGAAGGACGTCCGCATCACGCCTGCGCGCTTCTTGGGCTTTGTCCGCTATACCGGCGTGTTTCTAATCGAGCTCGTGCGCGCCAACCTCAGCATGCTGCGCTACGTCTACGCGCCGCGGATCGACATCAACCCGGGCATCGTCAGGGTAAGGACACGACTGAAAACGCCGGTCGCGCGGCTGGCGCTCGCCAACTCGATCGCGCTGACGCCCGGCTCGCTCGTGGTCGAGACCGAAGGCGACGCTCTGTTTATCCACTGGCTCGACGTGACGACGACCGATACGGAGGAAGCCTCGCGCATCTTCGTCGAACCGTTCGAGGAACACCTGGAGAAGACTTTTGGCTGAAAGCATCCTCCTTCTCGCTGGGGGCTTGATCTTCCTCGGCGCCCTGTGCGGCGTGGTGCGGCTCGTTCTCGGTCGCACGGTGGTCGACCGCGTCGTCGCGATCGACATGCTCACCGTCATTTCCATTTCGCTGATCGCGCTCTATGCCCACGTGGCGGGACGCTTCATCTATCTGGATGTAGCCATGGTCTACGGCGTGCTGAGCTTCCTGGCAGTGGTCGCGATCGCCCGCTACCTCGAAGGGGGCGTCTAGCCATGCTCGAGCTTTTCGTCGTCCTGCTGTGCCTCAGCATCATCGCGAGCGGGATCCTTGCGATCCGGCTCGGAGGCACGCTGGCCGCGGCGGTCAGCGGCGGGCTTGCCAGTCTGTTCGCGGCCGTTTGCTACGTCCTGCTGGGAGCCCCCGACGTCGCGATGACCGAAGCTTCGATCGGTTCGGGACTTTCGACGCTGATCTTCCTCTATGCGATTCGCCGGACCGGCAACGCAAAGGAGTGAGCCATGGCGGAATTGATCGGGAGCATTCTCGTCCTGCTCGGCGCGGTCTTTCACTTTTCCGCCGGCCTCGGCATGCTCCGGATGCCCGACGCCTATACGCGCATGCAGGCCGGCACCAAGGCTTCCACGCTGGGTAACGCGCTCGTGCTCATCGGGCTCGCCTGCTATCACCCGGGCTGGACCCTGAAACTGCTCGTTCTGATCTATTTCGTGTTCATGACCAATCCGGTCTCGTCGCATGCGCTGGCGCGCGCCGCCCATGCCATTCGCATACCGATGGTGCAGAAGGCCGATATCGATGCCCTGCGTGACGCCAGGGAGCAAGCCAGAGGCAGCGCCTGATGCAGCGCATCGTCATCGCCGCACCGCTGGTCCTGCTGGGTCTTGTCTTCACGAGCCTCGCTCTCAACTATGCCGAGCCGCAGTCCCTGCGGCCGCTTGCCGAGAGCTATGTCAAACTGGTTCCGCAGGAGCTTGGCGCGCCGAATGTCATTACCGGAATCCTTCTGACCTTTCGGGCGTTCGATACGCTCGGCGAAGTCGCGGTGCTGTTCATGGTCGCAGCCAGCGTAGGGCTCGTGCTCGGCCCCGCCGGGTCCAGGAGTGGGGTGCCGCCGGCCGAAGGTAGGGAGAAGCCGCGGCCGGCATCGGACATCGTGCGGAGCGCGACGCAGATTCTTGTGCCGCTCATCTCGATATTCGCGGCCTATATCATCATGAACGGCCACATCTCCGCGGGTGGCGGCTTCCAGGGCGGTGCCGTCATCGCCTCGGGCGTCCTCCTGCTGCTCCTGGCCCATCCCGAACGACGGCTCGACCTTCAGTTTCTCAGCATCACGGAATCCTTGGCCGGGGTCTTGTTCGTGCTCGTTGGTGTGGCCGGACTGTTTGTCGCCGGCGGTTTCCTGGACAATCGGGTCCTCCCGCTCGGTCAGTTTGGCGCCTTCTTCAGCGCTGGGGCAATTCCGCTCCTTTCGGTGCTTCTCGGGATCAAGGTCGGCTGCGAGCTGAGTGTCATCCTCGACCGATTTCGGCCGTGAGCGGAGGAGGATCAGGTGAGCATTTCCGGCGTCGTCTTTGCTACCGGTCTGATCCTCATTCTGATCGGCATGTGGGGGGCGCTCACCCATCGCAATATCCTGCGGATCATCGTCGCCCTGTCGCTGATCGGCACGGGCAGCCACATCGTCATCGTGGCAATCGGCTATGTCCGGGCCGGAACGGCGCCCATCATTGATCGCGCCCTGACCATGTCGGACGCCCCGGCACGTGCTGTCGATCCGATTCCATCGGCACTCGTCGTCACTGCCATCGTGATCGGTCTCGCCGTGACTGCGGTCATGCTGGCGTATGCGATACGCCTCTATGACGCGAAGAAGACCCTGTCGATCGACGCCTTCACGGAGTCGAAATGGTAGCCAGTCTTCTTCATCCCCTGAACATCTTCATTGTGGGCCTGGGCGCG
>Ga0114129_10006616_pt1 | contig 16456 bp, 11 predicted proteins | sample RhiMetdeltSRZDD1_FD_80071 | JGI IMG/M metagenome (GOLD analysis project Ga0114129, IMG submission 80071) | Populus rhizosphere microbial communities from Tennessee, USA - Rhizosphere MetaG P. deltoides SRZDD1 (version 2) (version 2) | ecosystem: Host-associated > Plants > Roots > Rhizosphere >... | reverse complement strand
GGGCGCGGGCTCCACAAGGAGATCCGCAAGGCCATCGCCGAGGCTGAGCAGGCCGGGCTGCGGGTGGTGACCTTCAGCGGGCACACCTGGGGCCAGGTCGAATGCCCGTGCGGGCAGCACATCAAGATCTACTCGACCGGCAGGAACCCAGAGTTCGGCGCGAAGCTCATCCACGGGTTTATCCGCCGGCACCGCGACCACCGGAGCATGTCATGATCTACGAGTTCACCTTGGTGCTCGACCGCGAGCCCAGCCAGGCCGAGCTGGAAACCCTGGCCGCAGCCGGGCTGGACCCGATCGGGGCCGAGGGCCCGCACCCCGCCCTGGCGCACCTGGCCATCGACGCAGGTACCCTGCCCACGGCGATCATCACCGCGGTGCGCCACATCGAAAGCCTCGGCATCGCAGTCACCGGGGTGCAGTCTGCTGACCTGGTGTCGCTTAGGGACATCGCCACCCGCACCGGGCGCAGCTACGAATCGGTGCGCAAGCTCGCCCACGGCCAGCGCGGCTCCGGCGGGTTCCCCGCGCCGCTGTCCACCGGGCAGTGGGCTTTGTACTCGTGGGCTGAAGTCTCCGCCTGGCTGGCCCGCCACTACCCGGCGACCGCCGCCGCGGCCAGCAGCTGTGACCGGGAGATCGCCGCCGCCGACCACCTCATCCGCGCCCGGCACATCCTGCCCGCTCCCGCCGATCGCGCCGACTTGGCACAGCTTCTCATCGCCTGACCCGGCCCGACGCGTCGGCGTGGCCGCTCTGCTGGAAAACCGGCTGCATCAGCCACCCGGGGACGCCGTGAACCCGCTCCGGCGGGGATCGGGGAAGCCGAGGTGCGTGTAGCCGGGGGCACGCCTGGCCAGCGTCGCAGCGAGCACCGGTGTGCGGATGTCGTGATAGTCGTGGATCTCTGCGGTGGTCTTGCCCGGGCGGGCGCGCAGGATCCGGCCTGCCCACTGGACGATGCTGCCCTTATAGCCGACCGGCGCGGCCAGGAACAGTGTGTCCAGGGCCGGGCAATCAAAGCCCTCCCCGATATACGGCCCGGTGGCGACAACCAGCAGCGGCGGGCCGCCCGGGTGAAGACGGAGGCGGGCCAGCGCGGCGGCACGGGCCTTGGCGCCCATCCCGCCGCGCAGCACTACCGGGTCGTGCCCCTTGTCGCGAAGCGTGTCAGCGAGCCGGTCAAGGTGGGCGATCCACTTGGTGAGCACCAGGCAGTTCCGGCCCCGCTGCAGGGCATCGGCGACATCACGGGCGATCTGATGGGTGCGGGCGTCATCGGCGGCCAGATCCCGGTAGACCGCCGCAATTCCACCCGGCGCAGACGGGTCAGCCTCACCCGTGTAGCAGAAACCGGTCGGGTGCACGCGCAGCACCGGAGCGGGGCGGGAGCCGCCGCTGTCGGCGGGCAGGTCGAGTTCGGGCAGTTCTGTCCCCCGGCCATCTGCAGTCTTGCGACCGTCGGCTGGGTGGGAGATCGTGTGCCGGACTGGGCCGACCTGCAAGGCGATCAGATCGTCGAGCTTGTCGCGCCGGTACGGAGTGGCGGTCAGGCCCAGCCACCGCCGGGCCGGGATCTGCTTGACTGCGTGGTCGAACGCTGCGGCCGGCACGTGGTGGCATTCGTCGGCGACCACCAGCCCATACCCCGCGGTGAGCTCGCCTATGTCATCACGCCGGGCGAGGGTTTGGAGGGTGACGATGTCGATGACGCCGCGGATCTTGGCGCGGCCGCCGCCGAGCTGGCCCGGTGTTACGCCCAGATGATCACGGATGCGGGCCCGCCACTGGTCGGCCAGCGCCTTGCGGTCCACCAGCACCAGCGTAGACACGGAGTGCGCGGCGATCACCGCGCAGGCGATCACCGTCTTGCCCGCGCCGGGCGGCGCTACCAGCACACCCAGGTCATGGCCGACCAGTTCGGCGGCGGCTTCCTGCTGCCCGGCGGTCAAGGTAGCCGAGAGAGCGAAGTCCTCTGCTGCTCCCTGTGCGCGTTCGTCAGCTATCTCAAGGCGGCTGCCAGCCTGCTCAGCCAGCAAGGCGACCGAGTCGCGCAGGCCGCGGGGCAGGATCAGCCCGCCATCCAGGGATTCATCGAAGCTGTACAGGAAGCGGGGCACACCCCACGTGGAGATCCGCCGCCGCTGCCGTTCATAAAGCAGCGGGTTCGGCATCGAGGCTGCGTGCTTGAACGTGGCCAGCAGGGCCGGAGTCAGCTCCGCCTGCTCGACCCGGATACCCGCGCCCAGCCGGGCTCGGATCACCGCTGGCGCCGGAGGGCGTGTCTTGGTTGAGCCAGGCACGCCGAGCCGGTCCACCGCCGTCCCCACCTTGACCTGTCCCGCCCGGTCGGCAGCGCGTGCCACCTCCCGCGGGGTCATCCGCCCGAGCGTGGACAAGAACGCCCACTGATCCTGATGCGGCTCCAGGGTCGCCAGGTCGAGAAATACCGTGGTGTTGTTCTTCCGCGCTCTGCCATGCAGCGGGGCGGCGATCAGGTTGCCCACCCCGCCAGAGGGCAGCCCGTCCTGTGACGGGAACAGCCGGTCGTAGCTGGCCAAGCTCATCTGGCCGCGCAGCGCCATCGCCTCCCGCAGCAGCCCGCTGCCCAGCTGCCGCGCGGTCTCTGCCGGGACTGGGGCAGTGAAGAAGATCCACACATGCGCGCCGGTCCCGGAGCGGGAGACCTCAAGCCCTGCGGGCACGTGTAGCGCCCGGGCGGCCTTGATGTAGTTGAGTGCGTCCAGCATGGCTGCGGTCCCGTCGAAGTCGGCGGCCAGCCACCAGCACCGGTCCCCATCCAGCAGCGGATAAAAGCCGATATGCACCTTGCCTGACAGGTGCGCAGCCAGCACCTCAGCGGTCAGCGGCAAGTAGTCCCGCTCAGCGTGTGGGATGCCCTTACGCCACCCGCCGCGCACCGCCGGCAGCCAACCGCTCTTCCCGGTACCGGCGTTCTCCCAGCGCATCGCGTAAATGTCGGTGCGGGCCGCAAACAGCGCCCCGAAAAAAGCCACCTTCGCCTCGGCGGGCGAGCCCGCGTGCACCGGTCCCGGGGGTGCTTCGAACAACCCGGCCTGGGCAGGTCCCGGCGGAGCCGCCTCAGCACGGGTCAGCTTCAGCAACCGCCGCAGCCGGGCATTCTCCGCCCGCAACTCTGCCAGCTCCTGGGCCACCTGCGCCGGGATCGCGCGATCGGCTAGCCGTTCCTGCATGCTGATCACCCTATGACCGAGCTATGACCGCCAGGTTCCGCAAATAACCGTCTTAGCCTCCACGGGTCGCGTCCCGCCGCGTGGTGAAAGTGATCTTCACCGTGACTTGGTCAGCGGGCCATCCAGTAGTCTCGGTCGGCGTGACTACCCCACAACATCGGGCGGACCTGTTCCTCGATCCCCGCTCCGACCCGCGCGAAGGCGGCCCGCGGCTGGGGGACGAACGGACGACGCTGAACGAGTTTCTGCGCTGCCAGCGGCTGACGCTGCAGTTGAAGTGCGACGGGCTCGACGCCGGGCAGCTGGCCCGCCGTGCCGTGGAACCGTCCACGATGTCACTGCTCGGCCTGGTCAGGCACATGGCCGAGGTGGAACGCGGCTGGTTCCGCCGCCGGTTCGCCGGGCTTGACATCCCGAAGCGCTACCAGACCGAGGCCGACCCCGACGCTGACTTCAACGGGGCGGTCGCTGACCCGGCTGTGGCCGGGGAGGCGCGGGCGGCGTGGCGCGAGGAGATCGCCTTCGCCGAGCAGTTCACCCGCGACCACGACCTCGGCTTCGCCGGCCACGACTCCGAGGGTGAGCCGATCTCGCTGCGCGAGCTGCTCGTGCACATGATCGAGGAGTACGCCCGCCACAACGGGCACGCCGACCTGCTCCGCGAGCGCATCGACGGGCGTCTCGGCCAGTAGCACCCGCCGCTCCGGTACCTGTGGCAGGCCTGGAGCTTCTTCGAGCCGGGTGACCTTGATGCCGAGGACTGGGTCGCCGCCCGGGCAGCTGACATCGTGGAAGGCCGTCCCTGACCGGCAGAGGCCGGGCCCACCGAGACACACCTCGCCTGGCTCGGCAACCAAACGTGCATCGAGGTGTGGCTGGGATTCGCTCACCCGCGCGCGCTGTAGCCACAGCGGTGCCCCGTTACAAGGTCGTCGAGAGCCGGGTAAGGTCCTTGAGCTTCAGAGCGAGCTCTACTTGTAGGCGCAGGTCGCCGCGGGCGGGGTCGCCGCCGAGCAGGCGGCGGATGGCCCGCAGGCGATAGGCGAGCGTATTGGGATGGACGTAGAGCCGCCGTGCGGTCTCGTTGGCGTTGTAGTCGGCCTCCACGTAGGCGCGCAGCGTCGCCACCAGCTGAGTGCTGTGTTCGGCGTCGTAGCGCCCCAGCGGTCCCAGGGCGTCTTCAACAAAGTCGTGCTGGTGCCTCGATCCACCGCCGCCTAGCAGGACGCGGTAGACGCCAAGGTGCTCGAAGGCTAGCGGGCGGTCGACGATGTCTAGCCTTCGCGCCACGTCAAGGGCCTGCTCGGCCTCGTACAGCCCGTGGCCCAGCTCTCGCGCGGTGCGCACCGGAGAGCTGATGGCCAAGCGGACACAGGCGCCTGGTCCGACGTGCTCGGCGGCGGCGTGGATCCGGTCGAGCAGATCCGCCGCGATGTCCAAGTCGCGCGCCAGGTTGTCCGGGGCGGCAGGCAGCAACAGCAGGAATCCGGACCGCCACGGGACGACCGCGGCGGCACCGGCAACTTGGAGGCAGACGCGCTGGACCGCGGCGTACAGGCGCGCCTGCGGCACTTGCACCTCGTCCCGCCAGCGGGCGCTCAGGTCGCTGGCCGACCGTGGCCAGACCGCGTGCACTTGGGCGAACCGCCACGGTCCGGCGATCGTGTAGCCGAGGTCGGCCAGCATCTTGTTGACATCGCGGTCGTCGCGGTACTCGCCGCTCGAAAGGTCCCGCAGCAGATCCCCCTTGAGCCGAAGCTCGAGTTCATAGGAGGTGCGCTCGTGCAGCATCTCCAGGGCGAAGATGGTCGCGGCGTGCTCGATCGCCCGTGCGTCGATCTCGTCAAGGGGCGCGGCGCCGTCCCAGACGGCCAGGTAGCCGCCGAAGTGGCTGCCCACGGCGATGGGCGCGAGCACCGGATTGCCGTCGCGGTCCTGCCCCGGGCGCCACCAGCTCTCGCGCCGGCCGTCGTCGAGCCAGCGCCCGTCCGGCTGCAGCTCCTCAGGCCAGCGGCCGGCCGCGAGCGGCCGCAGCGCTGGGTCGAGGACCATCACCGGCCGGCCGACCAAGTCGGCGAGGCGCTCCGCCAGCGGTGCCATGCCAGGCGCACTGAACGCGGTCCGCGACAGCTCACGCTGCAAGAAGATCGCCCGCTCCAGCTGGCGGCCCTGTGCGCGTACCTGGCGGAACAGGTGGGCCGACTGCACGCTGACGGCCAGCAGAGGGGCGATCAGGCTGAGCAGCTCCAAGTCTTGGTCGGTAAACAGGGCGCTGCGTTTGTTGATCGCGTGGCACACGCCGATGGCCTGGTCCTCGACGATCAGCGGGACCGTCAGGATCGAGCGGGCCTGGAACAGATCGACGAACCGCCGGATCGGCCGCGGGTCGTTCGGGGCGTCGTTGGTCATGTAAGGACGGCCAGACAGGAACACTTTGACCGCGTTGCCCCCGTCTCGCAGCGCCACGTGGTAGGCGCTGATCAGCTCCGGGTCGTCGATCCCGAACGCGGGCTGCTGGAGCACCAGCTCCGAGCGTTGCGGATCGTAGAGCATGAACCCGGCGCTCTCGACGTTCAGCAGCTCGCTAATCGTCCTGATCAGAGCGGCGAGCGCCTGCTCATAGTCGGCGGTCGAAGCCATCGCGCGGCCGACCTGCATGAGGGCGCGGACACGGCGTTCCTCGGCCTCGATCTGTACCTGCACCTTTCCTATGGGACGACGACTGGGGCGCCGTGACAACCACCCCGCGCCAAGTCTGTGGTGACGCCACATGGGACGACCTCGTAACGCGGGCGACGCTGCTGTCTAAGGCAGCCGTCTGCCGTCGAGGGAGGCGCATGTACACCGTCGACATCGACACCGGGGGGACGATGACCGATGGGCTCGTGTCGGACGGCACGACCATGGTCACCGTCAAGGTTGACACCACACCGCACGATCTCACCGTGTCCTTCCGCGAGGTCCTCGGGGAGGCGGCACGCCAGCTGGGGTTCGGCGACGACCTCGGCAGATTCCTCGATGAAGTGTCGCTGATCCGCTGGACGTCGACGATCACCTCGAACGCGCTGGGCGAGCGCAAGGGCGCCAAGCTGGGGCTGCTCGTCCGCCTTGGCAGCGAGCGCAGCCTGTACGGCGAGGGCCCATCGCCCGCGGTCGGCACCCTCGTCGCCGAGCGCAACGTGATCGGGGTGGACGGCGACGCCGACAGGCAGGCAGTGCTCAACGGTGTCCGCCGGCTGTTGGAGGACGGCGCCCGCCGCATCTGTGTCAGCCTGGACAGCTTCCCGGAAACTCGCCAGGAGCAGGCGGTCAAGCGGATCGTTGAGTCGCAGTACCGCGACCACTACCTGGGTGCCGTGCCCGTCCTGCTCGCCAGCGAGATGGCCCAGGTCGACGACGCGGAAACCCGGACGCACTGCGCGCTTATCAACGCCTATGTGCACAGCCAGCTGGCAACCTCCTTGTTCAAGGCCGAGGACCTGCTCCGCTACGAGGAAGGCTGGACGGGCGCCCTGCTGGTCGGTCACACCAACGGCGGCGTTGCGCGGGTCGGCAAGACCAAGGCCGTCGACACGATCGAGTCCGGGCCTGTCTTCGGCACACATGCCGCCGCGTGGTATGCCCGGCGGTACGGGCTCGACCGGGTCGTCTGCCTCGACGTCGGCGGGACCACCGCCAAGGCCAGCGTGGTGGAGGCCGGCGAGCCCCGCTACACCCGCGACGCCAACCTCTTCGGCATCCCGGTCCGGATTCCCCTCGCCCTGCTGCGGTCGACGCTGCTGGGCGGCGGAAGCATCGCGCGGCCCGACGGCGTGGGCGGGGTGACCTTGGGTCCCGAGAGCATGGGAGCGGCGCCGGGGCCTGCCTGCTACGGACTCGGCGGCGACCAGGCTACGCTGACCGACGCGTTCCTCGTGCTCGGCTATCTGGACCCAGCCGGGTTCCTCGGCGGCCGCCGCAGGCTGGACGTTGACAAGGCGCGAGCGGCGCTGGAGCGGCGGATCGCCGAGCCGCTTGGTATCTCGGCCGATGATGCGGCCCGCAGGATCGCCGACGCCGCCGTCGGGACCGCCGCCGAGCTCGTCGGCTCGACTTTGGCGCGCGCCGGTATCGACCCCAGCGAGGCGGTCCTGTTCGCCTACGGCGGCAACGGCGGGCTGTTCGCCGGCCTGGTCGCGGAGCGCCTCAGCATCGCCAGCGCGCGGGTGTTCGAGCTCGGCCCGGTCCTTTCGGCATTCGGCTCGGCGGTTTCCGACGTCATGCACGTCTATGAGCGCAGCCTTGGCGTCGCCGCTGTTGAGGGCCGCGACGCGGTGATCACCGTGGCCCGTGACATGGAGGCGGCCGGGCGGCGGGACCTCGCCGGCGAAGGCTTCGACCCGGACCAGGCCGAGATCGACGTGGAGCTCGAGGTCCACGACGGTGGCGGGCGCCGCACCGTGCGGGCCGGGGACGTCTCCTCGGCGCTCGCCGGACTGAACGAAACAACCCGGGTCGACGTCGTGCGGGTGCGGGCCCGGCAGCGCCTGGAGCCCTGCCGGCCTCCGCCGCGCACCGGCGACGGGGAGGCCCAACCGGAGCTCCGGACGCTGCTCCTCACCGACGGCGGCACCACGCTCGTCCCGGTGCACGAATGGACCGGCCTGACCCCCGGCAGCCGCGTCGAGGGCCCGGCGCTCGCGGTCGGCGGGAGCATGACCTGCCTGGTCCCGCCCGATTGGATGCTGGAGATCGACGACCTCGGTGACGCCGTCCTGCGGCGCGCCCGCTCAGCCGACGGGGAGGCGCAATGACGGCGCGGCTGCGTTTCACGGAGTACCTCGACCTCGACCTGGACGAGGAGGTATGGCGCTGCAACCGCTGCGATGCGGTGCTGACCTCTGCGCGCAATCTCTACAAGCAGGGCTGCCTGGTGTACGACCGCGACCCGAGGGAGATCCACCCGCCTATGGTTGAGGGGGACTACACCTTCTCCCCCGATCCCGAGTGGGTCCGCATCCTCGAGTTCTACTGTCCGTCGTGCGGTGTCCAGGTCGAGACGGAGTACCTGCCGCCGGGGCATCCGATCACCGCCGACATCTCCATCGACATCGACCGGCTGAAGCAGCGGATCTCGGCCGGCGAGATCGAGGTGTCGGATGGGCGGCTTGTCGTTCCCGGTCGCCAGGGGGGTGCGCGATGACGGCGGGCCAGGTGCCCTCCACCGCCCAGCTCAACTCCGTTGACATCGACGTCGGGGGCACCTTCACCGACGCGGTGCTCACCGTCGATGGGCGGCGCTGGATCGGCAAGACGCCAACCACCCCCTACGACCTGTCGGTGTGCTTCATCAACGCGATCGAGGAGGTCGCGCTGGCGGCCAGCCAGGACACCGAGTCCCTCCTCCCCCGCCTCGGCGTGGTCCGGTACTCGACGACGGTGGCGATGAACCGCCTCATCGAACGCCGCGGCCCTCGGGTCGGGCTGATCACCACCGAGGGCCACGAGGACGCGATCCTCATCGGCCGGGGCGCCCAGTGGACCGACGGGACCCGCCTGGCCGAGCGCCGCAACCTCGCCCTGCAGCGCAAGCCCGCCTCCCTCATCCCGCGGACCATGATCGTCGGCGTCAAGGAGCGCATCGATTCGACCGGACGGGTCCTCCGGCCGCTGGACGAGGACGACCTGCGGCGCAAGCTCCGCGTGCTTATGGACCGGGGAGCGCGGTCGATCGTCGTCTCGCTGCTGTGGAGTTTCGCCAATCCGGGGCACGAGGAGCGTGCCAAGGAGATCATCCGCGAGGAGTACAAGGAGTACCACATCGGCCACCTACCGGTGGTGCTGTCCAGCCAGGTCGTGCCAAAGCTCGGCGAGTACGAGCGCACCATGACCGCGGTGCTCGACGCCTACCTGCAGCGATCGATGCAGACGGAGCTGTCGGCCATGTGGGACCGGCTGCGCGAGCTCGGTTACCGCGGCAGCTTCCTGATGATCCACAATTCGGGTGGCAGCGGCGAGGTGTTCAAGACCACCGCCAGCCGCACCTACAACGGCGGGCCGGTCTCGGGGCTGATGGGCTCCTACCACCTGGCGACCTCGCTGGGCTACAAGAACGTGGTCGCCAGCGACATGGGCGGGACGAGCTTCGACATCGGCCTTGTCGTCGACCAAAGCGTCCGCAACTACGAATTCCGCCCGATCATCGACCGCTGGATGGTCGCCATCACCATGCTCCAGACCCTGTCGATCGGGGCCGGCGGCGGGTCGATCGCCTGGATCGACCACCACCTGGGCGGCCAGCTCAACGTCGGGCCGCGCAGCGCTGGCTCGGACCCCGGCCCGGCCTGCTACGACCAGGGCGGCACCGAGCCGACCGTCACCGACGCCGACGTCGTGCTCGGCTACATCAACCCCGACACCTACTACGGGGGGCGGATGCCGCTCAACCGCGACAAAGCCGAGCAAGCCGTCCGCGAGAAGATCGCCGACCCCATGGGCATCCCGGTCGCGGAAGCCGCCGCGCTGATCCGCCACATCGTCGACCGGAACATGAGCAGTGCGATCAAACGGGAAATCCACCTGCGCGGCTACCACCCAGAAGACTTCGTGCTGTTCGCGTCCGGCGGCGCCGGGCCGACCCACGTATCCGGCTTCCTCGGCGACCTGGCCGGTGCCGTGATCTTCCCGACAGCGCCGGTGTTCTGCGCGCTGGGCTCCTCGATCATGGACATCGTCCACGTCTATGAGACCTCCCGCCGGATGATCGTAATGGCGCCGATGACCCAGGAGCTGACCACCGAGTACGCGACATTCAACGGGGTCGTCGATCAGCTGATCGAACAGGCGAGGGCCGACCTGGCGGCCGAGGGCCTGCCTGCGGAAGCGGCCGACTTCAGCCTCGAACTGGACATGCTCTACGGCGGCCAGGTCAACGTGAAGCGCACTGCCTGCCCGGTCCTGCACCTGCGCAGCCGGGAGGACGCCCAGGCGCTGTACGACGAGTTCGAGCGCGAGTTCTCCGAGGCATTCAGCCCGCTGGTCGTCAACAAGCCCGGCGGCGTCTACCTGGACAACTTCGTGCTGAAGGTGAGCGTGCCGACGCCGAAGCCGACGCTGCCGAACCTCCCCTCGCAAGCCGCGGACGCCCGGGCCGCGCTGACCAGCAAGCGGCGGGCCTGGTGGCCAGGCCAGGGGTGGACCGAGACCTCCATCTACGCGGCCGACGCGCTGCAGCCCGGCCATCAGATCGACGGGCCGGTGATCGTCGAGGCCCCGCTCACCACGGTGGTGGTCCCGCCCGGCATGCGCTACAAGATCGACCAGCACGGCCTCGGCCTGCTGCAGGCCGTCGAGAACGGGGGCGCCCGATGATCCCAACGCTGGAACAGAAGCTGGCCTGGCTCAAGCCCACGCCGATCCCCGAGGGGGAAAGCGGATCCATGCGGACGCTCGGTCCCGGGGAGTTCGAGATCGGCTTCCAGCGGACCAACGACATCCTCGACGAGGGCATGGAGGTGTTCGTCCGGTCGTGCCGCAGCGCGATGGGCATCGCCGGCGATTCCCTGGTGGGGATCTTCACCGCCGACGGCGACATGGTGAACGGCTCTTGCGGAACCTACTTGCATGCTGTGATCCCGCCGCTGGTCATCAAGTTCATCCTGCACAACTACCGCAGCAACCCAGGCATCAGGGACGGCGACCTGTGGTTCGCCAACGACGCGGTTTACGGCGGCATCCACAACCCCGACCAGATGGTGGCGATGCCGGTGTTCTTCCAGGGCGAGCTCATCGCCTGGACCGCGGCGCTGGTCCACACCACCGAGACCGGCGCCTCCGAGCCCGGTGGCATGCCCATCGGGGCCAGCGCCCGGTTCGAGGAAGGGCTCAACCTGCCACCAACCAAGATCGGCGAGAACTTCCAGCTACGCGACGACATCGTGACCATGTTCGAGGCGTTCGGCATCCGCGCGCCGCAGATGGTCGCGGTCGACCTGAAGGCGCGCTGCACGACCGCCGACCGCGTCCGCACCCGGCTGCTTGAGTTCTGCGAACGCGAGGGCGTCGACTACGTGAAGGCGCTGTTCCGCCGGATGCTCGAGGTGGCCGAGCAGGGCGCCCGCGCCCGCATCCGCACCTGGGCCGACGGGGTGTACCGCTCCACCCACTTCGCCGACGCAGTCGGGCTGAACCAGGGCCTGGTACGCAGCTGCTGTATGACGCTGACCAAGGACGGCGACCATCTGCTTGTCGATTTCGCCGGCACCGGGCCGGAGACCCCGTCCTCGTATAACGCCCACCCACAGGCCGCAATCGGGCACTTTGCCAACTACGTGTACGAGTACATGTTCCACGACCTGCCGATCAGCAACGCAACGTTCGCCCCGATCGACTTCCTGTTCCAGCCGGGCTCGTGCCTGTACCCCGACGTCCGGGCCGCGACCAGCAATTCGGTGATGATCGCCACCGGCGTGATGAGCGCGGTACACAACACCTTCGCCAAAGCCGTGTTCTCCACCGAACACTGGCGGCAGGCGGGCGCCTCGCAGGGCAACGGCGGCAACGCGATAGTGCTGGCCGGCATGTCCCAGTGGAACTCGCCGTTCGCCGACATGCTCGCGTACTCGATCAACACCGAAGGGCAGGGCGCGCTTCCAGAGATGGATGGCATGAACGCGTTCGGGTTCCCGTGGTGCCCGGCCGGCAGGGCGCCCGACGTCGAGCTGGTCGAGAACGAGTTCCCGCTGTTCATTCCGATCTCGTCGCACTGGAAGGACTCCGCCGGCCACGGCAAATACCGCGGCGGGGTCGGCACCGCCCAGCTGTGGGTGGCCCACCACGTGCCTATGGTGATCATGATGGCCATCGCGGACAACTCCAAGATCCAGACGCCGCAGGGCCTATTCGGCGGCTACGCGCCGTGCACGATCCCCGGCGTGAGCGTGGCCGGCGCGGACCTCATGCCCCGGCTGGAGGCCGGGGACGCCATCGACCTCGACATCACCGAGGTGCTCCGCTTGCGCAGCATCGGCGGCCAATGGGGCAATGAGTTCCAGGGCCGGGCGCCCCGGCCGTACATGCAGAACGACGTCATCACCGTCGCGTTCGCGACCGGCGGGGCCGGCTACGGCGACCCGCTAGAGCGCGACCCCGAGGCGGTCGGCGACGACATCGACAAGGGCCTGGTCTCCGAATGGGCCGCCGAGCACATCTACCAGGTCGTCTGGGATCCTGAGCGCAAGCGGGTCGACGCCGCCGCCACCGCACAGCGCCGCGCCGACGAGCGCCAGGCGCGCATCGCTCGCGGCCGCCCCTACGAGGAATTCGAGGCGGAGTGGCTGCAGCACAAGCCGCCGGAGGAGATCCTCACCTGGTACGGCACCTGGCCCGACGCCAAGCCAACCGAACCGCTGATGCGCCCCTGACCTGCCACCGATGCCCGCGACCGCGCCGCCCGCCCGAAGCCGCGCCAAGCTTCTCGCCAGGCACGGCCGGGCCTCGCCCGCGCTGGTGTGCCCACTCGTCCTCGCCCAGGCAGCCGAGATCGAAGCGCTGCCGGTCCAGCGGTTCCTCACCGACGCGACCAAGCTCGCCAACGGGCTGCAGGCACTCCACAAGGCGTTCGGCAATGACGTGATCGTCACCGCCGCCGCCGATGATCTGGCCGCGGCCGCGGCCGGCGCCGGGTCGCTCACCGCCCACCCGCGCGTGACCGCGGCGGTCGAGGCCACCCGGCGGCTCGCCGTTACCGCCGATGATGCGGCGCTGGCGGCCGCGCTGCCGGGGCCCGCGCGGCTTGCGGCGCAGCTCGGGCACCCGCCCACCGACCACGCCGCCCTGGAGCAGTACGGCGCCATGCTGCTGGTGCTCGCCAAGGCCTTCCTGGAGGCCGGGGCGAACCTGCTGCTGCTGGCGGAGACCGACGCGCTGCCGACGGGGTCCGGCGACAGCTGGCGCTCGGCGGCCACCCCGCTGGTCAACGTCGCCCGCTTCCATCAGGCCGCGGCGGCGGTCGTGCTGGCCGACGCCGCGAGCGCGGCGGCCGCGCCGCGTGGGGCGCTGATCTGCCTGCCGCCGCCCGATGCCGGTGCGGGCCAGGGGATCGCCTTGAGCCCGGACCCAGCCGCCTGGCAGACGCCGCCGCCCGGCGCCCCCCTGGTCACCTCGCTCGGCCCGGTGCGCGGTGGGTTCGCCGAGTCCCGGGCGGCGGTCAGGATGCTGACGGCCGCGGTCGCGGAGGTGTGAGCCATGCCGGAGCCCTACTGGGACCCGGAGCTGGAGACGGCGCCCTGGGACGAGGTGCTGCGCTGGCAGGCGGCGCTGGCCGCGCCCTTCGTGCGTGCGCTGCCGGAACGCTCGGCGTTCCACCGCACGCTGCTCGGGCGGGCGCGCCTGCCCGAGCGAGCGACCGGCCTGGACTTCCTCGCCGACCTCCCGTTCACGACCAAGGACGATATCCGCCGCTCCCAGGCGGAGCGGCGGCCGGGCGAGCCATTCGGGCGTCATCAGGGAGTGCCCCTGTCGGCGGTGGTCCAGACCCTGTCGTCCTCGGGTACGACCGGTGAACCGGTCATCTTCGCATTGACCGGCGCCGACTTGGGGGCCTGGCGCGACGGGATCGCGACCGGCTTCTTCACAGCTGGGATCCGCAGCGACGACGTGGTCGCGCACCTGGTCGGGCTTCCCGGTGTCGCCGGTGGCCTGCCCTACGCCGACGGCTTCCGGCAGATCGGCGCGGCGCTCGCCTGGATCGGTGGCCTCCCGACCGAGCGGATCATCCAGGTGATCCCGCGCCTGCAGGCAAGCGCGGTGCTCGCCACCACCTCGTTCGGCACCTATCTTGCCGACCGCTGCCGGGACCTGACCGGCGAGGAAGCCTCCGCGCTCGGGGTGCGCAAGCTGGTCGGCGGCGGCGAGCCAGGCCTCGGCCAGCCGGAGATCCGCGATAAGATCATCCGCGGCTGGGGTCTCGACCAGGTCCGCGAGGTCATGGGCCTCGGCGATGTCATGGCGCTGCTGTGGGCGGAATGCGAGGCCGAGGGCGGGATGCATTTCTGCGGCCAGCGCTCGGTAGCGGTCGAGCTGATCGACCCCGCCAGCGGCGCGGTCCAGCCGTGGGAGGACGGCGCCGCTGGCGAGGCCGTTTACACCACCTTCGCCAGGGAGGCGACCCCCGCTCTGCGTTATCGTTCCGCCGATCACCTCGTCGTGACCGCCATGAGCTGCGCATGCGGCCGCACCGCCCCCCGCGTCCGCTGCGTCGGCCGTACCGACGACATGCTGATCTACAAGGGAATGAACGTCTTCCCCAGCGCGGTCCGCGACGTCGTCATGCAGCGCTTCCCCGGCGCTGTCGAGCCGTATCTGCGCATCTGGAAGGACCGGGCCGACCAGGTCCGCTACGACACCCCGATCCCGGTCGACGTGGAGGCCTCGCCCGGGCTCGCCCTGGGACGCTACGCGGAGGTCGCCCGCGCCATCGAGCGCGAGCTGCGGGCCCGGCTGCAGATCCGCGCGGACGTCACCATCCTGGGCCCCGAGACGTTGCCCCGCACCGTCTACAAGACCCCCCTGCTGCATGTGCGCGAACAGTCAAGGGCATAGAGCACGTCAGGCCCCGAACGCCGACTGGAGTGAGCCAATGCACTTCCGTGACGCCTGCATCCCCATCCGCCTCGGATGGTCCTCGCCATTCGCTCGCTGGCAAGGCCCGCTGGCGGAGCTCTCAAGCATCGACCTTGCCGTCAACGTCACCGTCGGCGCGCTCTCCGGCCGCGGGCTGCCTGCATCCGAGGCAACTGGGATCGTCTTTGGCTGGACCGTCCCGCAGCCGGAGATCTTTTATGGTGCCTCCACCGTCGCCGCCCGCATCGGCGCACCCCATGCCACCGGGGCGATGCTGTCACAGGCCTGCGCTACCTCGGCCGCCTGTCTGGAGGCGGCGGCACTTCGGGTCGAGTCGGGGTTGGACGAGCTGTCCATAGTGATCACCACGGACCGCACCTCCAACGGCCCGGTCTTGACCTATCCAGCACCGTCGTCGCCTGGAGGAGCGCCCAGGCAGGAGCACTGGGTGCTCGACAGCTTCCGGCGCGATCCCTGGGGCGGCATGTCAATGGTCACCACCGCCGAGCGGGTCGCGGCCGAGGCCGGCATGAGCCGGGAGGAGCTCGACCAGGTCACCCTGCTGCGCTACCAGCAATATCAGACCGCGCTCGCCAACGACCGGGCCTTCCAGCGTGCCTACATGATCCCCGTCACCCTGCCAAGCCGGCGTGGCGAGCCGGTCGTGGTCGACGGCGACGCCGGCGTCCACCCGACCAGCGCCGAGGGCCTCGCCAAGCTCGCCCCCGTCGACACGGGCGGCGTCGTAACGTACGGCACCCAGACCCACCCCGCCGACGGCACCGCCGGCTTGGTCGTCACGACCGCCGCGCGAGCCCGTGAGCTGGCGGGCGGGGAGGGGATCGCGTGCATCCTCGGCACAGGCATCGCCCGCGTCAGCAAAGGCGAGATGCCCAAGGCACCGGTTCCGGCCGCCCAGGCAGCCCTCGCCAACGCCGAGCTCAGCTTTGGCGACGTCGACGCGGTCACCACCCACAACCCGTTCACGGTCAATGACCTGTGGTTCAGCGGCCAGACCGGCATTCCACTGGAGCGGATGAATGCCTACGGATGCAGCCTGATCTACGGGCATCCCCAAGGCCCGACAGGTGCCCGGCTCATCGTCGAGCTGCTCCACACGTTGCGACTGCGCGGAGGCGGGATCGGCCTGTTCACCGGATGCGCGGCCGGTGACACCGGAGCCGCCGTGGTCGTCCGCGTCGAAGATTAGGGCGGGGAATGGAGAGGCGATGGTGAAATGAGTCATGTGCTCTCGCACCATGTACGCGCATTGCCTGGATTGCTAGGGCTGGGCGGATGAACGCGAGGCAGGTCGCGGCCTACAAGCTGCCCGAGACGATCGAGATCGTCCAAACAGTTGCCTAAGGGAGCCACCGGGAAGATTCTGAAGCGTGAACTCCGAGCCGCTCCGGCGGCGGGACCACCGCGTCTCTGATGAACAACAGTGATCATGCCGTTGAACTGGTGGTAAGCGGCAGGTCGAACCGTCGGCCTTCCGATTTTCAGCCGGATTTGTACCTCCAGGCTGATCCATCGCAGGCCATCTGACCTGGCGAGATGACGTACTGGCCCTTTTATGGGTCCACGTCCAACTTCATGTTTCCAGAGCTGTTGTTAGCAAAGCGTTAGCAAGATCGGTT
>Ga0114129_10006615_pt1 | contig 16457 bp, 13 predicted proteins | sample RhiMetdeltSRZDD1_FD_80071 | JGI IMG/M metagenome (GOLD analysis project Ga0114129, IMG submission 80071) | Populus rhizosphere microbial communities from Tennessee, USA - Rhizosphere MetaG P. deltoides SRZDD1 (version 2) (version 2) | ecosystem: Host-associated > Plants > Roots > Rhizosphere >... | reverse complement strand
GCGGTAAATTCAAATTCATTGACCATAACTGTACCGGCGCTTTCTACAACTGCCATTCTGCTGGTTAAAGCTCCACCGTCTGTTACCTGGGTTACTTTAGCTAACCTGGCTACCGGATTGCTGATCGATGGTAGGTACAGGTACACCGATGGTTCCGATGCCGGGCAGTGGAGTAACGCCGGCAGTGATGCACAGCAATGGTCAATAGAAACCGTTGGAAATTATGTAATGCTGAAAAACCGTGCTTCCGGGTTATATGTTGATGGTATGTACAGGAGCACCAATGGTGACATTGCAGGGCAGTATAGTTATAGCGGCAGTGATGCACAACAATGGACAAGGGAAACTGCAGGAAGCTACGTTAAGTTTAAGAATAAGGCCACAGGATTATATCTGGACGGAATGGGTCGTACCGCCAACGGTGCCGATTTAGGCCAATGGAGCCAGAGTAACAGTAATAACCAGCAATGGGCATTAACTACTGTTGGAAGCGGACGGGTAGCAACAGTGCCCGATACCGATACTGATCGGCTGTTGTTATATCCCAATCCATTTACATCAAAGTTGAATATGATCATTGACAATCGCGATGAGGTAGATCGTATTGTCATATTTGATGTGTTGGGTAAACAGGTTGAAACGATTCAACGTGCTGCCATTTCAAATGTAATGTCAATCGGAGCCTCTCTGAAAGCAGGTGTGTATGTGGTTAAGGTGCATGGAGCAAACGGGGTACGATCATTTAAGGTTGTTAAACTGAAATAGTTGCTGAACAGGGTCAGAAAAATCATTCGTTTGCAACATTTCATGCCATAGTCTGCAACATTTAGGGCCCTTGTGTAAAACAACTCAGCCATAGTTTTACATCACAAGGTTTAGAGATAAAATAAACGTGAAAAGCGAAAACTATATTCTCAACAGTTAAGCAAATCCGGAGGGAGTTTCTACTCCTTCCTTTCTTATTATGCGCGAAAAAATAATTGATCATATTTATCAATCTTCGTTGGTTTTAATAGTTGCTGGTTCGGAAAAATATTTCCCCGGCAATATTGAAACAATCCGGAGGGAGTTTCTACTCCTTCCTTATTTTTGTAACGAAAAAGGGCGACCCATCGGCCGCCCTTTTTAATATAAGGAGTTAAAACAAATGAAAAAATTAATCACATTCATATTGCTGCTATTTGCGCTGAAAGCAACCCGTTCACAACCCGAAAAGTTTAAAACTATTTTGTATGGCGTTGCTTATTATCATGAATACATGCCGTATGAACGCCTCGACAAGGATATTCAGATGATGAAGGATGCCGGCATTTCGGTAGTTCGTCTTGGTGAATCGTCATGGGGTTTGTTTGAGCCGCAGGAAGGCCATTTTGAATTTGCATGGATGGACCGCATCATTGACAAGATGCACAAAGCCGGCATTAAAGTGATTCTTGGCACGCCAACCTATTCCATTCCCGCATGGTTAGGCGTAAAACATCCTGAAATTTTTGTAGAAAGGGTTGATGGTTCAAAAAGCAGTTTCGGCATCAGGCAAAATTTCAATATCACCAATGCGGCTTATCTTTTTTACAGCGAACGCATCATCCGCAAAATGCTGGAACATTATGCAAAACATCCAGCCATTATCGGTTACCAGGTAGATAATGAAACGTCTAACTACGGCGCTGCCAACCCCGATTACTTCAAAGGTTTTGTTGATTACATGAAGGAGAAATATAAAACTACTGATACACTCAATAAAATATGGGGATTGAATTACTGGGGAATGAGACTGAATGGCTGGGATGAATTTCCAACCAGAAAAAGCGCTACCAATCCGTCTTATAAACTGGAGTGGGACAGGTACGGTCAGAAAGTGCCTGCTGATTTTCTTACCTGGCAGGCAAATATTGTAAGCGAATATAAACGCCCCGATCAATTCACCACGCATTGCTTTATGCCCTGGCTCGTTAGTTTGGATCAATATGCGGCAAGCAGGAAACTGAACATGCCGGCATTGAATGTTTATCATGGAAGCCAGAATGATGTTACAGGAGAAGACGTAATGTGGGCCGATGATTTTTACCGCAGCGTAAAAAAAATAAACCACATTGTTACCGAAACCAATGCACAGGCTATAGGATGGGATTCAAAAGGGCAATATCCTCCATTCGACGGGCAGGCAAGATTGTTCACCTACTCTCATATTGCAAGCGGCGCCAACATGGTAGAGTACTGGCATTGGCATTCCATTCATTATGGTCAGGAAACTTATTGGAAAGGCGTGCTGGGGCATGACCTTGAACCAAACCGTTTTTATAATGAAGTAAGTCAAACAGCACATGAGCTGCAAAAGATAGGACCAAAGCTGGTTAATCTTAAAATCAAAAATAAAGTGGCGGTACTGTACAGCCGGGAGTCGGATTTTGGATTAGGCTATATGCCATTCAAAAATGGAAATGCTTATCTCGACGTGGTAAGGCAGATGCACAGAGCAGCTTTCCGGAACAACATCGGTGTTGATTTTGTATTGGCCGAAAACCCCGATTTCACGGGTTACCAGGTTTTGCTTGTGCCGCCATTGTATATTGCGAGCGATACGTTGCTGAAGAAAATTGCTGACTTTGTTGAAAACGGAGGTCATGTGATCATGTCGGTGAAGAGTGGGTTTTGCGACGAAAATGCTGTGGTTCGTTATACAAAAGCGCCAGGTCCGTTAAGAAAAGCGGCCGGATTTTATTACCAGGAATTTTCAAGCATGAAATCAGTGCCGTTGCGTAATGATCCGTTTAAAGTTGGTGATGAGAAAAGTAAAGCAAGCGATTGGGTTGAATTCATTATCCCCGAAACAGCCAAAGCCATGGCTGATTATGATGATCCGTTCTTCGGAAAATACGCTGCCATCACTGAAAACAAGTTCGGAAAAGGAAGTTTTATTTATGAAGGTTGCCTGGTTTCAGATGAAATTCAAACAAAGCTCGTTGCGAATAAAGCCAAAGAAATTGGTTTGTGTGATGATAAGCAGATCACTTACCCGGTGGTGACCCGGTCAGGAATAAATGACCAGGGGAAAACCATTCGCTATTACTTGAATTATTCGGGCGGGCAACAGTCTGTAATGTACAATTTTGACAAAGGAACCGATTTGCTTACCAGCAAAGCTTTGAAAAAGGGTGACAGCTTTGTGTTGAAGCCCTGGGATATTTTTATTGTGGAGGAATAATGTAGTGTAACGACCTCTGAAATGACGAATGTCATTCGGAACCATAATCCCGATTAGAATTTTATAGCGGACAAAAATTCACTTTGCCATTTGCGTTACAGAAAATGTTCAATTAAACTAAACTTGCAGATGACACCAATAAGATATTACAAACCCGAGTTAGACCTGCTTCGCCTTTGCGCATTTCTATTTGTGTTCTTCACACACCGAATGGACCTTGCACCAATTGACTCAGCACAATATTATTGGGGATATCATATTAGTTTGGTTGGAGTTTTTGGAGTACCGCTCTTCTTTTTTCTTAGTGCATTTTTAATAACAGAATTACTTACTAAAGAACAAGACCAATTCGGAAAAATTAGTGTCAAATCTTTTTACATAAGACGCATCCTTCGTATTTGGCCATTGTATTTTACCTTCTTTTTTGGAATGGTATTAGTCACACAATTTTCAAACAAATTCGGACATATTTCACCCGGAACACAACTTGCATTCAGTTTATTTTCCGGCAACTGGCATATTACTTTTAATAATTGGCTTTCATCTTACCCTATTAATCCGCTGTGGAGCATTTCTGTTGAAGAACAACTTTATATTTTACTTCCATTAGTTGTATTTTATACAGGCAAAAGAGGGTTAAAGTTTTTTTCATTTCTTGCACTTCTGATAGCTTACGCAACTGTTATTTACTATGCCCAAAAACCCACAAAAGGTTTTAGTGGCGAGTGGACAAATAGCTTTGTGCAATTTCAATTTTTTGCAGCAGGAATTCTTCTCTCCGTTTATTTGAAGGGCTGGCAACCAAAATGGCACATAGTTCCCCGAATTGTAATATTTATAGCAGGACTGGTATGTTGGTTGTTAGCTTCAATTGTCTGTGAAATTCATGCAGATGCTCCACACCTTTCAACGATTTCACAAGCTATTTGTGGCTGGTTTTTGATACTTGCCGGAGTTGTACTGTTTTTTCTGTCATTGTATGGAGCTCCGTCGAAATATATGCCATCTGCGTTGGTGTATCTCGGCCGCATATCTTATGGTATGTATGTATTTCATATCACAATGTTTTGGTTGGTTTATGAAATATTTAAGGATGAACTGGCGTCTTTTAGTACAATGATTGGCTTGTATGAATGGAGAAACAATGTTGGCTTCATTATCGTTTTCCTTGCTACAGTAATTATATCACTATTGTCTTATAGATTTTTTGAAAAACCATTTCTACGGCTGAAAAGAAGCTTTACATTTATTCCTTCAAGAGATTAGTGCGATGAAATTACTGGTTACGTTTTTGGAGTAAGTTAAAAACCTTTTTTAGTAATGATATCATTATTATAAGGCTGATTATAAAATCGGTTACCCAGGTTTTTATATAATGCATTCGCTACTGCTCCAAAAACAGGCGGAAAAGGTGGCTCGCCCAATCCCGTAGGATCAATATCATTTTCTACAAAATGAACTTCGATCTTTTTGGGTGCTTCCCGGAACCTGATCATTCTATATCGATTGAAGTTATTTTGTTCCGCAACACCATCTTTATGCGTTAAACCTCCATACAGTGCATTTCCGATTCCATCCACTACAGCACCCTGCACCATATTAGCAGCCGCATCAGGATTGATGACAATACCACAATCGATCGCACTGAAAACCCTTTCAACATAAGGCTGGCCATCTCTTTTTACAATATCTACTACATGTGCAGCATAAGAATTGTGACAGAAATAAGCAGCAACACCACGACTGTATTTTTTATTTTCCGCATCATTCCATCCCGATTTTTCTTTGACCAACTTCAAAACGCCTGCGTACCTGTCGGGATCATAATCATTGTTTTTGCCAACAGGATTTTCTTTGGCCCGCTTTAAAAGCTCGAGCCGGAAATCTATTGGGTCCTTACCGGTTACTTCAGCCAATTCATCTATGAACGATTGTTCCGCAGCTGCATTGAAATTTGACCGCGGAGCCCTGAATGCTCCGATGGTTATATTTGATGGTAATTCCCAACTTTCAGCCAAATAGTTATCAACTGCTCCTGCAGGAAAACGGTTAGCATGAATTGGATGTTCAGGAATACCGCCACCTTTTACATGAAATGCAATTAAATTTTTATTCGCATCCAATGCCGCCCGATAAGTCGCGGTGTACATAGGGCGATAAATGCCGTAGGTCATATCATCTTCACGACTATAAACAAGTTTTACCGGCGCCTTGATCTGCCGGGAGATAAGCGCAGCTTCTATTAAATAATGACCATATGCACGGCGTCCAAAGCCTCCGCCCATACGGGTCATTTGAATATCTATTTTTTCAACCGGTAGTTTTAGCCGGGCTGCCAAAGTTCTTTCTGTAAACTCAGGCGCCTGAAGTGGTGCTACCAGCAAAGCTTTATCATCAGTAACATGAGCAAAGCAATTAATAGGCTCCATTGCATTGTGAGCTAAGAAAGGAGCTGTGTAAGTACGTTCGATTATTTGAGCAGCGTTTTTAAAGGCAGTTTCCGGATCACCATCTTTTCTTAACAAAGTGGCTGGCTCTTTTGCTCTCTCAGTCATTTTCCTGTAATGAGATGGTGAACTTTCAAGACCAGCCGGAGTGATAATCTCTTGTTTGCGACCAAATATGTTGACTGTTTCTTTAATTTCAGTAATGGGTTCCCATTGAACATTCAATTTTTTCCTTGCATTCATTACTTCCCAGGTTGTTTTACCAACTACGACCAATAGTTCATTGAAGGTTCTTGTATCAAAAATTTCTCTTTCATAACCATCTTCAAAAACATTTATCGTGAACACATTTATTATTCCCGGCATTTTAAGTGTTTGAGTCGCATCATAAGATTTTAACTTCATACCAAATGCAGGTGGGTGTTCAATCATTGCTATAAGCATTCCTTCCTGTGTATAGTCTAAACCGAAGAGTGGTTTACCGGTTACAATATTGATCCCTTCAACATTTTTCTGTGAATGTCGTACTACATTAAAATCTTTTACCTCTTTTAGCTTCACATCTTTTGGTATTGGAATACCTGATGCTTTTGAAGCAAATTCACCATATTTTCCCGACTTGCCGGTTTTTTCATGATAAAGCATACCTGCCCTGGTAGTAATTTCTTCTATGGGTACACTCCATGTTTGCGCAGCAGCTTCTTTAAGCATATGCCTGGCTGAAGCACCTGCCTGCCTGAAAGGTTTCCAGGATGACCTTACCGATTGACTTCCCCCGGCAAACTGGCGTGTGTAGATCTTTGTATCGAATGGTGCTTGTTCTACCACTACATCTTTCCAGTTTACATCTAATTCCTCGGCTATGATCATCGGTAAAGAAGTTTTTACATTTTGACCAAACTCCGGATTAGGTGCCATTATTCTGATGACATTATCTGGTGTGATCTTAATATAACCGTTTAATTCATTCCATTGTTCGGGAAGATTAAGTTCGCTTGTTTTATCGGCAAGCCTGAATTCTGACAACCAGCTAAAACTTATTATCAAACCGCCGCCAGATAGAAGAGATGATTTCAGAAATGAACGCCTGCTATAATTAGTTTTGATCTTTTCCATTTTTCAATGCTTTGAATTTTGCTAACTGTGTTTCCAACAAATCTTTATTTCTGCTTTGCAGCGGATTTGATCGCATCCTTTATACGTAAATAAGTTCCGCATCGGCAAATATTACCGCTCATGGCTGCTTCAATTTGCGAATCAGTTGGATTGGGATTGGTTCGCAGCAATGCCGCAGCAGTCATGATCTGACCCGTTTGGCAATAACCACACTGTACCACATCATGCTCAAGCCAGGCTTTTTGAACGGGATGATCACCATTTACCGAAAGACCTTCGATTGTTGTGATCTCCCGGTTTCCTATTGATGAAACAGGGAGTTGACAAGATCGAACCGCATTTCCATTCAGGTGAATAGTGCATGCTCCGCACATTGCCACTCCGCAACCATATTTGGTGCCTTGCATGTTTAGGTGCTCTCTTAAAACCCAAAGTACGGGAGTTGACGGATCAACATCCACCCGTTTGGTTTCTCCATTAATTTTTAGATTATAAATAGCCATATCAGCGATTTTTTGAAGTTACCCGATTATCTATGATTTATTTTCTAAGCGTTTTCACCATTGCCGGCGTAATAGTTCCCGGTATTTTATTTCCCCAACTGTTGCGAACATAATTAAGCACATCGGCAATTTGCACATCGGTTAAATATTCCTGAGCAGGCATAATAGCATTATATTTTTTACCATTCACTACCACCTCACCCGATTGACCTTTGAGAATAACGCCGATCAAAGTCTTAGCCGGTTTTTTTATATAATCTGACTTAGCCACCGGAGGATTGATCTCCGGCATCCCATTTCCATCTTCCATGTGACAATTTTGACAGTATAAGCCATATACTTGCTTTCCTCTTTTAATGCTTTCATTCAAATTCTGATCGGGCATAAAACTGCTAAGAAGAAAAATTGCAACAGTTATTACAGAGATCGTCAATACTTTAATCATAAATTCAGAGGGGTTTATATTCATTACAGGCAAGTTCTTCTCATTTTTCTGCCTGACTCGTATACAGATTACGGATTTATCTACCAATATTCCTGATTTGGGGCTGCCCATTGTATCAAAATCGTACACATGGTTATCAAAACCGAACAATTATATCATGAACATTCGTATATTGAGTTGATAATCAATTGTAATAAAGTTTGGCATTTTCTTATATAAGAAGCGAACATGTTGCGTATTCATTTTCTTGCTGCCATAAGGGCCCTTCTTAAGAACAGAGCCGTTACCCTGATCAACATTTTAGGACTTGTTATCAGTTTAACTGCCTTCATATTCATCATTCACTATACTCTTTACGAGAACTCTTTTGACACTTTCTTCAAAGCAAGTGAACAGGTATTCAGAGTAAATCTTACTATCGATAAAAAGGGGCAGCAAATATTTAATGGCGCGCAAACACCCCGGGCTTTATATTTTGCTGCTAAGGAACAAATTCCCGAAGTAGAAGCTAATACGATCACCTATTTTGAATCATGTCTTGTAAAGTACAACAGTCAGGCATTTAATGCCCAGCCTGTTCTTTGGGTTGATGAGGGCTTCGATAAAGTATTTTCTCTTCAATTTGAACAGGGTAAAGCCAATTTTGACCGGCCACTAACAGCAATTATTTCTTCGCTTAAAGCAAAGAGTCTTTTTGGAAAAGAAAATGCTATTGGAAAAATCATTAAGGTAAATGAGGGAATGCCGGTTGAAGTAACAGGTGTTTATGCCGACCTTCCTGCAAATACCCACCTGCAAGCCGATTATTTTATCTCCATGAAAACCTTTGTTCATTATGGATGGATCGCTGCAACAGGCGATTGGAATGGCAACCACTGGTGGAATTATCTTCGTTTAAAACCAGGCAGCTCACTTAGGGCTGTTGAACATAAAATTGATGCAGTAGCCGGCAATAATATGTCTTTTCTGAAAGAGAAAGGTCAAACAGCCCGTTTCAGTTTGCAATCACTGAAAGATGTTCATTACCTGAGTGGCCTTACAGGTGAATTTGGCGCAGTAACAAACAAAAAGTCGTTGTATAATCTGTTAATTATTGGGATATTCATTGTAATGATTGCCTGGATCAACCTCGTAAATCTTTCTACAGCCCGTGCAGAAAAAAAGAAATTTGAACTGGGCGTAAAAAAAATATTGGGCGCCACCAAATGGCATTTATGGATGCAATCTTTTTTCGAATGCCTGCTGATAAATGCAATAGCATTTACTGTTTCTTTTTTTATCTACAGAATATTGTTAGAACCGTTTGCACAACTATTTACATTGCCTTTATCGAATGCATATGTTCCTCAGTTCAAAATGATATGGGTATTAATAATAGTTTTTATTGCAGGAATAATATTTTCAAGCATCTCAGGAACATTTAATATAATCAGGTCCGGATCATGGAATCTAAAGAACCAAACAAAGGGGAAAGCCGGGTTTAAGAAAGGATTGTTGATTGTTCAGTTGGTGATTTCAATTGTTTTTATAAGCGGCACCATGCTGGTATTTAAACAAATGAGGTTTATGCAAATGCATGACCTTGGAATGAAGATTGATCGTGTTATAACAGTAGATGCACCTGTTTCATTAAACATTTCACCTTTAAAGCGTGAAAAATACAATGCATTTCGCAAAGAACTTACCGCATACCCACAATTTGTAGCCGGCACTGCAACTATGAATATTCCTGGTGAGGAACCCAGGTGGCGGGATGTAGAATACCTTGCATCAGGAAATAGCTCGTCAACAGGGAGCCGGTTTTGTGAAAACAATGCAGATGACGGATTTATTAAAACATATTCTTTACGATTGGTGGCAGGTCACACTTTTAATGCCATTCCCGGTCAAAACAACGACAAAGTATTGATCAATGAACAGGCTGCAAAAAGTTTGGGGTTTGATCAGGTACAGGATGCTGTAGGGAAATATTTTTATAAAAAAGGAGCACCCAATCGAAAAGAAATTATTGGCGTAATAGGGGATTTTCATAACGAAAGCTTACAAAAGCCAATATATCCTATGGTATGGAATAACGATCATCCTTATGAATTCGGACATTATTCCTTTTTGGTGCATGAAGGAGATCCGGGAAATGCATTAAAAATATTAAAGAGGGTATGGAATAAACATTATCCCGAAGATCCCTTGCACTATTTTTTTGCCGACGCTTTATTTAACAGTCAATATAATTCTGAACTCAGGTTTGGACGATTTTATATGCTGCTGGCCATTCTTTCTATCTCTATTTCGTGCCTTGGGTTATACGGACTGCTATTATTTTATCTTGTTCAGAAAAGCAAAGAGATTGCGATACGAAAAATAAGCGGTGCTTATGTTTCCCAACTGGTTTTGTTTATTAATAAAGAATTCATTAAATGGAATATAATAGCTTTTGTTATCGCATGTCCCTTTGTATACCTGATCTCATATCGCTGGCTGCAAAATTTTGCCTATAAAACAGCAATAAGCTGGTGGGTATTTATGTTGGCCGGGAGCGCTACTTTTATTATAACATTTTTAACCGTTAGCTGGCAGGCTTACAAAGCAGCTAACCAGAAAATGACGGCGGCGATCAGGCAGGAATGAACTTCAAAGCTTGTTCTACAATATGAAAAATCTAATAATTCTTTCGTTCATTTTGCTTTTGTTTTCAAATAATCCTTTTGCACAAAATTTTTTATCACCGGCATGGAAAATAAGTTTTAGCGATACTACCATTGCACTTCAAAATAAGTTTAACATCAATAGCTGGAATAACATTAACCTCCTGTTGTCATGGGAGCGTCAGGGATATTACTCGCATAGTGGAAAGTGTTGTCTTGCGAAAAAGTTTGTAGTAGCGAAAAATTATAAAGACACGGGTTTTTCTCTTACGCTTAGTTTACAATGCAATGTTGAAAGCATTTACATCAACGGTAAATATGTTGGCGGAAAATTGCCAAACCAGTTTTGGTCGCGTAACCGGGGTACACAAACTGTTTACCCGATTCCCAATGATGTGTTGGTTACAGGTGGGGATAATTTAATTACCATTTTTGCTTCTGATCTTTCTTATACCGGTGGTAAAAGCTATAACCTTTGCTTGTTAACCCCATCAAAAGCTGATAGTTATTCTGATCTGAAAATTTCTGTACCGGCTAAAGATCATCTGTTCACTGCCGGCGACAAAAGTGCATCCATTAACCTTGAATATAAAGCCCGTCAAAAAGGTTCGATTGAACTGCTTATTGTTTCTGATTTTCACGATACCGTTGTACGCAAAACGCTTAATATAAAAGCTGGGGAAGGAACTATTCCTTTCAACTTCACAAAAGAAATTACACAGCCCGGATTTTATGAATGTACTGCGGTTATGAAAGATATTGGTTTTGCCAGTGCTGTAAAATGGTTTACGATCTCCCCTGAGAAAATTCAGTGCCCGAATCAAGCCGTTCCGGATTTCAAAAAATATTGGGAAGATGCATTGAACGAATTGAAGACAGTAGCACCTGAATTTAAAATAAAAAAAGTTGATAGTCTTTGTACCGGCAATCGCGACGGGTATATCGCTGAAATGAGATCTATGGGTAGAATAACTGTCAGAGGTTACTACTTTGTTCCCCGCACCATGGGTAAGCATACTGCAATACTTCATGTGCCAGGTTACGGATATGGATTTGATAATGGCAAACCATTTATTAATAGCAATGACGATATTATTGAGCTGGCTATTTGCGTTCGTGGACATGGAATCAGCGCCGATGTTTTTAATCCTGGTTTTGATATTCCGGGTATTTGGGGATATAAACTTTGCAGGGAAAATGAAAATGCCTATCGCTCAATTTATATGGATTGCGTTCGCGCAGTTGAATTCTTATTGAGTCGACCGGAAGTTGATACCAATAAAATATGTGTGATGGGCGGAAGTCAGGGAGGTGGGCTAACCTTAGCTACTGCAGGATTATGCAGGGATAAGATTAAAGCCTGCGCATACTTTGATCCATTTATATGCGACACCCGCGATCAGTTAAGAATAAGAACTTTGTGTAATAAAGAAATCAAATCATATTTGAAATATTACAACGATGCATGCTCATTTAATGATGCGCTCCATATCCAGGATCTGATCGACACGAAGGGATTTGCAGATTGGATTACATGCCCCGTGTTTTTTACCACAGCCTTGTTTGATGATGATTGTCCTCCACACATGGGATTTGCTACTTATAACCGAATCAAATCGCCAAAACATTTTAAAATTTATCCGAACGACAGTCATCTTGCTGAATCAGGTGAGTACACAGAGATGAGAAAATTTTTACTTAGCCATTAACAATCCGTTAAATTCAAAACACTTTTAGTTAAACGAAAAGCCAATTCTGTTTAATTAAAACGACTTTAAATTGAAGGAAAAGTCGATTCTGTTTAATTCAAGCCATACAATCAGGTAAAGTGTTGACAATTTTGGACACATTTAGCCATCTGATTGACGGGGTGTTTTATGTCCTTATCTTTGTAGTTCCAAAAATTATTTACCATGTTTGGAGATTTGTTTAATAAATTTCAGGAAGCGCAACAGAAAATGAACGAAGGCAAGCAAAAATTGGCCGATATAACCGTTGACGGAGATGCCGGCGATGGGGCAGTTAAGGTGTCGGTGACCGGAAACAGAGAAGTAAAAGTGATTTCAATAGATAGTCAGTTACTATCTCCTGAAAGAAAGGAAGAGCTGGAAGATCTGCTGATCATTGCACTAAACCGGGCACTCCAAAATGCCGAAAAAATGTGGGAGGAAGAAATGAAAGGCCTCGCCGGTAATATGCTTGGCGGTATGTTTTAGATTATGCATTCCTGACGGTTACAACACACATTCAATCCATCAAAGAGTACCCTATATGCGACTTATTATTGTACTTCTAATCTCCACTATAACTTCGGTTTTATTTATTTCCTGCAGCACTTCATCCGAAAAAGGAACTTGCGGTCAATATAAAACTGGTACATTCCGGTATTATGTAAAAGGCAAAAATAACGGCTACTGGTTTGTTATTGAACGGAATGATTCAACCCAACAGGAAACCAATGAAAAAACGCAGGCTACCACTACTGCTTCTATTAAATGGACATCAAATTGTGCCTACGAGCTCCGGTACCTCGAAGGAGCAAAACATTTATCCTCTTCGTCATCCCGGTTAAAAAAATCAACGGTGATCAAAACGGAAATATTAAAGATAACAGATGACTACTACATATTCAGATCGAAGAGCAATATAAGCGATAAGTTTTTAATAGATACCATGTGGGTTGAAGATTAAGTTTTATTTTCGTTTAGTCTTTATAGAAACATTATCCTTAAACGATTAATTACATGGCCATGAAAACAAAAAATGCCTCTGTGCTGCTATTGCTTCTGTTAACCGGTTTTGTATTGCAGGCACAAAATAATGTATGGAAAAATAAACAAGCTGCTGTAACGCTCACCTACGACGATGCGCTGAATGTACATATCGATAAAGTGGCGCCTTTGCTGGATTCACTCGGTTTTAAAGCTACATTCTATATTATCGGATCTTCTCCTGCTTTTACCAAACGTATTGCCGATTGGCGGCGCGTAGCCCAACATGGCCATGAACTGGGTAATCATACTTTATTTCATCCCTGTGCCGGTAACAAACCCGGCCGGGAGTGGGTGCAACCAGATCACGACCTGGCCAAATATACCATTCAGCGAATGACAGATGAGATTATGATGAACCAGGCCTTGCTCGAAGCTACGGATGGAAAAAAGAAACGATCGATGGCTTGCCCGTGCGGCGAAACCAGCATTGGCGATTCATCGTATTTGTTCAAGTCAAAAGAATATTTTGTTGCTACCCGTGATGGCACGCCCGATGCCGCTGCTGTGAATGCCTTCAAACCCTTCAATATTGAATTTATTGCGCCCAGCGGTCAAACGGGTCAGGAACTGATTGCCGCCATGAAGAAAGCAATAGACCACAAAGCGCTGCTGGTAATTGTTTTTCATGGTGTGGGTGGCGACCATTCGATCAACGTATCGCAGGAAGCGCATCGTGAATTATTGCATTTCATTAAACAACACGAATCGCAGATATGGGTGGCCCCTTTTATGGATGTGGCGGAGTTTATGCAGGGAAAGGCCAGGTGAGGAAATTAAAATTAAAGCAGAATAGCAATTTATTAAGCAATTAAACCTTCCTGATAATAAATAAGACAAATGATGTTATTTTGAGTGATATTAAAAAATCATTCATATAAAATGAATTCAGGTAAGAACTATTTGCTGGCAACGCTTTTTTTATTATTGCTTTTACCCCTTATTGCAACAACACAAACCCAACTCCCCGACACTACAGGCCTGAAATTACCCGAAGGTTTTTCTGCAATTATTGTTGCAGATAAGCTGGGTAAAACGCGACACCTGGTAGTAACGCCTCAAAACGACATTTACGTAAGGCTCGCACGCCCGGTGAATGGCAACGGCACCCTGCTGCTGCATGAGGAAAATGGAAAAGCAACTGTGAAATTCGGCTTTGGTAATTATGGTGGCACTGGTGTTTATCTGCGCGATGGTTATTTGTATACCTCTTCCAACTCAGAAATTTTTCGGTACAAAGTAGATGCGAACAACCAGGTAGATACAAATTCGGTAGAGCGGATCGTGACCGGTTTGGTCGATAAAGGCACGCATGATACAAAATCTATTATGATGGATAAGGATGGCAACATGTATATACCCATTGGTTGCCCTTCGAACTCATGCCAGGAAAAAGACCGCCAGAAAGGTTCTTTAGGCATTGCAGGTTGTCCGCTGCTGGAAACAAGCGGTGGGGTGTGGGTGTTTAAGCGTGATAAAAAAGACCAGACCTATGCAGATGGTATTCGTTATGCTACGGGATTGCGCAATGTGGTAGCCGTTGACTGGAACTACCAAAGCAATAAGCTGTTTGTAATGCAGCATGGAAGAGATAACCTGAATTCTATTTTTCCCGACCTGTATACAACAAAAGATAATGCCGAACTGCCGGCAGAGTGTATGTATGCTTTAAACAAAGGCGATAACGCCGGCTGGCCGTTTATATACTACGATCGTTTTCAAAAAAAGAAAATGATGGCTCCCGAATATGGCGGTGATGGCAAAAAAGAAGGAAGCACTGAATTCATTGATCCGGCTGCTGCTTATCCCGCTCACATGGCCCCCAATGGTTTGTTGTTTTATACCGGTAACCAGTTTCCTGAAAAATACAGGAACGGAGCCTTTATTGCTTTTCATGGATCATGGAACCGGGCTCCCGAACCACAGGCCGGTTATTTTGTAGTGTTTCAGTCATTTAAAAATGGAATGCCTAACGGCGAATGGGAAGTGTTTGCCGAAAACTTTTCCGGTTCGCCCGAAAAAACCGCCAGTGGCCGTGCTGATCATCGTCCATGCGGATTGGCACAGGGGTCCGATGGATCTTTATATGTAAGCGATGATAAAGGCGGCACTATCTTTAAAATATCATACAATAAAAAAGAAAGTACGGTAAAGGCCGCTATAAAAAGGGTTCCTGCAAAACAAACGGCAACAGCTAAAAAAACAACTACAGGCACTGCTGCAATGAAAACCGCAGCAGCTACAAAACCTGCAACCAAACCTGCAACCAAAGCAGCGCCGGTTGCAAGCCCGGCTTTTGTTGCCGGCAAAACGGTGTACCTGCAAAATTGTGCAGCCTGTCACCAGGCAGATGGGGGTGGGGTACCCGATTTGAATCCGCCGCTGTCGAAAACGGGTTATGTGTTGGGTGATAAAAGCCGTTTGATCAATGTGGTGCTCAAAGGGCTCAGCCAGCAACCGGTAGATGGTGAAAAATACAGCAATGCCATGCCGCCAATGAATTATCTCACCGACAAGGATATTGCCAATGTGCTCACCTTTATACGCAGCAGCTTTGGCAATAAAGCGGGCGCCATAACTGAAGCGGATGTAAAGAAGATAAGGGTAAAGAAATAATTCAATTAATAAAAAAGGGGATGGATAAAAATCCGCCCCCGCTCTATCCAATATCCTATGAAAATTCAAGAGCTATTATATATAAATTGCGTTCCAGTTATATGTGTTATAATTATTATGCTTTTGCATTTAAAAAAGATTTACTTCGTGTATTTATTTCCTCAAAATTGATTTAATATGGCACATAAAAATGGTCAGTGTTTGTAAACAAGCATACCCGCTTTTTATTGAAAGGATCTAATGATCACCGTAAGGCTTGTAAATTCACTGGCTTGTAGTATTCCACTATTAAAGTGTTGAATATTTTACACAAAATTTTTCCAGGATTAAACTCTGCCTCTGTAATATAAAATAAGCAGATAAAAATCCTTATAAAAGACTCCTTAATATATAAATAATGACCGGGTTTACTTTTTGCATTCCTGCTTCCTGCGTATTTATCTTCTAACCATTATCCACAATGCAGATTTTTGCTATCCATTATCCCATATAATAGCGTTGGCTATTTATCCAGATCTAATTAAGGATGGGACCGTTAGTAGCAAAGCCCTATGTTTACAGAGGCTGGAAATTTCGATTAAGAGAGACAACAATAAAGCAACCTTAAAGGAACTGTTGAGCGTTCTTTCCGTTTAAATTTTTTCTAAACGTATTAATCATGCTGTTTATCACTATTCTTCAATGTTAGTGATACAGTAACCATTTTATC
>Ga0114129_10006614_pt1 | contig 16457 bp, 13 predicted proteins | sample RhiMetdeltSRZDD1_FD_80071 | JGI IMG/M metagenome (GOLD analysis project Ga0114129, IMG submission 80071) | Populus rhizosphere microbial communities from Tennessee, USA - Rhizosphere MetaG P. deltoides SRZDD1 (version 2) (version 2) | ecosystem: Host-associated > Plants > Roots > Rhizosphere >... | reverse complement strand
GGTGGTGCCGGGAGACACGGTGTCTTTGGAGATCAACCTGATCACCCCCATCGCCATGGAAAAGGGACTGCGCTTCGCCATCCGCGAAGGCGGTCGAACCGTCGGAGCGGGCACGATTACGGAGATTTTGGAGTAATTCCCGATGCAGGAAAACATCAGTCTGGCGTGCTCGGAGTGCAAGCGTCGCAACTACACGTCGACGAAGAACAAGAAAACGAACACCGAAAAGCTCGAGCGGGCGAAGTACTGTCGATTCTGCCGCAAGCACACGGTGCACAAGGAAGGGAAAGTCTGAGCTTAGGGGTGTAGCTCTAATTGGTAGAGCGGCGGTCTCCAAAACCGTAGGTTGGGGGTTCGAATCCCTCCACCCCTGCCATAGGAACGAGCGAGCGGAAAGAGGATGAAACCAATTCGAGAGTGGTGGCCCACGACGCGCGATTTCTTCCGCGACGTCTGGGTCGAGATGAAGAAGGTGAGCTGGCCCGGGAGGAACGAGGTCATCGGCACGACCGTCGTCGTGATCGTGGCCTGCTTCATTTTCGGGTTCTACCTCTTCATCGTCGACCAGGGCCTTGCCTGGTTGATCGAAAGACTCTTCGTGGCCGCGGGGGTGGCGCCGGCATGACGACAGAAACCAGGACGAAGAACTGGTACATCGTTCACACGTACTCCGGGTTCGAGGAACGCGTCCGGCAGAACCTGAAGCAGCGCGTGGAAGCGATGGGGATGGCCGACGCGTTCGGCGACGTGCGCATTCCGACCGAGACCCTCGTCGAGATGAAAGGCGGGAAGCGTCGGGAGATCCAACGAAAGTTCTTTCCCGGCTACATCATCGTCGAGATGGAGATGTCCGACGAGGCATGGCATCTCGTCAAGAACACCCCCAAGGTGACGGGCTTCGTCGGCTCCGGCAAGGAGCCCACCCCGCTGACGGCGGAAGAGGTCGAACAGATCCTCCACCGCGTGACATCGACCAAGGAGAAGCCGAAACCGAAGCACACGTTCGAGAAGGGGGAGCACGTCCGGATCACGGACGGTCCTTTCACGAATTTCACCGGAGTCGTCGAAGACATCAACTTCGACCGCTCGACACTGAAGGTCATGGTCACGATTTTCGGGCGTTCGACGCCGGTCGAGCTCGAATTCCTTCAGGTTCAGAAGCTCTAGGAGCGGTCGCGAGAGATGGCAAAAAAGATCACCGGTTACGTGAAGCTGCAGATCCCGGCGGCGGAGGCGACCCCGGCGCCCCCGGTCGGCCCCGCTCTGGGCCAGCAGGGCGTCAACATCATGGACTTCTGCAAGAACTTCAACGCGAGGACCGCTTCGCAGAAGGGTCTCATCATCCCGGTCGTCATCACGGTGTTCGCGGATCGCTCCTACACGTTCATCACCAAGACGCCGCCCGCCTCGATCCTCCTGCTGAAAGCGGCGGGGATCGCAAAAGGGTCGGGAACACCGAACAAGGAAAAGGTCGGGAAAGTCACGAAGCAGCAGGTCGAGGAGATCGCGAAAACGAAGCTTCCCGACCTGAATGCGGCGGACCTGCCGGCGGCCGTCAAGGTCATCGAAGGGACCGCGAGGAGCATGGGGATAGAAGTGATCTAAGAATGTCGCGGGGACAGGTCCCGCCGGACCTGCACCCGCCACGAAAGTTGTCGCGGGGACAGGTCCCGGGGACCTGCACCCGCCACCTTATTGGTTGGATGAGTCGGAGATCAGCCCGGCGCTGATCGTGAGTACGACGAGGAAACAGGATGGCAAAAATCGGCAAGAAGTACCTGGCGGCAAAGGCGAAAGTCGAGCAACGCCCGTACGCCCTTCCGGAGGCGGTCAAGCTCATCCGGGACGTCCGGTTCGCGAAGTTCGACGAGTCGGTGGACATGGCGATGCTGCTCGGGGTGAATCCGAAGCACGCGGACCAGATGGTCCGGGGGACGGTGGTCCTGCCACATGGCACCGGCAAGTCGAAGCGGGTCGCCGTCATCGCGGCGGGTGACAAGTTCAAGGAAGCGCAGGAGGCGGGCGCCGACCACGTCGGAGGGGAGGACCTCGTTGCGAAGATCCAGGAGGGCTTCCTCGACTTCGACGCGCTCGTCGCGACGCCCGACATGATGCGGTTCGTCGGCCGGCTCGGGAAGATCCTGGGGCCGCGCGGTCTGATGCCGAATCCGAAGGCGGGAACCGTGACGATGGAGGTCGGCAAAGCGGTCGGGGAGATCAAGGGGGGCAAGATCGAGTTCCGCGTCGACAAGACATCCATCATCCACGCCCCGATCGGGAAGGTTTCTTTCGACGAAAAGAAGCTCGAAGAGAACGCGGCCGCTTTCATCCGGGCGGTCCACAAGGCGAAGCCCCCGGCGGCAAAAGGGAAGTACTTCCGGACTGTCTCGGTCTCTTCGACGATGGGGCCGGGCGTCGAGATCGACACCGCGTCGATCGAGGGGTTGTAGTCCATGGAACGAGCGCAGAAGACGGCCGCGGTTGCCGAGCTCCAGTCGGAGCTCACGAAGTCGAAGAACGCGATCCTGTTCGGTTTCGCCGGACTGAAGGTTCCCGAAGTGACGGAGCTGCGGCGCCAGGTGCGCGACACGCATTCGCGCTACCTCGTCGTCAAGAACACTCTCGCCCTGCGCGCGGCCCGTGGGACCGCGATGGAGGGGATCGCGAAGCACTTTGCCGGGCCGACCGCGGTTGCGTTCAACCAGACCGATCCGGTCAAGCTCGCCAAGGTGCTGACGAACTTCGCGAAGACGAACCCGAACCTCGTCTTCAAAGGCGCGCTGATCGATGGGCAGCCCGTCGAAGCTTCGGAAATCAAGACGATCGCAGAGCTGCCGACCCGGGAAGAGCTGCTCGGCCGGCTCGTGTATCTCATTCAGTCGCCGTTGACGAGACTCGCGACTGTCCTCGCAGGCCCGGTGTCGAACCTGGCGAGAGTGCTTCGCGCGGTTGCTGCAGAGAAACCAAAATCGGGGCCGGCCGACGCCGCGCCCGCAAGTTAACCGGATACGGAGAGGAGAAGACACGCAATGGGTATGACGGCGGAGAATTTCGTCAAAGAGATCGAGGGCATGACCGTCCTCGAGTTGAACTCGCTCGTCAAGGCGCTCGAGGAGAAGTTCGGCGTTTCGGCGGCCGCGATGGCAGCGCCTGCGGCGGCTCCCGGCGCCCCCGCCGGTGCGGCGGCTCCCGCCGAGGAGGAGCAGACCGAGTTCACGGTCCACCTTCTTGCCGCCGGCGACAAGATCAAGACGATCAAGGTCGTCCGGGAAGTCACGAGCCTCGGGTTGAAAGAGGCGAAAGACGTGGTGGACGGCGCTCCCGGCCTCCTGAAAGAGGGCGTCACCAAGGACGAGGCGGCGAACATCAAGAAGAAGTTCGAGGAAGTCGGCGCCAAGGTCGAGATCAAGTAGGAATCGCGCTGACCAGGGAATACGCGATTGTTTTGGTGGGTGCGGGGCTCTCCGCGCCCGTGACGACGTGTCGCGCGCGGACAAGCCGCCGCGATTTGGCCCCCGGCCCGACGTGGGCCCGTACGCAACAGGAGTCCTAATAAATGACTGAGGTCGTGTCCCCGGAGCGGCGGAACTTTTCGAAGATCCGCTCGTTCATGGATCTTCCGAATCTGATCGACGTCCAGCGCCGATCCTACGAGCGCTTCCTGCAGATGAACCTTCTGCCGGAAGAGCGCGAGGACTCCGGCCTCCAGGCGGTCTTCACGAGCGTCTTCCCGTTCTCGGACTTCCGCGGCGCCTGTGAGCTGCAGTTCGTCAAGTACTCGATCGGGAACTGGGAGTGCAAGTGCGGCCGACTGAAGGGCCTCGAGCACCTGCGCATGGACTGCCGCTCCTGCGGCGCGCGGATCGTGACCGCGCATCCGCACGAGGAGACCGTGACCTGTCCGCGTTGCGGAACCCAGAACCCCAACCGCGTGACGCTCTGCGACGTGTGCGGAAACCCGGTCGACCTGCAGATGAAGTACTCGGTCGCCGAGTGCCAGGAGCGGGGGATGACGTACTCCGTGCCGCTCAAGGTGACCTTCCGTCTCTTCGTCTACGACAAGGACCCGGAGACCGGGGTCAAGACGATGCGGGACGCGAAGGAAGAGGAAGTCTTCTTCGGAGACATCCCCCTGATGACGGAGCACGGGACGTTCGTGATCAACGGGACCGAGCGGGTCATCGTCTCCCAGCTTCACCGGTCGCCGGGCGTCTTCTTCACCCGCGAGTCGAAGCAGGGCTTCCTGGCGAAAATCATTCCGTACCGCGGCTCGTGGGTCGAGTTCGAGTACGACCAGAAGGGAATCCTGTTCGTCCGGATCGACCGGAAGCGCAAGTTTCCCGCGACGATCTTCCTTCGCGCGCTGGGGCTGGAGACCGACGAGTCGATCCTGCGCCAGTTCTACGCGGTCGTTCCGGCCCGCTTCGAGCGCGGCCGGGCGTACCTGACCGTCAGCCGCGAAGTCGTGAAGCAGGAGGAGCTGAAGGAACGCTACGCGCGGGTGAAGAGGGAGACCAAGACCGTCTTCGCCGGGATCCGCCTTTCTGGCGACGATCAGAAGGAGATCGCGAAGAAGGGTGCGCTCGAGCGGTCCGTCGATGACGCCGCGGTCGAGAAAGCCTGCTTCCTGGCGGATGTCGTCGATCTCTCGACGGGAGAGGTCCTGTTCGAAGCTGGCCAGGAGCTCGGCGCCGATGCGGTCGAGTCGCTGAAGGAGCGCGGCATCAAGGAGGTCGAGCTCTTCTTTCCCGACTGGGACCTCTGCGGCGACGTTCTCGTCAACACGATCCGGAAGGACAGCCACAAGACGAAGAACGAGGCGATCCTCGAGATCTACCGGCGCCTGAGGCCGGGCGACCCGCCCACCTACGAGTCGGCGAAGAACCTCTTCGAAGGCATGTTCTTCGATCCGAAGAAGTACGACTTCTCGCGGGTCGGCCGCTTCAAGTTCAACATCAAGCTCGAGGCCGACTCCGCCGAGGACACCCGCACGCTCACGCCCCAGGACATCTATCGGGTCGTCGCGTACCTCCTGCGTCTGAAGAGGGACGTCGGCCGCACCGACGACATCGACAACCTCGGCAATCGGCGGGTCCGCTCGGTCGGCGAGCTGCTGGAGAACCAGTTCCGCATCGGACTCGTCCGGATGGAACGGGCGATCAAGGAAAAGATGTCGGTCCATCAGGACATCGACTCGGCGATGCCGCACGATCTGATCAACTCGAAGCCGGTCATCGCATCGATCAAGGAGTTCTACGGGTCCTCGCAGCTCTCGCAGTTCATGGACCAGACGAACCCGCTCTCCGAGGTCACCCACAAGCGGCGCCTCTCCGCTCTCGGGCCGGGAGGCCTATCGCGAGAGCGCGCCGGGTTCGAAGTGCGCGACGTCCATCCGACGCACTACGGGCGCGTGTGCCCGATCGAGACGCCCGAAGGCCCGAACATCGGCTTGATCTCGTCTCTTTCCTGCTACGCGCGCATCAACGACTTCGGCTTCATCGAGACGCCTTACAAGAGGGTGGAGAAGGGGCGCGTCCTCGACCACTTCCAGGTGAAGCAGGCCGGTGACACGGCGTTTCGCCTCGGACAGATCGTCGAGAAGCGGGAGCTCGAGGAAGAGAACGAGAAGGCGCGTCGCGCCCGGAAGGCGCCCGCCGAGTCGGAGCCGTACGCGTTCTACCTGTCCGCGTGGGAAGAGGAGAACTTCGTCATCGCCCAGGCCAACGCGGAGACCGACGCCTCCGGCCGCATCAAGGAGGACCGCGTCATCGCCCGGTTCAACGGCGAGTTCATCACCGCCGAACGGGACAAGGTCGACTACAAGGACATCTCTCCCAAGCAACTCGTCTCGGTCGCGACCGCGCTGATCCCGTTCCTCGAGCACGACGACGCGAACCGGGCGCTCATGGGATCGAACATGCAGCGGCAGGCGGTGCCACTCCTGAAGGTGGAGGCCCCGCTCGTCGGGACCGGCCTCGAGGGAACCGTCGCCCGCGACTCCGGCGCGGTGATCCTGGCCAAGCGTGGGGGGGTCGTCGATCAGGTCGACTCCGAGCGCATCATCGTCCGCGTCGAGGGGGGCGAAGAGGGGAGCAGCGGCAAGGAGTTCGGCGCGGACATCTACCCCCTGACGAAGTTCCGCCGCTCGAACCAGAACACCTGCATCAACCAGAAACCGATCGTGGCGGAAGGGTTGCGCGTCGCGCGTGGCGAGGTCCTCGCCGACGGGCCGTGCACGTCCGATGGAGAGCTCGCGCTCGGAAGGAACGTGCTCGTCGCATTCATGCCGTGGCGCGGATACAACTACGAGGACGCGATCCTGGTGTCGGAGAAGCTGGTCAAGGACGACTACTTCACCTCGATCCACATCCAGGAGTTCGACATCGAGGCCCGCGACACCAAGCTCGGGCCGGAAGAGATCACCCGCGACATCCCGAACGTGTCGGAAAACGCCTTGCGAGACCTGGACGAATCCGGAATCATCCGCATCGGCGCCACGGTCAAGCCGGGCGACATCCTGGTCGGCAAGGTCACCCCGAAGGGGGAGACCCAGCTGACGCCGGAGGAAAAGCTCCTCCGAGCCATTTTCGGAGAGAAGGCCGGCGACGTCCGCGATGCGTCCCTGAAGTGCCCGCCCGGAATCGAGGGCACCGTCGTCGACGTGAAGATCTTCTCGCGAAAGGGGATCGAAAAAGATCTCCGGGCGCTCTCGATCGAGCAGGACCAGATCACCAAGATCGAGAAGAACTCGAAGGACGAGATCCGGATCATCCGAGAAGAGGCGAACAAGAAGATTCGGGATCTTCTCGCGAACAAGGTCGTCGCCGACGAGGTGAACGATCGCGAAGGCAACGAGCTCGTGAAGAAGGGCGGCCGGCTCACCCCGGAAGCGATCGCGCGGTTGACGCCGCAGCAGCTGAAGCGCCTGAAGCTGAAGGACGAGGAGGTCACCGAGGCCGTCCAGATGGTCCTGCGGCGGCAGGACTCCCAGATCGAGGTCCTGAACCGGGTCAACGCGGAGCGGATCGATCTCCTCCAGAAAGGGGACGAACTGCCCCCCGGCGTGATCAAGATGGTGAAGGTCTACGTCGCCATGAAACGCAAGCTCTCCGTCGGCGACAAGATGGCGGGCCGGCATGGCAACAAGGGCGTCATCTCCCGGATCCTCGCCGAGGCGGACATGCCTTACCTGCCGGACGGGACTCCGATCGAGATCGTCCTGAACCCGCTGGGTGTTCCGTCGCGGATGAACGTCGGCCAGATCCTGGAGACCCACCTCGGATGGGCGGTCAAGGAACTCGATCTTTCGGTCGCGACGCCGGTTTTCGACGGCGCCTCCGAATCGGAGATCAAAAAGCTCCTTCGCGAGGCGAACCTGCCGACCTCGGGCAAGACCGTTCTCTACGACGGCATGACTGGAGAGCCGTTCGAGCAGCAGGTGACGGTCGGTTTCATCTACATGATGAAGCTCTCGCACTTGGTCGACGACAAGATCCACGCGCGGTCGATCGGGCCTTACTCGCTCATCACGCAGCAGCCGCTCGGCGGAAAGGCGCAGTTCGGCGGACAGCGGTTCGGCGAGATGGAGGTCTGGGCGCTCGAGGCTTACGGCGCCTCCTACACTCTCCAGGAGCTCCTGACGGTCAAGTCGGACGACGTCGAGGGGCGATCGCAGGTCTACGAAGCGATCGTGAAGGGAGAAGTGCCCGCCGACCCGGGATTGCCGGAATCCTTCAACGTGCTCGTAAGAGAGCTGCAGTCGCTCTGTCTCGATGTGGAGCTGCTGAAGAAGTGAGTGGGATGGAAAACGGGACCCGCGACACGGAACACGGAACACACGCGTCGACCGCAGGGCGCGTAGGGAGCAAGTAAGTGGACACAATCGCTTTCGCAGCGAAACCGACCACGCTCAAGGATTTCAACGCCATCAAGATCTCTCTGGCGTCGCCCGAGAAGATCCGGTCGTGGTCCTACGGCGAGGTCACCAAGCCGGAGACCATCAACTATCGGACGTTCAAGCCGGAGCGCGACGGACTCTTCTGCGCGAAGATCTTCGGCCCGATCACCGACTGGGAGTGCCTCTGCGGCAAGTACAAGCGGATGAAGCACCGCGGCGTCGTTTGCGACAAGTGCGGCGTCGAGGTCACCAAGTCGAAGGTGCGCCGCGAGCGCATGGGCCACATCGAGCTCGCGTCCCCGGTCTCGCACGTCTGGTTTTTCAAGGGGCTGCCCTCGCGGATCGGCCACCTTCTCGACATCTCGCTGAGAGATCTGGAGCGGATCCTCTACTTCGAGTCGTACGTCGTCATCGATCCGGGCGAGACGGATCTGAAGGAGAAGGAGCTGCTCTCCGAGGAGCGCTATCGCGCCGTGCGTGCCGAGCACGGGGACGTCTTCGTCGCGCGAATGGGCGCGGGCGCGATCAAGGAGCTCCTCCAGCGCGTCGACGTAGACATGCTGGCGGAAGAGCTCCGGATGATCATGAAGACCGAGACTTCGCAGATCAAACGGCAGAAGGCGGCCAAGCGGCTCAAGGTCTGCGACGCGTTTCGCCGCTCGGGTCACCGCCCGGACTGGATGATCTTAGACGTCATTCCGGTCATTCCGCCGGAGCTCCGCCCGCTCGTTCCGCTGGACGGCGGCCGCTTCGCGACGTCGGACCTGAACGACCTCTACCGGCGCGTCATCAACCGGAACAACCGGCTGAAGAAGCTGCTGGAATTGCGGGCGCCGGAGGTAATCGTCCGCAACGAGAAGCGGATGCTGCAGGAAGCCGTCGACGCGCTCTTCGACAACGGCCGCCGCGGCCGCGTCCTCAAGGGCTCGAACAACCGGCCATTGAAATCGCTCTCCGACACGTTGAAGGGCAAGCAGGGCCGCTTCCGCCAGAACCTCCTCGGAAAGCGGGTGGACTACTCGGGCCGCTCGGTCGTCGTCGTGGGTCCGGAGCTGAAGCTCCACCAGGCAGGGCTTCCCAAGAAAATGGCGGTCGAGCTCTTCAAGCCGTTCATCTACAACCGGCTCGAAAAGAAGGGCCTGGCCCAGACCATCAAGGCGGCGAAGGAGCTCGTGGAATCCGGCGTCACCGAGGTCTGGGACGCTCTCGAAGAGGTCATCCGCGACCATCCGGTGCTCTTGAACCGTGCCCCGACCCTTCACCGGCTGGGCATCCAGGCGTTCCAGCCCGTTCTCGTCGAAGGAAAAGCAATCAAGATCCATCCGCTCGTCTGTCCTGCGTTCAACGCGGACTTCGACGGCGATCAGATGGCGGTGCACGTTCCGCTCTCGCCGAAGGCGCAGGTCGAGGCGGAGCTGCTGATGCTCTCCTCGAACAACATCCTGTCGCCCGCGTCGGGTCGGCCGCTCGCGGTGCCGTCGCAGGACCTCGTTCTGGGGATCTACTACCTGACGAAGTCCCGCTCGAACACGAAGGGGGAGGGCCGCATCTTTTCCGACTTCGACGAGGTCATCCTCGCGTACGAGCAGGGCGAGCTCACGACCCACACCCCGATCCGCGTGCGCTACTCGGGCAAGTACATCGACCTGACGACGCAGTACAACGACCAGGACATCGTGCACGCGGAAGTGCAGGACATCGAGAGGACGCTGATCGACACGACGGTCGGCCGCGTCCTCTTCAACCGCGCTCTTCCCGAGGTCGTCCCGTTCATCAACGGCAACCTGAAGAAGCGCGGCCTGTCGGACTTCGTCAACTACGTGTATTTGACGTTTGGCGAGGAGCTCTGCGTCCAGATGCTCGACGACCTGAAGGATCTCGGCTTCAACGCCGCGACCCGGGCAGGCATCTCGATCGGGGTCGACGACATGCTGGTTCCCCCCAAGAAGGAGGAATACCTGGCCGGCGCGCGGCGCGAGATCCTCGAGGTCGAGGGTCAGCGCAATTCCGGCGTGATCACGGCCGGTGAGCGGCACAACAAGATCATCGACATCTGGCACCGGACGACCGAGAACATCTCCGACGAGATGTTCCGGGAGATGAAGAAGTCCGACCAGGTGGGCCAGGAGTTCAACCCGATCTACATCATGGCCGACTCCGGCGCCCGGGGATCGAAGGAGCAGGTCCGGCAGCTCGCAGGGATGCGCGGCCTGATGTCGAAGCCGTCGGGCGAGGTCATCGAGACCCCGATCACGGCGAATTTCCGCGAGGGCCTCTCGGTCCTGCAGTACTTCATCTCGACGCACGGCGCGCGCAAGGGTCTCGCCGACACGGCTTTGAAGACGGCCGACTCCGGCTACCTGACCCGGCGCCTCGTCGACGTCGCGCAGGACGTGATCGTCATCGAGGAGGACTGCGGTACGAGCGACGGCATCACGGTCACCGCGATCATGGAGGGGGGAGACACGTTAGAGCCGCTCCGCGACCGTATCGTCGGCCGCGTGGCGCAGGAGGACATCTACGATCCCCTCTCCGAAGTGAAGCTCGCCGCCGTCGGCGAAGAGATCACCGAGGATCTCGCGTCTGCGGTCCAGGAAGCCGGTATCGAGCGCGTCAAGATCCGCTCGGTCCTGACGTGCGAGACCAAGCGGGGCATCTGTCGTCTCTGCTACGGACGGATGCTCGCGTCCGGGAAAATGGTCGAGATCGGCGAAGCGTGCGGCGTCATCGCGGCGCAGTCGATCGGCGAGCCCGGCACCCAGCTCACGATGCGGACGTTCCACTACGGCGGAACCGCATCGCGCGTCACCGAGCAGTCGAAGCACGCCGCCAAGAACCCGGGGACGGTCCGATTCCTGTCGGTCTCGACCGTCCAGCGCAAGGACGGCAACCTGGTCGTCATCAACCGGAACGGCAAGATCACGATCATGGACAACAAGGGGCGCGAGAAGGAGAGGTACTCGGTCGTCTACGGTTCGACGATCAAGGTGTCCGACGGCCAGGAGGTCGTGCCCGGACAGGAGCTCGTCGAGTGGGATCCCTTCACGTCCGCCATCCTGACCGAGGTCGGTGGGATGGTCGCCTTCCGGGACATCGTCGAAGGGGAGAACCTACGCGAAGAGACGGACCGGGTGACCGGCCTCGCGCAGAACATCATCGTCGAAACGGTCGGAGCCGAGAAGCGTTCGCCCCAGGTTCTCGTGCAGGGCAAGGGCATCGACAAGAAGTACCTGCTTCCCATCGGCTCGCACCTGATGGTCACCGACGGGCAGACGGTTTCGCCCGGCGACGTCCTCGCGAAGATCCCGCGGGAGACCACGAAGACCAAGGACATCACGGGAGGTCTTCCGCGCATCGTGGAGCTGTTCGAGGCGCGCCGTCCGAAGGACGCCGCGGTCATCACCGAGATCGACGGAACGGTGTCGCACGGCCCGATCGCCAAGGGGATGCGCAAGGTCATCATCACCGGAGACGACGGCGAGACCCGGGAGTACCTGATCCCCCGCTACACGCACGTCAACGTACAGGAGGGGGAGCGGGTGCGGGCCGGAGATCCGCTGATCGACGGGCCGATCAACCCGCACGACATCCTTGCGATCCTGGGAGAGAAGGAGCTGCAGCGTTACCTGGTGGACAAGATCCAGGAGGTTTACCGCTCCCAGAACGTGGCGATCAACGACAAGCACATCGAGGTCATCGTTCGGCAGATGATGCGCAGCGTGAAGATCGAGGAGGTCGGCGACACCGACTTCCTGATCGACGAGCAGGTCGACCGCTTCCGGTTCGAAGAGGAGAACGAGCGCGTCATCACGGCCGGAGGGCAGTCGTCGATCGGCCGCCCGATGCTGCTCGGTATCACGAAGGCGTCGCTCTCGACCGATTCGTTCGTGTCGGCCGCCTCGTTCCAGGAGACGACGCGGGTTCTGACCGAAGCTTCGATCTCCGGCAAGGTGGACAACCTGCGGGGCTTGAAGGAGAACGTCATCGTGGGGCGCCTGATCCCCGCCGGGACCGGCATGGAGTACTACCGCAACGTGGTTCTCGAGCGGGAGGAGATCCCGCAGGTCGAGGAGCCCGCTCTCGAGGACTTCCTGACGGATCCGGCCGAGGAGCTCGCGCTCGCGGAAGCCGACGCCGAGGTGGATGCCTCCGAGGAAGATTAGGTCTTCGGTTCCTTGTTCCATCGTTCGGGCCCGCGACCGCGGGCCCGAACCTTTTCTGCTACTCTTTTCGGTCTTCGGGAAAAATCATGAATCTCGGTAAGACCCTATCCGCTCGATCTCTGTTTGCTGTGTTTTTCGCGCTCGCCGCTGCGGTTCTTTTCCCGACAGCGGCCCTCGCCGTCGACCGCACCGCCCCTCCGCCGCTTTCCGCCGCGTTCTCGGAGAACGAGCGTCAAGCGCTCGTGTCGTGGACGATGGCGCAGCCGGAAGTCCAGGCCGCCGTCGCGCGGCACCGAACGCGGATCCTCCGGGCCTGGTCGGACATCGTCAAGGGAGAAGCGGGCCCCCGTCGGCTCGCCACGGTCCTGCTTCGGGACTACGACGCCGGCCTCGCGCGCGAGATCTCCGTCGATCTGGGCAACGGCCGGATCGAAATGCGCGAGCTCCCCGGCGTTGCCCCGAGCGAGGAAGAGATCGAAGAAGGAATGGCGATCATCCGACGGGACCCGGCTCTCGCCCGCTTCGTCGAGAACCCGCTCCTGCGGCTGATCGGCGGCTTTCACAACCGGAGCACCGTCCGAAACGATCCGTGCGCGGTCGCGGTCTGTCTCGAGTTCGCCTTCATGAGGCCGAACTACGAAGGCCCGGCCCGGTACGTCGTCGTCAATCTGACCCGCGGCGTCGTCGCGCATCACGACTTCCGCGGCGGCCGGCCGGGAGGGTCGCCTGCGCGAATGACCGAATCGGCGGGTCGTTGACCCTCCGACTTCTTCTCCGGCTGTCGCTTCTCGCGGCGGCTCTTCTTTTCGCCGCGACGAACCTCTTCGCGCAATGCTCTCTCTCCGGGGCGACCCACCTGACCTGGCCTCCCGCGAATCCCGTGTGGGACTTCTGCTTCCGGCCTCCGGGCGCGAGCTCGGGGGCGAACGGTTCGGGCCTCGAGCTCTCCGACGTCCGGTACAACGGCACGCTCGTGATCGCCCGCGCCCACATCCCGATCCTGAACGTTAAGTACGCCGCGAACCCGTCCGGCTGCGGCGGGCAGAACCTCTGCTACCGCGATTGGCTCTTTTCCCAGCAGTCGTTCGCGTGCGCGCCGACGACCTCGCCCGGAATCTGCACGGGGACGACGACGCCTGCGACGACGGTCTGCCAGCATCCGGGCTTCGACGCCGGCAGCTTCGACGGCGTCGCGGTGGAGAGCCTGCCGGACCGCCTGAGGTTGACCGCCCAGTGTCAGGCCGGCTGGTACCGGTACATCCCGGTGTGGGAGTTCTTCGCGGACGGGACGATCCAGGCTCGTTTCGTCGCCACCTCGATCGATGCGACGTGCGTCGCCTACACCCACGACCACCACGCGTACTTCCGGTTCGACGTGGACGTCAACGGAAGCGCGGGCAACTCCGTGGACCAGGTCTTCTCCGACGGCTCCACCGAGCGAGTTTCGACCGAGCGCAACTTCACCGATACGAGCCCGGCTCGGAGCACGTGGCGGGTCGGCAGCGCCGGGTCCCCCTACGTCGTGGAGATCTCGCGCAACGCCGGGGACGGCGCCGCCGGGGATGCGCCGCCCGTGCCCAACGACTTTCCGATCGCCGACGGCTGGGTCCTCGCTTACGACCCGAACGAGATCTCGGACTACTCCAATCGGTCCACCTGTCCGGCGAACCTGGATAGCTTCGTGAATGGCCAGAACGTCAACGGCGCCGACGTCGTGCTGTGGGTCCGCGCGGCGGCCCTCCACCAGGGGGAGCCGGGCGGGATGGCCCAGGATTGCTCCATGGTCGGACCGACGATCCGGGTGCTGCCCTCGCCGACCGCCGGGACCGCCTTCCACACCGTCTCTCCCTGTCGGATCGTCGACACCCGCGCTCCTTCCGGCCCGTACGGCGGCCCGGCGCTCGCCGGGGGCAGCGTCCGCACCTTCGTTGTGGCCGGCCCGTGCGGAGTCCCTTCGACGGCGAAGAGCCTGGCCGTCAACCTGACCGTGACGCAGCCTTCCTCCGGCGGACACATCACGGCGTTTCCGGCGGGGGGAAGTGTTCCGTCTGCGAGCACTCTCAACTTCTCCGCCGGACAGACGCGTGCGAACAACGCGGTGCTGGGTCTCTCGCCTGCCGGCGGCGTGTCCGTCTCGACCGTGCTCTCGTCCGGCGGCACGGTTCACCTGATCGTGGACGTGAACGGGTACTTCGAGTAGCGGGAGTCGCGGCCGCCGGGGCCCGGGAGGCCATTTCGGGGCTCTTCGCCTTGACAAGGCCGACCGGCTCCCGTAGGATTCGTCGGTTTTTCCCTCTGGCTCCGGCGGCGCCCTGTCGAGGGGCCCGCCCGGTCGGGTAAAAGCAGTTTACGGTCGATCTCGGGCCCTTCCACGGCTCCGGGGGCCCGGGGTGACAGGAGAGTCGATGCCGACGATTTCACAATTGGTCCGAGATGGGCGCGAGCGGGTGCGCGTCAAGACCGCCAGCCCGGCACTCGACTCCTCGCCGCAGAAGCGCGGAGTCTGCACTCGCGTGTACACGACGACTCCGAAGAAGCCGAACTCGGCTCTGCGGAAGGTCGCGCGCGTCCGTCTGACCAATGGAATCGAAGTCACCACCTACATCCCCGGAGTCGGTCACAACCTGCAGGAGCATTCGATCGTGATGATTCGCGGCGGACGTGTGAAGGACCTCCCCGGGGTCCGCTACCACATCATTCGCGGAACGCTCGACGCGGTCGGCGTGGCGAACCGCAAACAGGGCCGCTCCAAGTACGGCGCCAAGCGTCCGAAGGCCTAGGAGCCGTCATGCCCAGACGCCGCATCGTCGCAAAGCGCGAGATCCTCCCGGATCCGCTCTACAACTCCCAGCTCGTCACCAAGTTCGTGAACACGGTGATGGAGCGCGGCAAGAAGTCGCTGGCCGAGGGAATCCTCTACGGAGCGCTGAACAAGGTAGCCGAGAAGACCCAGGACGATCCGATGAAGACCTTCAAGAAGGCGATCGAGAACGTCAAGCCCGCGCTCGAAGTGAAATCCCGCCGCGTGGGCGGATCGACCTATCAGGTTCCGGTCGAGGTCCGTCCGAACCGTCGGACCTCTCTCGCCATCCGCTGGCTGATCGACTATGCGGGCCAGCGCGGAGAAAAGACGATGCGCGAGAAGCTCGCCGCCGAGCTGCTCGACGCGGCCAACCTGCGCGGTGGTGCCGTCAAGAAGAAGGACGACACGCACAAGATGGCGGAGGCCAACAAGGCCTTCGCCCATTACCGCTGGTAATTACGGACACCCGACACCCCGACACCTGCTTATGCCCCGCACCCACGCTCTCAAGGACACCCGCAACATCGGGATCATGGCGCACATCGACGCCGGCAAGACGACGACGACCGAGCGGATCCTCTACTACACCGGCGTGAACTACAAGCTGGGAGAGGTTCACGAGGGCACCGCCACCATGGACTGGATGGTCCAGGAACAGGAGCGCGGCATCACGATCACGTCGGCCGCGACGACCTGCTTCTGGAATGATGTCCGGATCAACATCATCGACACGCCCGGTCACGTCGATTTCACGGCGGAGGTCGAGCGTTCGCTCCGCGTTCTGGACGGCGCCATTGCCGTCTTCGACGCGGTCGCGGGCGTCGAACCGCAGTCCGAGACCGTCTGGCGGCAGGCGGACCGCTACGGCGTGCCCCGCATCGCGTTCGTCAACAAGATGGACCGAGTCGGGGCGAACTTTCCGCGCTGCGTCGAGATGATGCGGACCAAGTTGAACGCGAAGCCGGCCCCCATCCAGCTCCCGTGGGGGATCGAAGGCGAGCATCGCGGTGTGATCGACCTGGTCGCCATGAAAGCGGTCGAGTTCAAGGACGAATCGCTCGGCGCCAAGTTCGACCTGGTCGAGATCCCTCAGGAGCTTCGCGCGGAAGCGGAGGCCTATCGCGAGAAACTGATCGAGACGGTCGCCGAGACCGATGACTCACTGCTCGAGAAGTACCTCCACGGAGGGAAGGTCGAGGCGGACGAGATCCGGGCCGCGCTGCGCCGCGCGACGATCGCCGGCAACGTTCAGCCGGTGGTCTGCGGCTCCGCCTTCAAGAACAAGGGAATTCAGCAGCTTCTCGATGCGGTCGTGGATTACCTGCCTTCGCCGCTCGACGTGCCTCCCATGATCGGGCACGACGAGGTCGGCGCGGAGCTCATCCGCGAGCCGAAGGACGACGCGCCGTTTTCCGCGCTGGTCTTCAAGATCATGACGGATCCGTTCGTCGGCCAGCTCGCGTTCTTCCGCGTCTACTCCGGCCATCTCGAAGCGGGTTCCTCGGTTTTCAACTCGACCAAGGACTCCCGGGAGAGGGTCGGCCGGCTGCTCAAGATGCACGCCAACAAGCGGGAGGAGATCAAGGAGGTCTGG
>Ga0114129_10006612_pt1 | contig 16458 bp, 20 predicted proteins | sample RhiMetdeltSRZDD1_FD_80071 | JGI IMG/M metagenome (GOLD analysis project Ga0114129, IMG submission 80071) | Populus rhizosphere microbial communities from Tennessee, USA - Rhizosphere MetaG P. deltoides SRZDD1 (version 2) (version 2) | ecosystem: Host-associated > Plants > Roots > Rhizosphere >... | reverse complement strand
GCGCCCGAGCCGGCGAGCACCCCCGAGCCCGCCGCCCCCTACCCGGCGGCCGGGGCGGCCGAGACTTCCCCGCCAAGCGAGAACTGACCAGGAGGCAGGATGTATCCGTCGCGGTTCCGCTACGAGGCGCCGCGCTCGATCGACGAAGCGATAGCCCTGCTGCGGGACGGCGGTGGCGAGGCGAAGGTACTCGCCGGCGGCCAGAGCCTGGTGCCGCTGCTGAAGCTGCGTTTCGCCGCCCCGGAGCTGCTGGTCGACATCAACGGTCTGCCAGGGCTCGACTACCACACGGCCGACCCGGACGGCACGATCCGCGTCGGCGCCTTGTGCCGGCACGCCGACCTGGAGCGCTCGGCGATCCTGCCGGGCCGGCAACCGACCATGGCCGCCGCCGCCCCGCTGGTGGCCGATCCCATCGTGCGCAACCGCGGGACGCTGGTCGGCTCGCTCTGCCACGCCGACCCGCAGGGTGACTGGGCCTCGGTCGTCACGGCCCTCGGCGGGCACGTCGTCGCGCAGGGCACCAACGGGCGCCGCTCGATCCCGATCGCCGAGTTCGTCAGCGGGCCGTTCCAGAACGCGCTCGGGTACGACGAGATCGCCGTCGAGGCGGTGATCCCGGCGCCGAAGGGCACCGCGGCCGGTGGGTACCTCAAACTGGAGCGGCGGGTCGGCGACTTCGCCACCGCCGGTGTCGCGGTCGCGCTCGAGCTGTCCGGCGCGGTGGTGACCCGGGCCGGTATCGCCCTGACGGGCGTGGGCGGCTCGACGATCGATGCCACCGACGCCGCGCAGGCTCTGGTGGGCGGTCCGCTGACCGCCGACGGTATCCGTGGCGCCGCCGACCTGGCGGCGCAGGCCGCCCGGCCCCGGACCGACCACCGGGGAAGCGCCGAGTACAAGAGGCACATCGTGCGTACGTTCGTCGAGCGCATCCTGACCCGGGCCATGCAGTCAACGAGAGAGAGCGGCCAAACATGAGCGGCCTGAACGAGGAGATCCGCGAACTGCCGGCCGCCGACGTGCCGACCCGGCGGGTCAGCATCACGGTCAACGGCGAGAAGCGCACCGCCGACGTCGAGCCCCGGCTTCTGCTGGCCCACCTGCTGCGCCAGGCGTTCAGGCTCACCGGTACGCACACCGGCTGCGACACCAGCAACTGCGGCGCCTGCACGGTGCTCTACGACGGCACTCCGGTCAAGAGCTGCACCATGCTCGCGGTACAGGCCGACGGCCACCAGGTCACCACCGTCGAGGGCCTGGCCGGGCCGAGCGAGCTGCACCCGATCCAGGAAGGGTTCTCCGACGAGCACGGCCTGCAGTGCGGCTTCTGTACCCCCGGCATGATGCTCGCGGCCACGGCGCTGCTGAGAGAGAATCCGGACCCGACCGAGGACGAGGTGCGCTGGGCGCTGTCGGGCAACCTGTGCCGGTGCACCGGCTACCAGAACATCGTCAAGTCCGTGCTGTGGGCCGCGAAGAAGCTGCAGTCGCAGTCGGCAAGCTGAGGCAGACGGGAGCCAGATCGTGACGCAGGCACGGGACGAGATCAAGATCGGCGGGCTCGGCGCGAGCCGCAAGCGCGTCGAGGACAACCGCTTCATCCGCGGGCGGGGCCGCTACGTCGACGACATCGTCCTGCCCCGCATGCTGCACATGGAGATCCTGCGCAGCCCGTTGGCGCACGCCCGCATCACGTCGATCGATGTCAGCAAGGCCTGGGCGATACCGGGTGTGCGCCTGGTACTCACCGGCGAGATGATGGCGTCCCGCAACCTGGCCTGGATGCCCACGCTGTCGTACGACACGCAGGCGGTACTCGCCACCGACAAGGTGCGCTTCCAGGGCCAGGAGGTCGCCTGCGTCGTCGCCGACGACCCGTACATCGCCAAGGACGCCTGCGAGGCGATCGTCGTCGAGTACGAGCCGCTCCCGGCGATCGTGAACCCGCAGCAGGCGATGGCGGAGGGGGCGCCGCTGATCCGCGACGACAAGGAGAACCAGCACGACAACGTCGTGTTCAACTGGGAGGTCGGCGACTCCGACGGCACCGACCGGGCCTTCGCGCAGGCCGACCTGGTGTCCACATTGGAGCTTCACTACCCGCGTTCGCACCCCTCCCCGATCGAGTGCTGTGGATCGATCGCCGACTTCGACCGGTCGACCTCGAAGCTGACCGTGTACATGACCACCCAGGCGCCGCACATCATCCGCGCCGCGGTGGCGCTGGTCGCCGAGCTGCCGGAGCACATGATCCGGATCGTCTCGCCCGACCTCGGCGGCGGCTTCGGCAACAAGGTCCCGGTCTATCCCGGGTACGTCATGTCGATCCTGGCCTCGATCCTGCTCGAGCGGCCGGTGAAGTGGATCGAGGACAAGACCGGGAACCTGATCTCCACCGGTTTCGGGCGCGACATCTACCTGCGCGGCGAGATGGCACTGCGGCAGGACGGCAAGATCCTCGGCGTACGGATGCACACCGATTCGGACCACGGCGCGTTCTTCTCCGACGCCCAGCCGAGCAAGTTCAAGATCGGCTTGATGCACTCGACGTTCGCCTGCTACGACATCCCGGCCGCGCACCTGACCGCCCGTGGCGTGTACACCAACAAGGCGCCGGGCGGTGTCGCGTACCGCTGCTCGTTCCGGGTCACCGAGGCGATGTTCTTCCAGGAACGGATGATGCAGGCCGCCGCCGACGACCTCGGCATCGACCAGGCCGAGTTCCGCCGGCGCAACTTCGTCCGCGACGACGACTTCCCGCACCGCACGCCGTTCGGGTTCCTCACCGACTCCGGCCAGTACGGCAAGTGCCTCGATGTCGGGCTCCAGGCGATCGGGTACCAGGAGTTCCTCAAGGAAAAGGAAGAGGCCAAGAAGCAGGGTCGCCTGCTCGGCATCGGCATCTCGACGATGACCGAACCGCTGGGCGCCGGCAACAGCCGCGAGTACGACATCCTCGGCATCAAGATGTTCGACTCGGCGGAGCTGCGGGTCCACATGACCGGCAAGGCGATCCTGCGGACCGGGGCGAAGACCCAGGGCCAGGGGCACGAGACGACGTGGGCCCAGATCGTCGCGCACGAACTGGGGATCCCGGCCGCGGACATCACGGTCGAGGAGGGCGACACCGATACCGCCCCCTTCGGCATGGGCACCTACGCCTCGCGTAGCACCCCCGTCGCCGGGGCGGCGGTGGCCATGGTGTCGCGCAAGGTCCGGGCCAAGGCCCGCAAGCTCGCCGCGCACCTGCTCGAGGTGTCCGAGGAGGACATCGAGTGGGAGCTCGGCCGGTTCTACGTACGCAGCGCACCCGACCACGGCGTCACCATCCAGGAGTGCGCGATGGCGGCGTACAGCAACATGCCCGACGGCATGGAGCCCGGCCTGGAGAACGTCGCGTACTACGACCCGCCCAACCTCACCTGGCCGTTCGGCTGCTACATCGTCACCGTGGAGGTCGACCCGCAGACCGGCGTCTGGGACGTCCTGCGGGTAGTGGCGGTCGACGACTGCGGCGTACGGATCAACCCGATGATCGTCGAGGGGCAGATCATGGGCGGGCTGACCGAGGCGTACGCCATGGCCAGCATGCAGTTCATGACGTTCGACGCGCAGGGCAACTGCGTCGGCTCCAACTACATGGACTACCTGCTGCCGACCGCCTGGGAGACGCCCGGGTACGAGCTGCACGAGGTGGTCACCCCGTCGCCGCACCACCCGATCGGGGCCAAGGGGGTCGGCGAGTGCGCCACCGTCGGCGGTCCGGCCGCGTTCGTCAACGCGGTCCTGGATGCGATCAAGGACACCGGCGTACGCAACATCGACATGCCGCTGCTGCCGGACCGGGTCTTCGAGGCGCTGACCACCGGCCGCGATGTGTCCGGCGCGCCGCCGGTCCGAACGGACGACCAATGACCAGGGACCATGGCCATCACGGCCACGCCGGTCCGCCGATCGACGGCTGGGACGTCCTCGACCACGCCGCCGAGCTGTCCCGGCAGGGCGAGGAGTTCGCCCTGGCGACGGTCGTCTGGCGGCAGGGCCCCTCTTCCGGCCAGTCCGGCGCGCGGGCACTGATCACCGCGGCCGGCCAGCTCTACGGCTGGATCGGCGGCGCGTGCGCCGAGCCCGTCGTGGTGCGCGAGGCCCAGCGGGTGATCGCCGAGCGCACGCCGCAGCTGCTGCTGCTCGGCCAGCCCGACCAGTTCGGCGACTCGGTACCGGAGGGGATGGTCGCCGTGCCGATCTCCTGCCAGAGCGAGGGCGCCCTGCAGGTCTACATCGAACCGGTCATCGCCAATCCCCACCTGACCATCGTCGGACGCTCACCCATGGTGCACACCCTGGCCGACCTCGCCCGGGTACTGGGTTGGCGCGCGGAGGTACGGGACGGGTCGGACTTCTCCGCCGCTGACCTGGACACCCGCTCGATCGTCGTGATCGCGACCCAGGGCCACGGTGACGAAGAGGCGGTCGAGAAGGCGGCGTCGGCGTTCCCGGCGTTCGTCGGGCTGGTCGCCTCACGCCGGCGTGGCGAGGCCGTGCTCGGGTACCTGGCCGACCGCGGGGTGGCGGCCAACCTGCTCGACCGGGTGCAGGTACCCGTCGGCCTCGACCTGGGCCACACGTCGCACCGCGAGATCGCCGTGGCCATCCTGGCCCAGCTGGTCGCGCTGCGGGCGGTCGGTCAGCTCACGCCGGCACCCGGGGCGGTGGCGGCACCGGCCCGGCCGGCGCAGGCGCGGGATCTGGTCTGCGGTATGACCGTCGCGGTCGACCCGGCCAGCCACCCGTACGAGCATGACGGCGTCACGCACTACTTCTGCTGTGTCGGCTGCCGGGACTCGTTCGCGCGGAACCCACACGCCTACCTCACCACCCAGCCCAGTCCGGGCTATGCCTTCCGCCCAGGAACCCAGGAGGCCTGATGCTGATCAAGAGCAGCTTCGAGGTGGCCCAGCCGGTCGAGAAGGTCTGGCGGTTCTTCGACAACGTCCCGCAGGTGGCCGCCTGCCTGCCCGGCGCCGAACTGACTGACGACCTCGGCGATGACAAGTACCTCGGCCGCGTCGCGATCCGGATGGGCCCGGTCAAGCTGCAGTTCACCGGCACCGCCCAGATCACGGAGCGCGACGACGCGGCCAAGCGCCTCGTGGTCGACGCGGCCGGAGCCGACGAGAAGGGCCGCGGCCAGGCCGCGATGCTGGTCACCGCGGTGCTGGTGCCCGAGCGCGGCGGCACCCGGGTCGACGTGGCCCAGGACCTGCGGCTGTCCGGGGCCGCCGCGCAGTACGGCCGGGGCATGATCTCCGACGTCAGCGCCGTACTCATGCGCGACTTCGCCACGAGCATGCAGGCCCGCATCGACGCGATCGAGCGCGGAGTCTCGCCGGACCAGGTCGGGGCGCCGCGTACCGCCAGCGGGTTCACGATCGGGCTGCGCGCGGTACGGATGGCGCTCGCCCGGGTACTGCGCCGCTTCTTCCTGCCCTACCGGCCCCAGACGAGCTGAGGAGGCCACCGATGACGCTGTGGTGGATCGGTAACGCGGTCCTGTTGCTGGTCGTGGTACCCGTACTCGTGGCGCTGCTCAACCGCGTCCTCGCGGCGCTGGAACGGATCCGGGCGGCCACCGACGACGTCCTCGCCGGTGGCGTCGCGCTGACCGGGGAACTCGACGACGTACCCGAGATGCTGGCCGTCACCGACCGGACGATCGGCGACGTGACGGTCGGCGCGGTGCGCTACGCCGGCTCGGTCGCCAAGCTCCTGCCCGAGAAGAGCTGAAGGAGAGTATGCCGCCATGCCGGCCGCTGCCTGGGTGACCCTGGTCATCACCGCGCTGATCATCTTCGCCGCCGCGCTCGGGCTGCTGCGGGTCATCTTCCACCTGAAGGCGATCCGCCAGACGCTCGGCACCGTCATCGTCGGGGTGTGGGTCGTGGCCCACCAGACCCGTACCGTGCCCGAGGTGCTGCCCTCGGTCAACGCCAACCTCAAACCGGTCCGCGACTTCTGCGAGTCGATATAAGCCTGGGTCGATCCGGGACGAAAGGAGCCAGCGGTGTACGAGTTTCGATGCGGGAGCCCGGTGTGCAAGACCCAGTTCACCGCGCCGACGGAGGACGAGCTGATGACCGAGGTGGGCCGGCACGTACTGGTCACCCACAAGATCGCCAACCCCACCAAGTCGCTGGTGCAGTTCCTGAAGGAGAACACCATCCGCGAGGTCAAACCATGAACGAGAACTTCGGCTGGATGCTCGGCTACACGATCACGATCGTGGTGGTCCTGGTGGTCGTCGCCCTCGTCGTACCGATCCTGGTGCTGGCGCACTCGATCGGCAACGAGGCGAAGATGATCAACGACTCGCTCACGCAGTCGGTACACAACACCGGCGCCCTGAAGGAGCTGAACACGACGATCGACCACGCCGAGGTCATCGTCGCGGGGCTCAACCGTGGCCGTACCCGGCTGGGAGGCTGACCATGACCGGCTCGTCCGTACTGGCGTTGACGCCGACGCATGAAGACCTGTGGTGGGGCGCGATCATCGGTGGGCTGGTGATCGTGGTCGCGGTCGCCGCCCTGTTGACCGTTCTGGTGCTGCTGGTACGCCGCATCGACAAGCGCGTCGTCATGGTGCGTGACTCGCTGCGCGCCGCCGCGGCCAACACCGCCGACACCGCTCTAATCGGCGAGACCGCCAAGCGGGTCGACGCCGTGCTGGCGGAGGGCCTCCAGCATCATCTGTTCCTGGGCCGCGTACTCGACAAGGTGAGGTCGTAACCGCGATGGACACGCTGGTCATCCTGTCGGTCGTCGACATCGCCCTGCTGATCGCCGGGCTCGCGTTCTACCTGTTCGTGGTCGGCAGCCAACTCAACCGGATCGCCACCAACCTGGAGGAGTGCGCCGAGCTGGTGCGCACCATCAAGGGAAACGCCGAGGCGATCCAGCCGGGCGTCGATCACATCAACCGGACCGGCGGTGTGGTCGCCGGCGCGCTGCCGCTGCTGTACGGCATGGCCGAGGGCATCGTGGCCGGGGCGACCTACTCGCCGGAGCGGGTCGAGCGGCCGCCGGCCGCGCCGGCCTCCGGGCGGCGTCGCTCGCGGCTGCACGACTCGGTCGGCTACCACGTCTAGCGGCTGATCTGTGACCAGAGCCACCCGTCCGTCCACAGTGGACGGACGGGTCAGACGATGCGCATGTTGCCCATCATCGCCATGTCCTCGTGCTCGAGGTTGTGGCAGTGGAAGACATACCGCCCCCGGTACCCGCTGAACTCCGCGATGACCTCGGCCGTCTCGCCGCGCCGCAGGTCCAGCGTGTCCTTCCAGCCGGCGTCGTGCTCACCGGCGCCCCGGCCGGTGCGGCTGAGCACCTGGAAGTGGGCCAGGTGCAGGTGGACCGGGTGGTGCACGTCGGTGGTCAGCCGCCAGATCTCGACCGCGCCGAGCTTGGGCTGCGCGTCGTCGCGGGCCGGGTCGAACTGCTGGCCGTTGATCGTCCAGATGCTGCCGTCGCCCCCGCGCTGGTCGAACTGGAAGTCGCGGGTGACGCTGGCCTGCGACCGCGACAGCGTCCGGAAGTCGCTGAGCCGGCCCGGCACCGACGTGGTGTCGTTGGCCTGACGCACGACGTCGAAGCGCATGACCCGCGTGGTCGAGCCGTCGCCCAGGTCGTTCTTCAACGTGACCTGGGTGCCGACCGGATACTTCGAGAAATCGATGATCACATCGAACCGTTCGGCCGGCGCGAACTCGATCGCCGTGTGGTTGATCGGCTGGCCCAGCAGACCCGCGTCGCTGCCGATCTGGATGAAGGAACGGCCCTCGTGCGGGGCCGGATCGAGGGTCAGCCGGTACCGCCGGGCGTTGGACGCGTTGAGTACGCGGAACCGGTACCGCGTGTTGGACACCTCCAGGCGCGGCCAGGCGACCCCGTTGACGAGGATCACGTCGCCGAGTACCCCCCGGATGTAGCCACGGGTCACGCCCGGCTTGTCCTTGAGGTCGGGATCGAGCGCCGGGTACAGGAACGAACCGTCCTCGGCGAAGGACCGGTCGCAGATCATCAGTGGGATGTCGCGGTCGCCCTTGGGCAGCGGCAGCGACTGCTCGTTGTCGTCGTGCACCAGATGGAATCCGGCCAGGCCGCGATAGACCTGCGGACCGGTGAAGTCCATCCGGTGGTCGTGGTACCACAACGTCGCGGCCGGTTGGTCGAGCGGGTAGACGTAGTCCTTCGTGCCCTGGCTCGTCTGGCCGTGCCCGGCGTGGCCGCCGCTCCAGCCGGCCGCCGGCAGGAGCAGATCGGTCGGATAGCCGTCGTGCTCCGGCGGCGTCTTGCCGCCGTGCAGGTGCACCGAGACCGGCACCGGCAGCTCGTTGCGGTGGCGCACGATGGTGCGCCGGCCGCGGCGGGACACGATCGTCGGGCCGGGGAAGATCCCGTTGTAGCCCCACAGCGCGGTGGACAGGCCCGGCAGCACCTGTACCGAACCCGGGCGCTGCACGATCTCGTAGTAGTCGGTCGACCCATCGGTGCGCACCGGCCGCAGGACCGGTGGAATGCGAAGGGGTGTGGTGAACGGCTCGGGCAGTTTGGCCTCGCTCTTGAGCAGCCCGCCGGTACTGCTACCGAGCAGGCCGCCCTCCCCGCAGGACCTCACGAAGGGCAACGCGATGGCCGTGCCACCGGCGAGTTGAAGGATGGCTCGGCGGGTAAACGTCATGGCAGGCTCCCTCGTCAGCGGTTCCTACACATAGACAGTCTACATGTAGCAAGCCACCATAGCTCGGCTCGCCCACACCATCCGGGCTCCATCCGCCTTCGAGGCGATCCGGGTATCGAATCGGCATGACCATAACGGAAAGCCAACCGGCACAGCAGACGGCGCCACCGATGCTGGCCTCGATGCCGCCCCACCATCAGCTGATGTTCCTGACCGTGCTCAAGGTGGTACCGCGCGCGGTCTGGGCGCTGGCCAAGCTGGGCGTCGCCGACCACCTGACGGCCGGCCCGCGCCCGTTGGCCGAGCTGGCGGAGGCCGTGCACGCCGACCCTGACGCGCTCTACCGCGTGCTGCGCTGCGCCGCCGCCTTCGGCGTGTTCCAGGAACTGCCGGACGGGCGCATCGCGCTCACCCCGTCGGCGGGACACCTGCGCAGCAACGTACCCGGTTCGATGCGCGACATGGTCGTGCTGCACGGCGACGACATGCTCTGGCAGTCCTACGGAGCGATGCTGCACACGTTGCAGACCGGCGAACCGGCGTTCGACCACGTCTTCGGAACCCCGTTCTTTGCGTACCTCGACGCCAACCCCGAGGCCTCCGCGGTCTTCCACCGGGCCATGACCGGCGCCAACAAGGGAAACCCGGACGTCCTCACCGGCCTGATGGACCTGAGTCCCTTCACCACCGTGGCCGACCTGGGCGGCGGTGAAGGCACCTACCTGGCCGAGCTGCTGACCCGCTATCCGCACTGCCGGGGCATGCTGTTCGACCGGACCGACGCCCTCACCCCCGCCGCGGCGCAGTTCGAGGGGCGTGGCCTGACCGACCGGGTGACCACGGTCGCGGGCGACTTCTTTGTCGAGATCCCTGCCGGGTACGACGCCTACGTGCTCAAGCAGGTCCTGCACGACTGGACCGACGAGCAGACGCTGCGGATCCTGCGCAACGTGCGCACCGCCATGGGCGAGGCCGACGCGTCGCGACTGTTCATCGTGGAGCGTCTGGTCGGCACCTCGGGCAGCACGGATCTCGTCACCCTGCTGGACATCGACATGCTCGTGGCCTTCGGCGGGCGGGAACGCTCGCTGACCCAGTGGCGCCGGCTCGCCGACGAGTCCGGACTCGAGGTGGTAGCCGCTCCGACCCACGGCCCGTGGGCGGCGATCGAGTGCCGTCCTCGGTAACACGCTATCGGGGCCGCCGCCGCATCGGGGCGGCGGCCACGACAACGGTCCGCGTTGGCCAGACCCTCGGCTCGACCCCGACGCGTCAGCTGTCGCCCGGGTCGCGTCCTGTGGTGAGTGGCCCGGTGGTCGGTGCGGTGTACTCGCCGATCCACTCGTCCCGCCAGGACCGCTCGAAGTGCTGCTCGTTGCAGCTCGGACGGTAGATCGCCGCCAGCTCCTGGGCAATCTGCTCGCGGTGCGAACGCAGCCCGCCGGGCACCTCGTACGTGCAGATGTACACCCCCCAACGGTCGCCGGCCCGGCCGATCCAGCACTGGGCCCGGGGGTGGTTGAACGGCAGCTGCTCGGCCGACAGGTCGTCGGCGTGCCCCACGTAGATCACCGCGTACGTCTCGGGGCCGGCCGCCGGGTCGGGCTTGTAGACGATCGCGTACACCGCGGGGCGGGCCGGCGCGGTCCACCCGCCGAGCAGCCGGGGGCCCTCGAACGGGTATCCGGCCAGCGACCCGAGCCGGATCATTGCGGGTACCCGAGCTCGTCGTCGGCCTCGCTCACCGCGGCGACCTCGGTGACCGGCCAGGCCGGCAGCCCGGCCCGGGCCGCGGCCTGGACGAACGCCGTGGTACCCCGCCGCACCGCCGTCGCGCGGTCCTCCGCCTCGACCACCAGCTGCGCTCCGTAGTGCTTGCGGCCGATTCCGGAGGCGATCCCGCCGAGCGTGGCCACGGCGTCGGCCAGCTCGACGACCTCCTCGTGGCTGACCACCCGGTCGCCCTCGGCCACGATCGATACGCTCCACCGCATCGGCGGCTCCTAACTCAGCTGGGGCAGCAACACGGCGAACTCCTCGAGGCTGCGCAGGTTGTGCCCGGACAGCAGCAGGTCGACGTACGGCGCCACCACCATCATGCCCAACGTGCTCGGCTGGAAGGTGCGGTTGGCGCCCTTGTGCGGGTTCAGCCAGACCACGCGGTGGCACAACCGGCTCAGCCGCTCCATCGCGGACTCCAGCACCCGCGGGTCGCCCCGGTCGAGCCCGTCGGAACAGATCACCACGATCCCGCCGCGGCACACGCCCCGCCGGCCGAACTGGCGTACGAACTCCTCGAGCGAGTCGCCGATCCTGGTGCCGCCCTCCCAGTCGAAGACGGCCCGGGCGGCCTGCTCCATCGCGTCGTCGACCCGGCGCCGCTCGAGTGCCCGGGTGATGCGGGTCAGCCGGGTACCGAAGCAGAACGCCTCGACCCGCGCGTTGGCGCGCCGGGCCGAGTACGCGAACTGCAGCAGGTTGCGCGAGTAGTCGGCCATCGAGCCGGAGACGTCGACGATCACGATCAGCGGCCGCTGCCGCATCCGCCGGCGCCGCCAGAACAGCGTCGACGGCTCGCCGTGGGTACGCATCATCTCGCGTACCGTGCGGCGCGGATCCGGTACCCGGCCCGACCGGGCGGTGGCGGTACGCCGGGTCCGCCGTCGCGGCGGGGCGAGCCGCAGCCGCGCGATGATCCGCCGCAGCGCCGCCAGCTCATCGGGCGTACACACCGCGAATGCCTTGTTCCGCAGTACCTCGGCGCCCGAGCCGATCAGGCCGAGCTGGGCCGGCCGCTCCTGCTCATCGCCCGTGCCGGGCTCGGTCGCCGGGACCTGCAGTACCGACTGGTTCTCGGCCCTCGACCGGATGATCAGCTTCAGCGGCTCCGGCAGCGCCTCGCCCTCGTCGAGGAAAAACCGCCGGAACACCCGGTCGTACACGGGGATCTGGTCCCGGCGGGTGACCATCGTGGTCCGGCCGGCCCAGTACAGGTCGAGCAGGTCGGTCGGGTCGAGTGGGGCCATCGCCGCGCTGTAGGTCACCACATCGCCGGAGCCGACGGCCAGGCCGGCCCGGCGCAGCTCGCCGGCGAAGGCGACCAGGACACTGACGATGGGCGCCCCATCAGTCACGTGACGCGATCCGATCGAGGTTGGCCCGGACCAGCTCCAGGTCGTCGCGCTCCTTCACCACCGCGCCCAGCGTGTCGTCGACGGTCTGGACGTCCAGCTCGGTCGCACCGAGCACGCCCAGCATCCGTACCCAGTCGATGGTTTCGGCAACGCCGGGCGGCTTGGCCAGGTCGAGGCCGCGGAGCCGGTTGACCGCGGCGACCACCTTGCGGGTCAACGCCTCCGCCGCTGCCGGCTCGCGGACGAGGACGATCTCCACCTCCCGCTCGGCGCTCGGATAGCCCACCCAGTGGTAGAGGCAGCGCCGTTTCAAAGCATCATGCAGCTCACGGGTACGGTTGGAGGTCAGGATCACCAGCGGCGGTGACTCGGCTCTGATGGTCCCTATCTCCGGCACCGTGATCTGGAAGTCGGCCAGGATCTCCAGCAGGAACGCCTCGAACTCGTCGTCGGCCCGGTCGATCTCGTCGATGAGCAGCACCGCCCGATCACCGGCGCGCACCGCCTCCAGCAGCGGCCGCTCGAGGAGGAACTTCGGGCCGAACAGCTTGTCGACGGCCTCCTCGCTGTCCACGTCGCGCTCGGACAGAGCCCGGATCTGCAGCATCTGGCGCGCGTAGTCCCACTCGTAGAGGGCCTGGTTGGTGTCGATGCCCTCGTAGCACTGCAACCGGATCAGCCGCCGGTCGAAGACCGTCGCGAGCGCCTTGGCGACCTCGGTCTTGCCGACGCCGACCTCGCCCTCGATCAGGATCGGGCGCCCCAACGACAGCGCGACGAACAGCGCGGTCGCCAGCCCCCGGTCGGCCAGATAGCCGCCGGTACGCAGCAGCTGGGCCAACGATGCAACGCTCTCCGGACGGTCCATCCGGTCACTCCTCACGGCCGGTGTGTCGACGCGTCCGGTGGGTTGACCGACGGTCAGCTGGCTTCGGTGCGGCCCAGTACGAGGTCGCGAATGCTGCCGCCGGACGTGCTGAGCTTGCCTTCCCGCCGGAGCCGCTCCCGCCAGGCGGCGCCCAGATCGCTGCCCGGCTCGGCCATCCCGTCGAAAGTGACGTCCTTCATGTTCCGGCAGCTCCTGGTCGGGCCGCCCGCCTCGTCCAGATCCTCGGAACGCTGCCCGTCGGCCGCCCACACGGCGCGCAGCACCTCGACCGCCTCATCAGGCTCGTGTGCCATGGCCAACATCCTCTCCCAGCCGGGTACGGCTCACGTCCGACCCTAGGCGGCGTTGGCGCCAGATGCGACAGCAGATTAAGACTCCGCTTAACCGGCGCGGCCGGGAGGCGCGGGTGTGGCGCCGGCGGGGTGCGCACCAGCGGGTGCGGCGGCTCAGTGGATCGGGCCGGGCTTGTCGCGCAGCGGACCCGCGGTCGCCGCCGAGCCCACCGCCATCGCCTCGGCCAGGATCGACACCGCGATCTCCGGGGGCGTGCTGGCGCCGATGTCCAGCCCGGCCGGCCCGTACACCCGGTCAAGGTCGGTGATCCCGCGATAGGCGAGCCAGTCCGCGCGGGCCTGCTGGGTCCGGCGTGATCCCAGCGCACCGATGTACCCGACGTCGGTGGCCAGCGCCGCCGCCAACGCCGGACCGGCCAGCTCGACGTCGTGGCTCATCACCACGACCTTGTCCAGGCTGGCCAGGCCCGCGATCGCCCCGGTCGCGGTACGGGTCTGGGCGGTCACGTCGACGTGCCAGCCGAGCAGGTCGGCCGCGCCGCGCAGCGCGTCGGCGATCGGGCCGGCGCCGACGACCACCAGCTTCGGTACCGGCCAGAACACCGTCGTCACGGCGTCCGGCTTTACCAGCGAGCCACTCGTACGCCGGCCGAACAGCCGCGCCGCCTCCTCGCCCGCGTCCGCGATCGTCTCGCCGGCGAACAGTGCGGTGTCCCGTACCCGGTCACCGTCGAGGCGGGTCACCAGGCAGACCGGGTCGCGCCGGCGCAGCCGGTCCCACAGGTCGGCGGCCAGGTCGCCGGCCGGCACCAGCAGGCAGCGCGCGTCGCCGCCGCAGGCCAGCCCGGCCAGCTGCGCGTCGAGGTCACCCACCTGGAGGTCGACGAGTCGACCGGTCAGGCCCTGGTCGGCCAGGACGACCAGCTGGTCGTTGAGCGCGCCGGAGAGTACCGATCCGACCCGACCGCCGCCCGGCGTGATCGCGAGCGCCTCGCCCAGATCCGCGGCGCCGAGCCCCTGCGCCTCGACCGCCCAGGCGACGTCCACTCGGGTACCGGCGCGCAGGCACGCGGCAACGGTCAACGCGATCTCGTACACCCGACCAAGGCTACGAGCCGGCGGTCAGCCCCGCATGGCCGGGTCGCCGCCCTTGTATGGTCGGCGGCATGCAGGCGTTCGAGTCGGTGTCGACGTGGCGGCAGCCGGAGCCGGAGCCCGCCTCGTCCGTGCGGACCGACCTGATCAACGAGCTCGCGGCGGTCGTCTCCCGGCTGGGTGCCGGCCGGCTCCGCGTCGCCGTGGACGGGTACACCGCCTCCGGCAAGACCAGTTTCGGGCACGAACTCGCCGCGGCGCTGCGCCGCCTGGGACGACCAACCCTGCGGACCTCCCTCGATGACTTCAAGAACCCCTGGCGCGAAGCCCGCGAGCTCGGCTACGACAGGATCAGCGGCGAGGGGTACTACCGCAACGCCTACGACCACAGGTCGGTCCGGGACCTGCTGCTCGCCCCGATGGGCCCCGAGGGATCCGGCCGGGTGGTGCTCTGTGCGCACGACCCGTTGACCGGCGAAGACCATCGGGACACCGTGGTGGCCGCCCCGACGAACGCGGTCCTCGTCGTCGATTCGGTCTTCGCGTTCCGGCCCGAGTACAACGACTTCTGGGACTTTCGTATCTGGCTCGACGTGGACCCCGAGCAGTCCCTGGCCCGGGGTATCGCGCGTGACGTGGACAGCGAGGGGCTCGAGGAGGCGACCAGGCTGCACCGCGACCGCTACCACGTCGCAGAACTGATCTACCTGGCCGAGGTCGAGCCGCGCACGCTGGCCGACGTCGTCGTCGACAACCGGGACTTCGCGAACCCTCGACTACTACGCCGCCCCTCGACGGCGTACCGGTCAGCGGGTGAAGAATCCGGTCGCGGTGTACTTGTTGCCGCTGACCGCGCCGGTGTACGTGCAGGTGACCAGATCGTGCCCTTGGCCCTGGACGCCGCGTTCGATGCGACCGGTCTCACCGGTCGGGGTCACGAAGTCGAGCGACTTCCAGAGGAAGTTGCCGGACATGCCGACCACGTGGAAGGCGTCGGCTGACGACAGTTCGAACACCGCGTCGACGGTACCGCCGGCGCCGCAGTCCAGCACGATGTGCAGGGTGTTGGCGTTGTCAGGGTCGGCGTGTGCCGCGCTGGCGGGTGCCAGCGCGAACAGTCCGGCGGCCAGGATGGCGGTCAGACGGCGCATGAGGACCTCCCCGGTAGTTTCCACGGCCATCGAAGAGCGTTGCTCTTTCTACCGGACCGGCGAGGAGTGCGCAAACGCTGGCCGCGTTCTCCCGGGTCCGCATGCCGGAAATGGCTACGGTGCGGTGCAGGTGGCGGTCGGCAGGGCCAGGTTTCCGTTGGGGCGGCTGGCCTGGAAGCCGAACTCGCCGGAGGCCCCCGGGGCGAGCGTGCTGTTGAAGCTCACTCCGTGGAACGTCACCGTCTGGCCGTTGACCGATTGGGTGGCGTTCCAGAATCCGGTGATGGCGTGGCTGGCCGGCAGGGTCACGGTCACGGTCCACCCGGTGATGCCGGTCGCGCCGGTGTTGGTCACCCGGGCCGGTTGGATGACGTACCCGGTCTGCCACTGGGTCTGCGTCACCAGCGTGATGGAGCAGCCACCACCTCCGCCACCACCCGATGTCGTCACCGGGACGGTGTTGGAGACGGCCGAGAGGTTGCCGGCGGCGTCCCTGGCGCGGACCTGGTACCGGAAGCTGCTGTTGGCGGCGAGGCCGGTGTCGGTGAAGGTGGTGGCGGTCGGGGAGGCGATAACCGTGAAGGTGCCGCCGCTGGCGCCGGGCGCGCGCAGTACGTCGTACCCGGTGACGCCGACGTTGTCGGTGGAGGCGGTCCAGGCCAGGGTGGCGCCGCTGCTGGTGATGTTCGACGCGGCGAGGTTGGTCGGCGCGGTCGGCGGCGTGCTGTCGCCCGAGGAGGGCCCGAACGCGTTGGCCGTCGCGTCGTAGGCCGGCTTCTTGGCGAACGAGGAGTCCCACAGCAGCGGAACGCCCTCCGGGCAGCAACTGTTGGGCAGCCAGGAGTGCCCGTCGTCGATCCCCCAGATGGTGATGCCGCTACAGGCCGCGACCGCCTTGCAGGCATTGACGACAGCGGCGTAGTTGCTGGCCTGCGTCTGGAACTGGGCGGAGGTACCCGGCAGCGGGATACGGATGTCCAGCTCGCTGATGCGTACGCTCACGCCGAGGCTGGCATAGCGCGTGATGCTCTGCTGCAGGTTGGGGAGCTGGCCCACGATGAAGTGGCTTTGCAGACCGACGCAGTCGATCGGCGTACCCATCGCCTTCTGCGACTGCACCAGCTGGAAGAGTCGCTGGGACTTGCTGCCGGCGG
>Ga0114129_10006610_pt1 | contig 16460 bp, 16 predicted proteins | sample RhiMetdeltSRZDD1_FD_80071 | JGI IMG/M metagenome (GOLD analysis project Ga0114129, IMG submission 80071) | Populus rhizosphere microbial communities from Tennessee, USA - Rhizosphere MetaG P. deltoides SRZDD1 (version 2) (version 2) | ecosystem: Host-associated > Plants > Roots > Rhizosphere >... | reverse complement strand
CCTCGGGATGCTCGGCCGGCTCGAGGAGCTGCTGGCCGCGACCCGGCCGCCCGGCGAGGAGGATCTGAACAACGCGTTCTGGCAGGCCTGCCACGGCGGCCAGCGACGGGCGGCCGAACGGCTGCTCGCTGCTGGTGCAGACATCAACGCGTCTCCCCGCTACGCCGGCAACCAGACGCCCCTTGATCAGGCGGTCGGTCCAGACACCCGCCGCGGGTTGCTCGCGAGCTGGCTGCGAGAGCGCGGCGCGATCTCGGGCCGCGCGCACTGATGATGGAGACGGCGGGAGTCGAACCCGCTCCGGTTACGGCCCGCTCAACTCGCCGATGCTCGGCGTCCGCACGGAGGGGTGACCGACCGGGCTCGAACCGGTACCGCGAGGCTCACAACCTCGGATGCTCGCCGCTTACACCACGGCCACCACGGACGACGCCGGGACGACCGGACTCGAACCGGCGACTTCTCGCCTGACAAGCGGCTCTGCTCGTCTGACCTACGTCCCCGACAGCGCGCGGGTGGGATTCGAACCCACGGTCTCGAGCTCATGAGGCTCGCGATTCGTCGAAGCCATGCCAGCACGGCAAGACCGACGCGGCCGTCGCCGCTTCGGCAAGGAACGTTGCGCCGCTTCGGCAAGGAACGTTGCGGTATTAACGGTTATCAGCATGGCTTCGTGGCTATTGCCGGGCGAATCGGCACAAACCGAAGGAGGAGACCGTGAACAGCGCACCGATCATTCTCGTCCCCGGATTCTGGCTCGGCGCGTGGGCCTGGGAGGACGTCGCCTCGACTCTCCGCGCGGACGGTCACGAGGTGAGTGCGCTGACGCTCCCCGGTCTCGAGTCGCCCGACGCCGACCGCTCGGCGATCACGCTCTCGGACCATGTCGACGCGATCTGCGCGGCGGTTACAGCTGCCGGGCGTCCCGCAGTCGTCGCGGTGCACAGCGGCGCCGGCGCGGCCGGCTATGCGGCCAGCGACCGCATCCCGGCGCAGATCGCCGCCATGATCTACGTCGACTCGGGCCCGGCGACGGCCGCGCTCGACGCTTCGTTCGAAGGCCCCGAGAGCCCATTGAACTGGGAGGAGCTGGCAGCCGAGGAGAACCTCGACGGGTTGAGCGAGGAACAGCTCGAGACCTTTCGGCAGCGCGCCGTGCCCGAGCCCGGGGGCGTCCTCCGCGAAAGCCCGGAGCTGAAGAACGACGCGCGGCTCGACATCCCGACGACGGCGATCGCGACCGGATACACGTCGGACCAGTACAAGGACGCGATCGCTCAGGGCCAGACCTGGCTCGGAGGCTTCGCCGAGTTGCGCAACGTCACATGGGTCGACCTGCCGACGAGCCACTGGCCGATGTGGTCGCGCCCGCAGGAGCTGGCCCAGATCATCGGCGACGCGGCGCGGCGCGCCTCCGAGCGCAACACGCCGACTTCGTGAAGGTCACGGCCGAGGCTGCGCGGCGCTTCTTCGTCGCGCGCCAGTTCCTCGCGCCCGCGCGCTCGCTCAAAGGGAGGTCGAAGGGAGTCCTCGAAGTCTTCCGCCGGTTCGGGTCGGTCCAGTTCGACCCCCTGTCGGTGGCAGGTCGCAATCACGACCTCGTGCTCCACGCGCGCGTCGCCGGCTACGAGCCCGCGTGGTCGGATCGCCTCTACCAGCGACGCGAGATCTTCGAGGCATACAACAAGGGCCTGTCGCTCGTGCCGACGGATGAGTACCCGTGGTTCCGCGGGACGCTGAGCCGCAGATCGCCGGCCCTCATCGCGGAGAACATCGCCGTCGCGGAACGGGTGCTGGAGCGAATCCGCGCCGAAGGACCACTGTCGGCACTCGACTTCGAGCGGGAGCAAGGACCGACGAAGGACTGGTTCGGGATGCCCACGAACGTCGTTCGGGCCGTGCTCGAAGCGTACGCCGTCACCGGCGTCCTGGGCCTCTCACGGCGCGAGGGTAACCGCCGTTACTACGACCTCATCGAGCGGCTGCTGCCTGCAGAGGTGCTCGAGCGGGAGGTCCCGCTCGTCGAACAGCTCGAGCACAAGCTCCTCTCGCGGTTTCGGGCGCACGGCCTGCTCGGCGCCGACGGCGGCGGCGCAGACATCTTCGGCGGGCTGGGTTACGCGAAGCCCGACCCGCGGTTTCCGGGCTTTCCGGGGCGCACCGCGCTGCGCCGGCAGCTCGTCGAAGACGGGGAGCTCGTTCCCGTCGAGATCGAGGGCATGCGCGGCAAGCGGCTCGTGCTGCGCGACGAGGTCGGGCTGCTCGAGGCGCCGCCGGAGCCGGCGCCGTCCGTTGCATTCATCCCGCCGTTCGACCCTGTCGTGTGGGACCGCCGCCTGCTCGGGTCGCTGTTCGACTTCGATTACGTGTGGGAGCTCTTCGTCCCGCCGGCGAAGCGGCGTTGGGGTTGGTATGTCCTGCCGATCCTGTTCCGCGACCGCCTCGTCGGCCGGATCGAGCCGCGAATCGAGCGCGACGACGGCCGCGTGGCAGTCCTCGACCTGTGGTGGGAGCAGGGCTTCGCGCCGGTACGCGTCGAGGGCTTCGTCGACGCGATGCGCGAAGCACTTCGCGCGTACCTCGCGTTCGCACGCGCCGGGCAGATCGAGTGGCCGCCGCACCTCGGAGCCGAAAAACGGCTCTTCGGCGCTCGTCCGCAGGATTAGGGCGGCCCGGGCAACGCGCCGACCTGCTGCAGCACGTTCACGACGTCGACGACGGACCAGTACTCGACGATCTTCCCGTCGCGAACGCGATGGATGGCGATCCCGGCGGTGTCGATCTCCCTGTTCGTCGCCGGGATCCCGAGCAGCTCGCCTTCATGCCGCCCCCGTCCGACGACGTAACTGACGACCAGGTCCCCTTCCGCGACCTGCATCGGTATCTCGTGCGTGCCTGGTGTGGCGTTACGGAAGATCTCCGCCGCTTGCTTCAGCCCGTCGCGATCGAGCGAGACACCGGGAAGCGGCGGGTTGTGCGCGACGAAGTCGTCCGCAACGTACTCGTCGATGACGCTCCAGTCGCTCGAGTCGTTGTCGTCGATCGCCCGGATGTAGCGGCGGATGAGCTCCTTGTTCTCCTGCGTCGACATCAGCCCCCCTCGTGTCGGCGGAAAGGGGACATGGTAAGACCGCTCGTCCTAGCCCGCGCCCGAAGTCATCGCGTCGGTCAAGTCGTTTTCATTGTCGTCCTGGCTGACCTCCCAGGCCCAGAGCCCGCGCAGGTGCTTGGCGTTCACGAGCTGTACGCGTTCCACGACTGCGTGCGGATCCATGTAGCTGATGAACGTGCCGCCGTCGAGCGCCGGGTTGTACAACCACGCGGCGCCGGCAGGCCCGTTCCAGTACCAGCTGAAACCGTTGATGCCCTGCTGGTCGTTCCCCTGGTTCTTCGGAGCCGCGACGGCGGTCGGCCCGATCACGTTGAGGTTCCCGTCGGTGAGGCCGGTGTCGACGAGCTCGTGGAAGGTCGGCGAGTCGTTGAACGGCCAGCCCTGCGGCGTGAACGGTTGGTACAGGCCGTTGTTCGTGCCCGGCACCCCGACGTAGCGCTTGCCGTAGAAGGGCACGCCGACCACGAGCTTGTCGGCGGGAACGCCATTCGCGAGGTAGTAGTCGACCGTGCCACGCGTGCTCCAGGTCGATTGGATCGCGCCGCCTCCGACGAGCGGCTCCTTCGGATCGAGCGAGAACGGCGAGTTGAAGTCGGTCCACGAATCCCATGAACCGTGGAAGTCGAGCGTCAACAGGTTGATCCAGTCGGTCGTCTGCGCAACGGCCGCGAGCTCGAAGCTTCCCGTGGAGTTCACGTTCCCGGCCGGGAGGTCCGCCGTGAGCAGGTAGTGCTTGCCCCTCGTCGCGCCGTACGCGTCGAGCTGGCGTCGAAACTCCTGCAGCAGCAGCGTGGCGTTGTGCCTGTCGGCGGGCGAGTGGTCGGCGCCGTTCCCCGGATCGATCCCGGGGTACTCCCAGTCGACGTCGATGCCGTCGAAGAGGCCGGCTGCGACGCCGTCTCCGCCGGCCTGCGTCGGCCAGCCCCCCGTCGGGAGGTTGCCCTTGACGATGAGGTCGATGCACGAACGCACGAACGCCTGGCGCGAAGCATCCGTCGCCGCGACGTCGGAGAAGTACTTCGAGAGCGTCCAGCCGCCGAGGGACATCACGACCTTGACGTTCGGGTGCGCGGCCTTCAGCTTCGCGAGCTGGTTGAAGTTCCCGAAGAGATGCTGATCCGGATTGGACGGGTCGTCGGCGACGCCGTCGACGCTGTCGCTTCCGCTCCACGTGGGGGCCTGAAAGTCGGACCACACGTCGCTCAGCGCGCACGTCCCGGTAGCAGTCGGCGCGGCGAACGCGTAATCGATCACGTTGAGCCTGTCGGCAGGGATCTGCTTCACGAAGTAGCCGCGCGCGTAGCGGTCCCAGTTGGCGAAGAACGCCGCGCGCACCTGGCCCGGCTGCGCGGCTACTGCCGTGCCCGCGCTGCTCAGAGCAGTGACGGCCAGCAGCGCCAGGATCGTGGCTCGGATCGACCGTCTCATCACAACCTCCCTCGTCGCTCTCGCGGCGACTCAACCACACTCGGGCGCGGTGGTCAATACCATTTCGCGGCGTAAGGTCGCATTCGTCCAGCCATGGACTAGACCACTTCCGGCAGTTGCGCCCAACCATGCGGCCGGCGACTAGACCACTTTTTAGCCGGCGCGCTTTCGCTTCTTGAGACCGTCGAGGATCAGGTCGAGCCCGAACTCGAACTCGTGCTTGCCGTCGCGCGCTCCCGCGGCCATGTGCTGGTCGCCGTGCTCGGCCAGGTAGGGGTATTGCGGTCGCAGCTGCTCGAGCAGGCGCGCGGCCCACTTCTCGATGTCCTCCTCGCCCGCCGGCGCGAGCATGCGCGCGGCCTTCACGTGGCCGAGCTGCCAGAGCGTGAAGCCGAAGATGTGGCTGTCGAGGGTGTGGTACGCCGAGTAGGCGAGCTCCGCGGAGAAGCCGGCCTCTCGCAACTGACGCAGCAGCCATTCCATGTAGCGGACGCGCGGCCCCCCGATGACGCGGGCGTCGCTCGGCACGAGCGCGAGCCCGCATGCCCACGGATGCTCGATCAGCACGTCGTGCGCCGAGATTGCGCAACGGCGGATCGCAACGTCCCAGCGGCGCTCGTCTTCCGGCAGCTCGAAGCGCTCGATCACGCGGTCGACCATTGCCGCGACGAGCTCGCCCTTGTTGGCGACATGGTTGTACAGCGACATCGCCTCGACCCCGAGAGCCAGACCGAGCTTGCGCATGCTCAGCGCCTCGATCCCTTCCTTGTCTGCGAGTACGACCGCCTGCTCGAGCACGCGCTCCTTCGTGAGCGGTCTGCGGGTCCGGGATCTCGTCGCCATCGGGCTCTTGACAAGCTTACGCTGTATGTCTAACTTACACCATAAGCTTACACGGTACGGGAGGCGACATGACAACGATGAAGGCGGTGGTGCGCAGACGGTGGGGCCGCGCCCGCGACGTGGTCGAGTTGGTCGACATGCCCAGGCCCGAGCCCGCAGACGACGAGGTGCTCGTGCGCGTGCACGCGAGCTCGATCAACCGCAGCGACTACTACTCCCTGGGCGGAGCCGGCGTTCTGATGCGCCCGATGATCGGGGGCTTCCTGCGGCCGAAGGGCGAGCGCATCGGCGGGGACTTCGCCGGAGTCGCGGAGGCCGTCGGCAAGGCGGTCACCGACATCCATCCCGGCGAGGAGGTATTCGGGTCCCGCACCGGTGCACTTGCCGAATACGTCTCGGCGAAGACAGCCGTTGCCCGCAAGCCGGCCAACCTCTCCTTCGAGGAGGCGGCTGCCGTGCCCGGCGCCGCGCTGACGGCGCTCGAGGCGTTGCGCGACTACGGCGACCTCGAGCCGGGACAGCGCGTCCTGGTCAACGGCGCGTCCGGCGGCGTCGGCAGCTTCGCCGTGCAGCTCGCGAAGGCGCTAGGCGCCGCTCACGTCACTGCGGTGTGCAGCACGCGCAACGTCGAGCAGGCGCGCTCGCTCGGCGCCGACCGGGTGGTCGATTACACGCGAGAGGACTACACGCGCGCCCGCGAGCACTACCACCTGATCGTGGACGTCGCCGGCAACCGTTCGTGGCGCGCAAACCGCCGCGTGCTCGACGGCGACGGCAAGAGGGTGCTCGTCGGGATGCCGAAAGGGAATCGGCTCATCGGCCCGCTGGGTCGCTTGGCGCGCTTCATGGTCGTGAGGCAGTTCAGCAAGGAACGGCAGTCGTTCTTCGTCTGCAAGCCGAACCGGCAGAATCTCGCCTTCCTGCGGGAACTGATCGAGGCGGGCAAGGTTCGTCCCGTCGTCGACCGCGTCTATCCGCTTTCCGAGGCCGCCGACGCACTGGAGACGATGGGCGAGGGCCACGTGCGGAGCAAGCTCGTCGTGCGAGTCGTCTGAGGCGTGGCGCCGGGCGCATGTGCCCGGCGCCACACCGTCAGCGCTTATCGCGTCGGATGCCGAGCGACGTCGGAGGCGATCGGCAGCTTCTTCTTGTAGACCACGCTGTTGCTCGACGACATGATCTTCGTGTCGAAGGCCATCTGCACGACCATGCTGGCAAACGCCTTCGACATGAACGTGAACACGTTCTGGTCGTTGTTGCTCAGGTTGTCGCACCACAGGAACGGGTTGTCGACGCAGCCGCCGTCGAAGCTCGGGATGTTGCCCTCGAAGTTCCCGAGGTAGCCGCCGAACAGATCGACCTCGTGCTGCGACTTGCAGCAGTCCTGTCCCGTCAGCAGACCGCTGGCCGGAACGCCGACCTGGTTGAAGCTGATCGCGTCGGTCCCGGTCGGCGCCAGGAACTCGTGGTTCTTGCCGATCGAGTCGAAGTACCCGACCGCCTGGTCGCGCGCGATCGTCGAGGCCTTGTAGACGCGGTTCGGGAACGTGTTGGTCACTTGTCCGCCGAAGAAGTCCGGCGCAGCCGGATCGAGCACCCCGATGATGTAGTTCGGCGTCGCCGTGACATCCGCGTCGAGGTCGTAGCCGATGTGGCTGAGGTCGTTCGAGGACAGGTTGTTGACGTAGTACGCCGATCCGAGCAGTCCGAGCTCCTCCCCGCCGAACCAGATGAAGCGGAGCTTGTTCACCGGATTGACGTTCTTCATCATCTGCGCGACGTCGAGGATCGTCGCGGAGCCCGAGGCGTTGTCGAGCATGCCCGCGCCGTAGATGGCGTCGAGGTGGGCGTCGACGACCAGGACATGATTCTTGTCACCGCCCTTCGACTCGGCGATCACGTTCCAGTCGTCGCGGTTCGGGTCGACGATCGCCCGCACGGTGATGTTCATCGTCGGCGCCGGGCCGCTGTGCGACTGATTGAGGAGATCCTGGCCGATGGCAAACGTCGTGAACGCCACCGGGATCGTGGGTACGAATGGTGTCCCGGCCGCGTCGACAATGCTCCCGATCAGCAGACCCGTGCGGCCGGGATTGCCCTCGTTGAAGATGATCACGCCGGACGCTCCCGCCGCCTGTGCGTTCTGGATCTTCACTCCGAAGTTGCAGCCGCCGCGTTGAATCAGCGCGATCCGGCCCGCGACGAAGCCGTTGAAATCGCCAGAGGTGCAGCCGCTCGTCGAGCTCGACGTCGGCGTGGGCGGCAGGACAATGCCTCCTGCCGGCTGAAGCTGTGCGTTCGCGACCCCGGTGCTCTGGCCCGCCCCCCAGTCGGTGTTCAGCACATAGGTCTTTGCAGTCGGCGAGACCTCGCTGAACGACGGCGTGCCGACGAACGCGTAGTAAAGGAACTTGTACCGCTGCAGCGTCACGTCGTAGCCGGCGGCGCTCATCACGGACGCGACATAGTCCGCTGAAGCCTTGTAGCCGGGCTCACCCGAGTTGCGTGACGGATGGCCGTCAGGACCTGGATTTGCATCGGCGATCGCCTGGAACGCCTGCATGTGCGCCCAGAGATCGGCCGTCTTGATGCACGGAATCAGCTTGCTCGGCGTGTCGTTCACCTGCGCGTCGCACTGAGCCGAGGTGATCGCGGGCGCGCTCGGCGCTACCAGCATGCTCAGTGCCACCACGACGCCCAGCAAGACGAGACGATGTGGCATCAGACTCTCCCCTCCTAGCTTGACCCAAAGCCTCCGCCCGATGCTACGACTGTCTCACGTGGAACACAACAGCTCCGTTCCGGCCTGGGTCGTCCCGCTGTTTGCCCTCTCGGCGGTCGTGCTCGTGCCGACCGTCGTACTGCTCTTAGTCGTGCTGCCGCCGACCCACCAGTCGGAACACTGGGACATCGCGTGGAGCGGCTTCGACGTCATGCTCGCCCTCATGCTGCTCGCCGTCGCGGTGACCGCGTGGCGGAGCTCGCCCTGGCTCGAAGCCGCCGCGGCCGCTGCCGCGACATTGCTCTTCGTCGACGCGTGGTTCGACGTGCTGACCGCCTCGACGCGCAGCGAGCTCGTGCTCGCACTCGTCGAGGCGGGCTTCGTGGAGCTGCCGCTCGCCCTGCTCTGCGTCTGGCTAGCGCGCGGCGCGGAGCGTTTCTGGGCGAGCCGCTGACTCGAGTGTCCGCTACTTCACGGTCAGGATCGGGCTGTACCTGCGGTCGCGGGGCGACCAGAGGCGCAGGCGCGCACCGCGGCCGGCGGTGACGCCGCGCCGCACGAAGCCCGCCCGCGTGGTGAGCCGCGTACCGCCGACCCAGCGCCAGTGGGCGCCGTGCCACTGCTGCAGCCGGTAGGGCTGAGCGCCCGTGCGCGGACGGACCTGTCCCCACACCGTCGTGCGAGCCCCACGCCGCGATACCTGCGCGAACGGCAGCGCATACGCGTTGAACGACGGCTTCACCTTGCCGCGGCTCGTGTAGAAGCCGCTCGTCCACCTGTGCGCGTTCGGCTCGTCACGCACGAGGAAGTGGATCAGCAGGTCGACGCGCGGGGCGAGATACGCGCGCAGCGCCGCCTCGCCGACGTAGCGCGCCTGCAGCGCATTCGAGACGCCGAGCCACCGGCTCGGCGGCTTCGAGTTGTAGCCGTACTCCGTGAGCCAGATTCGCGTGCGCGCACCGAAGCTCCGCTTCACCTCCGCGATCAGCTTCGGCAGCGTCGCCATCGTCACCTCGCTGCAGCGCCAACAGCCACCGCTCGACGGAGTCTCGCCCGGCCGCACGGGATATGGGTTCTGCGCGTAGGCGTCGAGCAGAGCGTGGGCCGCGTGCATGCCGCGGATCCACGCAATCGGAGAGACCCCGCTCGGCGTCTTGCGCGGCGACGTGACGCCGCCCGCGACGAGGTTGCGCCGATTCGCCGACTTCAGCGCGCGATACGCCGGATTCAACAAACGTGTCGTGTACAGGGCAGGCGAGTTCGGGATCAGGAACACGCGTACGTTCGGCTCGTTCCACACCGTCCAGCGCGTGATCCACGGATAGCGCGACGCGGCTGCATATGCGAACGACGCAAGGGCCGTGCCGTCGCGCGGGACGTAGTTCGGAGTGCGCTCGCCGTTCGCCCACTCGGGCGTGCCCCACAACGAGATCAGCACGGAAATGTGCGCCGCCTGCAGTCGCTCCAGGATCGAGTCGTAGAGGTCCCAGCGGTAGGCGGGATCGCCGGGGTCGCGGGGATTCGCCGGCTCCGTTGGCGCGATGGTGTCCCAGCGAAGGGTCAAGCGCACGAGGTCGACGCCGAGGCGCTGCAAGGTTTGAATTCGTGCCTCGGGCGAGTCAGGCGGCCCGTAGAGCAGCCAGGCGTCGTCCTGGATGCCGTACTGGATGTGCGTCGATGCCGACGCGCCGCCGGACGCCAGCAGCGCCAAGCAGAGAACCCCAACGATTGCCGCGAGTCGAATCCGCATGTGACCCCCTCGTTCGCCTACCCGTCCCCGCCGAGGCTAGGCGCCGCGTTGTTCGCGGCGAGTAAAGGTTTCGTTCGCGTTAGCGGAAGTCGGCGATCTCGACGAGCGACTTCTTCTCGAGCACGGGCACCTCGGCGTCCTCCGCGGGGTATCCGACCGGGATCAGCAGGAACGGCCGCTCGTTCTCGGGCCGCTCGAGGATGTCCTTGAGGAACCCCATCGGTGACGGCGCGTGCGTGAGCGTCGCGAGCCCCGCGTTGTGTAACGCAAGGAGCAAGAAGCCGACGGCGATGCCGACGGACTCGCGCACGTAGTAGTTCTTGCGCTTTTCCCCGTCCGCGCCGCGGCTCCACGGCTGCTCGAAGACCGCGATCAGGTATGGAGCGTCGGTGACGTGCGGCTTGTGCTCATCCGTGCCGATCGGCTCGATTGCCTCGAGGTACTCGTCGCTCGCGCGCTGGGTATAGAGGAGCTCCTCCTCGTGCTCCGCGGCCGCGCGGATGCTCGCCTTCAATTGCGGATCCGAGACCACGACGAAGGTCCACGGCTGCTGGTTGGCGCCCGAGGGCGCCGTGCCCGCCGCGCGGATCGCATTTTCGATCAGCTCTCGCGGCACCGGCTCGGACGAGAACTGGCGTACGGAACGCCGCTCGGAGAGGCGCGCGAGGAACTCGCGCGATCGCTCGACCGCCTCCTCGTCGGAGAGGCGCGCGAATCGCAGCGGCGTCGGCCTGTATGTACCGGTCGTCGTCGTCACTCGAGCCACCGCCGGAAGTGTGGCACGCAGCGCCTTCCAGCCGACGAGGCGACCGCTAGGGTGCCGCACCGGAATGCAGATTCGCACGCGCATGTGCGTCAGCCTCGACGGCTACGTGACGACGCCGGACGGCTGGCCGGTTCAGGTCGCGGATCCGAACTGGAGCCCCGAGGCGTTCGGTTTCGTCGAGTTCCAGAAGGGTCTCGACGCCGTCCTGATGGGGCGCACCACCTTCGAGCCCGCCATCGGCGCCGAGCGCTGGCCGTGGCCCGACCTCGGCGTCTTCGTCCTGGGCTCGCACCGCCCCGACGGCACACCCGACGACGTCGTGGTGGACAGCGATCCGGAACGGTTGCTCGAGCAGGTCCGCGCGGCGAACAGGGGCGGCGACGTCCATCTCGTCGGCGGGCCGAGCACGGTCGAGACCTACCGGCGTCTCGGTGCCCTCGACAAGCTCGGACTGATCGTCATGCCGCTGCTCGTCGGCTCCGGGCTGCAGCTGACGCCGGCGCTCAGCACCGACGCGAGGCTCCGGCTGGAGGAGCAACACGTTTTGCCAAGAGGCGCCGTCGAGCTCGTGTACACCTTCGACTGAAATGGCGAAGATGCTTGCGGCCTGGTCAAACAGGCCGCAACCGGGCTGACGCGGTGGGCTGGTAGCCGGCGAAGCTCGTCTCGGCGACCCCCTCACCGCCGCTCAACCCGGGCAGCTGCCGTTGCAGTTCGTCGGCGGCCGTCACCGGCATGAGCGCGTCGATCGTCGATAGCTCGCTGCGCGGCGACGGAGCCTCGACCACGGCGCCGAGCCGCGCGAGCGCCGACAGGACCGCGCCGACGGTCCGTGTCGGCACTTCGAGGCTCACGCGCACGACCGGCTCGCAAACGACGGTTCCGGCCGCGCCGAGCGCCTGCCTGAGCACGAGCGGAGTGAGCTTGCGGAAGTCGGCCGCCGTGCTCGTCGGCCCACGCCGGGACGGCGGCCCGTCGGCGATGCTGTAGGCGCACCGCGTCATGGTGACGACGCAGTCGACGACCTCCCAGCCGTGCAGGCCTTCGCGTAACGCGCCGCGTACGTACCGCTCCATCTGGGCGCGGAACTCGTCACGCGTCTTGTAAACGTAGAGCGGAATGTCGCGGGTGGCGGTGTCGAGCTTGAGCTCGACGCCGGACTCCTCCGGCGCCGGCTCGATCCGTAGGCCGATCTCGGCATTGAACGGGTTCGACTCCGCATGGAGCAGCTCGAGCGCCTCGCCCATGCCGCACGGGCGTTCCACGCAGATCGGCGTCGTGTCGCGGAACTCGGCGTCGACGCCGAAGTCGTCTCTGAGCGTCGCCTCGAGCACCTCCTGCTGCACCTGGCCGTAGAGCGACACTGTCAGCTCGCGCTCCGGCTCGTCGCGGACGTTGATCAGCGGGTCCTGCTCCGCGAGCTGCCCGAGCGCGACACGTAGGCGATGCGCGTCGTCGGCCTCGCGCGGCACGACGACGGACTGCAGCGTGGGCGGAGGGAACTCGCGCTGCGGCGTCCGCGGGGACGGCTCGCCGACCGTGTCGCCGATCCGGTGGTCGTGCAGTCCCCAGACTTTCGCGATCTGACGCCCGGAGACGACCGGCTTCGGCACCGCGTCACCGTGCTCGAAGACGGCGATCGCCGTCACCTTGTCCTCGCGCACGACGTCGCGTGTGCGCAGCGTCCCCGAGAACATGCGCACGTACGCGATCTTGTCGCCGGCCGCGCCGCGCTCGATCTTGAAGACGCTGCCCGACAGCGGACCACCCGGATCGCCGACGGCCGCGGGAAGCAGCTCGGAGAGCGCGCTCGCGACAGCGTCGATCCCGACGCCCTTGAGCGCCGACCCCTGCAGCACCGGATACGCGAGCGCTTGCCGCGATTGCGAGGCGAGCGCCTCATGCACGCGCTGCCGCGACACGCCTCCGTCGACATATGCGGCCAGCAGCCCCTCGTCGTTCTCCGCGAGCACGTCGACGAGTGCGTCGACGCCGCCGTCGGGCACTGCCGCCGCCGGCGTGAGGCGCTCCGAGATTTCGCCCACGACGCGGTCGAAGTCCGCACCGGCGCGGTCCAGTTTGTTCACGAAGATGAGCGTCGGGAGGCGCAGACGTCGGAGCGCCCGCATCAGGACGCGCGTCTGCGGCTGCACTCCCTCCACCGCCGAGACGACCAGCACGGCACCGTCGAGGACGCTCAGCACGCGCTCGACCTCGGCGATGAAGTCCGGATGTCCCGGAGTGTCGATCAGGTTGACCGTCAAGTCGTCCAGCTCGAACGAGACGACTGCGGACTTGATCGTGATGCCGCGCTGCTGCTCGAGCGGAAGTGTGTCCGTCTGCGTCGTGCCCTGGTCGACGCTACCGACCTCGTCGATCACGCCCGCCGCATACAGCAGCCGCTCGGTGAGAGTGGTCTTACCGGCGTCTACATGCGCAACGATTCCCAGGTTCAGCGTTCTGCGAAGCAAGCGTCATACCCTCCAAGTAGGTCATTGAGGCCCTCTCGATGGACATGAACGCTGTGCGCATCTCGCTCCCTGGGTTGCTTGCGCCGCGATCCATCATAGTTGTCCGGTGACCGAAGCGGAACGCCTGCACCAGGCTCTACGCAGCGCGTTCGAGCGGATATGTGCCCTCTTCGACGACGCCCGCTTCGAGCGCCGCGAGGGGTACGACTTCATCGCTTTCCCGCCGATCCCGATCGCGCAGTTCAACGGCGTGTGGCCGCTCGAAGACCGCTCCGCACGGGCGCTCTCCGCCGCGCTGGCGGAGCTCGACGAGCTCGGTCTTCCATCCTCCGTGCAAGTGCGCCGCGGACGCACGCCGGCGTTCGAGGCCGAGGCGAGACGGCTCGGATTCACGAACGAGCTCGAGCTGCCGGGCATGGCCGGGCACGCAGACGAGCTGGCGTCCGCGGAGGCGGACGGGCTCGCGATCGGCCGAGTCTCGGGCGGCCGGGATCTCGACGACGCGCTCGAGACGGCGGCCGCCGGGTTCGGGGCGCCGGCGAGCGCGATGGCCCCGCTCTACACGCCCGACGTCCTCGCGCTCGACAGCTTCTCCCTCTACCTCGGCCGCGCCGACGGAGCACCAGTCTCGACGTCGGTGGGCCTGGGCGTCGACGACACCGTCGGGATCTTCAACGTCGCCACGCCGGCCGAGCACCGCGGCCGCGGGTACGGCGCCGCGCTCACCGCGACGGCAGCGCGCGAGGGCTTCGGCAACGGCGCGGAGCTCGCGTGGCTCCAGTCGAGCGCGATGGGGCACTCGGTGTACGAGCGCCTCGGTTTCCGCGACGTCGAGACTTACGTGCTGCTGACCCGCTGAGCGCTCTGCCAGGCGTACGGCGGCACGCTCATGTACTTGAAACCGGTGTCGACGGCGAGCGTGACGATCACGGCTGCCGGCCCGAGCCGCTCCGCGAGACGGTGCGCGCCGACGATGTTCGCACCGGTGGAGATCCCCGCGAAGATCCCTTCCTCCTCGGAGAGGCGCTGCGTCATCGCGAGTGCCTCGTCGTCCTCGATTGGCTCGACGTGGTCGACCTTCGCGGCATCCCAGATCGGCATCACGAAGCCGGCCCAGCCCTGGATGGCGAACGACCCGGACGTGCCGGCGGTGATCGCCGCCGAGCCGGCAGGCTCGTGCGCCTGGATGAAGACGCCGCGCGGCTTCAGGGCGTCCGACACGCCCATCAGCGAACCGGCCGTCCCGAGGCCGTGGCAGAAGGCGGTGACCCGACCGCGCGTCTGCTCCCAGATCTCGCGCCCGAGGTGGTCGCGGTGGTGTGGGACCGGGTACGGGCTGTTGAACTGGTCCGTGGGGTAGTGGCCGGGCTGGGCGGCGAGCTCGCCGGCGCGCTCGACCATGTTCTGGATGTCCTGCGGCGTCACGTTCGGGCGGCCCGCGACGGACTTGACGACGTCGAGATCCGCGCCGAGAGCGCGCACGAGCTGGAAGCGCTCCTCCGTGAAGCAGTCCGCCATCACGATCAGGCAGCGATAGCCCTTCGCGCGGCAGACGAGGGCAAGCGCCGGCCCGGTGCTGCCGCCGGTGTACTCGACGACCGTGTCGCCCTCGTGCAGCAGATCGTCACGCTCGGCGCCCTCGATCATCGCGAGCGCCATCCTGTCCTTCATCGATCCGCTCGGGTTTCGATACTCGAGCTTCACCCACAGCTGCGCGCCGTTGTCCGGCGCGCAGCGTGTCAGGCGCACGAGCGGCGTGTTGCCGATCGCGTCGAGGATCGTCATGCCGCGGCTGCAACCGGGTCTGGTCTCACGCCCACAGTGTCTGCCACCTCGAAGATCTCTGTCGCGGTCGCCGCCTCATCGACGCCTACGGAATGATGCGGAGCACCGGCTTCGTCCTCCACGACAACCCCGCGTATTCGAGCATGCCAGAGCTGCCATCCACCGTCGTCTTCGTTGAAGGCGCGAGCGACCGCGCCGCGCTGCTGAGGCTGGCCGAGCGGCGTGGACGGGACCTCGGTGCGGAGGGCGTCGACATCGTTGCGATCGGCGGCGCCCACGCGCTGCGACGGTTCCTCGCGTCACTCGATGTCCGCCAGCTGAAGCTCGCCGGGCTCTGCGACGCCGGCGAAGCGGCGGAGTTCACCCACACGCTCGAGCGGGTGTATGTGTGCGACCCCGATCTCGAGCACGAGCTGATCCGCGCGCTCGGCCCGTCGAAGGTGCAGCGGATCATCGAGGAGCAGGGCGAGCTTCACTCGTTCCGCACGCTGCAGAAGCAGCCGTTCCAGCGCACGCGAACGCTCGAGCAACAGCTGCGCGTGTTCCTCGGCAATCGCAAGATCCGCTACGCGCCGCTCCTCGTCGACGCGCTCGACCTCGCTAGGGTGCCGCGCCCGCTCGACGAACTGCTGGCTGCTGTAGGCGCGGCTCCGGCGTAGCGCCGGCCAGGGCCTCCTCGCTACTGGCCTCGGCGACGGGCGCCAGGGTCGTGCGCAGCGGCACCTCCTTCAGCAGCCAGGCGAGCACCGCCGGAATCGCGGCAATCGCCATCCCCCACAGGAAGACGCCGTGCAGCGACTGCGCGAACGCCTGGAGGAAGTCCGCGTGCACCAGCGGCGGAAGCTGCTTCGCCTGCTCGGGCTGCAGATGGACCCCGCTGCCGAGCCGGGCGGTCACGCTGCGCGGCAGCTGGGCGAGCTGGTCGGCCAGGCGAGTCGCGAAGATCGTCCCGAAGATCGCAACGCCGAAGGATCCGCCCATGGAGCGGAAGAACGTCGCCGTCGACGTCGCAACGCCGATGTCGCGCGGCTGCACGTCGTTCTGCACGACGAGCACCAGCACCTGCATGACGAGGCCGATGCCGATACCGACGACGGCCATGTACACGGACGCGAGCCACGGCGCCGTGCCGACGCCGAGCCGCGAGAGCAGGAACATCCCGAGGACGAGCACGGCCGTCCCGGCGATCGGGAAGATCTTGTAGCGCCCGATGCGGCTGATGATCCGACCCGAGGCGATCGCGGCGATCAGCAGCCCGGCCATGAGCGGCAGGAGGCGCAGACCCGAGCTCGTCGGGCTCGCGCCGTAGACGAGCTGCAGGTAGAGGGGGATGAAGACGATCGCACCGAACATCGCCATCCCGATCGTGAAGCCCATCGCATTCGAGACCGCGAACACCCGCGAGCGGAAGAGCCCGAGCGGCAGGATCGGCTCGGGCGCACGAGTCTCCTGCCAGACGAACGCGACCAGCAAGAGCACCCCGGCGACCGCGAGCCCGACGATCGTCGTGGAGCTCCAGGCGTACTGGCTCCCGCCCCACGTCGTCACCAGGATGAGGGAGGCGACACCGGCGCTCAGGAGGG
>Ga0114129_10006609_pt1 | contig 16461 bp, 15 predicted proteins | sample RhiMetdeltSRZDD1_FD_80071 | JGI IMG/M metagenome (GOLD analysis project Ga0114129, IMG submission 80071) | Populus rhizosphere microbial communities from Tennessee, USA - Rhizosphere MetaG P. deltoides SRZDD1 (version 2) (version 2) | ecosystem: Host-associated > Plants > Roots > Rhizosphere >... | reverse complement strand
TGCTGGGGACATTATACGGGGTGGGAGGTGCGAGGTGTTAGGTGTGAGGGACGCGGCCCGAGGCCCGAGGGGATGCGGCAAGAGGCAAGAGGGCCTACGCCCGGACGCGAACGGTCAAGTCCTGTTTTGCGAACGGAATGTTGTTCGATTGCGGGACCCGTGTGTGATCTTGATTGACGGGAGGGTGATTTTCGCGTTTTTGGCGGATTGGCGTGAGTGGGCGGCCGCGAAAATGTTGATCGACCGACGATCGGGATACCTGGGGCGGACGGTCGATCAAGATTCCTCCGTTTGCGGCGGGCGCTTGTTTTGCCGCTTTTTGTTGATGGGCCTGCCGAGCGTGTTCTCGATATAGCTGTCGAGCCGCTCGTCGCCGCGTTTTAGGCCGCGCTCGAGGACCTGGGCGAGGATATGGTTGGCGACCTCGTCGGCCTTCATCTGCTTGCGCTCACAGCGGTCGGCGATGGCGAGGAGGGCCTCGCGGACGACGGGTTCGGTGGCGACGATCATGCCGAGCCTGCCCATGCGGGCGGAGCGGCGGCCGTGCTTGAGGGCGTTCATGTTGCCTTTGGGCGCGCCGGCGCCGAGGCGGCGGCCGCCCCAATTGGGGTGGCGCTCCTTTCTGTTGTGGGAGTGGTTGGGCTTCGGTTCCTGGGTCATGACGTTCCCTCCTGAGGCGGGCTAGGCCTTCGCTTACAGGCTAGCGAAGGCCGTCGGGAACTCTAAGGGGGGAATGGCACTCGCCGGGGTGTTAGGCGACAGGTGTCGGGGCGCGAGCAGGCGCGAATGCGAGGGCTGACGCGGGCTTGGTTTCTGGGGTTGGCGGGACCTTAAAGGCCGCGATCAGGGCGTGCAGCGCTGGGCGAAGAGGCCGGTCAGCGTTGTGATGGCGGTGATGGCGGCGAGCCGTGCGGCGGAGGCGCTCACCGTACTACGAGCGCGTCGCTGGGTGGAACGCCGGAGAGCTGGGCGAGCCGCCAGGGCAAGGCGCCCACAACCGCGCTGACTCCCTTAACGTAGACTCGACAGCGCCAGAAAGACGATTTAGGAATCAGGAAGGGTCATTTGGCGAAGTGCAACAGCCGAAGCCCGTTCTCCAAGGAGCGCTAGGCGTCGGAATCGGGCTGAATATGGATCCATTGGAAGGGGCAGCGTACCAGGACCCAGGTGCGATCGGCCCACTCCTATTGAAGTAGACGACAGCATCCGCCTTGCCGTCGCCAGTTGCGTCGGCCAGCATCTGGTTGTCGGAGTTCGACCCGTGACCCATCGCCCAGGTGGTTGCGTTCAAAAACCCCGCGCCGTTCGACAGCGCTACCGACCATTGCCCATTAGACCCGAAAAACACTACGGGATCCTGTTTCCCGTCGCCGTTCACGTCTGCCACCAATCGGTTGTCTGAGGTCCAGCCGTGCCCGATCGCCCACAGTGAATATGCCTCGAACCCGTTGCCCGAGGTGTTCGCCTTCGCGACATACCAACATCCGTGGTACGCGTCAGGACCCAAATAACAGGTATCGAAATAGACGATTGCATCGGCGCGACCATCGCCAGACACGTCGGCCAAAAGCTGGTCGATAGAGCCGACGCCGTGACCGGTTGCCCACTGCGTGAATGCGCCGAACTGAGTGCTGGCCGCGTTCGCCAGCCCAACGTACCACTGACCGGTTACTGGGAAGAACACGACGGCATCCGCCTTACCGTCCCAGTTGACATCAGCGAGAAACCGCACAGCCGGACCTGCACTCTCTCCAAGCGCCCATCTGGTCGGGGTCAGGTAGCCGGTGCTCCCATTGGACTTGGCGACCCACCAGGATCCATCACCACCATAGTAGACGACAGCGTCCGTGCCGTTTGCGTTGTCCATATTTGCGGCGAACTGGCGGTTCGAGTTCGCACCGTGGCCACCTCTCCATTGTGTATCCGTGCCAAAGTAGAACGCGGGCGGGCCACCTGCGGCAGGCGCAAGCCGCCAGTTACCGGTGGATTCCCAGAAGACGACCGCGTCGGCTCCGCCCCCCACCTTGCTGTCGGTGACCTTCTGCACATCATACGGGTGGCGGGAGACCCACCAAGGTGAAACGTTGTTGCCTGTGCAACCCTGCGTTGCCGACACACCATAGTTACCAAAGTTCCTAACGCCCGACATAGGCTCGGGTTTGTAAGGGCTTCCGCTCGCTAGAATGCGGAAATGCAGATGTGGTCCGGTCGATGCGCTCCCGCTACTGCCACCGTTCCCGATTGTTTGTCCTTGCGCTACGAACGTCCCGTTGCCAAGCCCTTGGCCATCTAGATCCGTGTAGTGGGAAACGTAACCTGCCCCGTGGTCGACATCCACGAACCATCCAGCATCAGGCGCGAAGCTACTGGCTACCACGGTTCCGCTCGCGACTGTGGACACGGGTTGGGGTATGCGAGGAACCGCGTAGAATAACGCCGGGTTGAGCCAAAAATCGATGGCCCACGCATTGAGCCCAGTATGGTCGCCGCAGCCGTAGGTATATCCGCCATCGATTTTGGCCTGGACTCCTGTGGGATGAGGTAGCTGCAGCGCTGGAGCCGCATCGGCACCACGGCGCTCAACACCTAGATTGATCAGTGTGGCGAGCAGGCAGACAAGAACGGCCAAGTAGCCGCGGATCGACATCAGTTTGCCAATCGCAGACTCTGCACAAATTTCGAGAACGTGGTCTCGTCCGGAGCCTTCTGGGCAAAGGAGGCCGTCACATTGAAGCAGTAGTTGGTATCGGAAGCCGCTATCCATACGGACTCCGTCAGGCCGCTGGGGTGAGGAGGATCATACGTCTCCGTGTTCTGTTTGGCTGGGAGGCCAAAAAGCGTGGTCTGAATCCCATCTTCCGGCCCGCAGCGACTCAGCCCGGCTAACTTACCGATCGCGACCTCGAATTTAGTCGATTCGGGAGGAAACGAAGACGGTTTTCCCCAAGCGACCGGGTCAAAGGAATAAACTGCCACCGTTCCATCAGAGCCATCGGCGGTTGTACCACCATGTTTGAACCACCCGGTCGGATAGGCGAACGTGAAGGCCGGGCTGTTTGTCGAAGCAGGCTGTGTGTCCAAAGTCCAACCTTCGGAGATCGGGGGCAGTGACGGAACCGAGGAGACGGTTAGTGACGGCGGGGCGCTGGCTGCTGGAGTTACGGTGGGTTCCGGTTTTGCGGTCGAGCTTGCAGCCGGGGTCGCCGATGCGCCTGGCGTGGGTGTGGCCACTTGTTGGAGAAGTTCCTCCTCGCCGCCGGAGGAGGCTATGAGTACGCCTATACCGCCCGTAATACCGAGAAACGCGACGCCTGCAATAGCCCACGTGGGCTTGATCACGAAATATCCCCTTCGCTTCGCGGCTTCAGGGTACGCCCGCCCATAACGCTTGTCAATAGGCAAATCTGGAGCGGGGAGAGTTAAAGAGCCTCTAGGCCATCGGGCGGAAGTATTCGGCCGCGAGGAGCTTGCCGTCTGCGAAGGTAAGTGACCAGACGCTGCCCTTCTTCGCCACAACGGGCTCCGTGAGCCCTACGCTGTCTTTGGCCGCGAGACGCGTGAGAAGGTCCGGAATGACGCCGCCCTGGCTGCAGACCGCCGTCGCGGTGCCGTCGGTGCCACTTCCGCGCAGCAGGTCCAGCGGTTGGCGCTCGTGCCCGTAGTAGCCATCTTCAGAGATGACCGAATGGTTGCAGAACCAAGTAACAGACGGGTTTACACAAGGTTTACTAAACGGATACCTGACTTAACACCGGGTTACAACCGCCCTCCCTAAGATACCGCCGATGGGAGTGCATGCCGGGCGCGCCCCGCAGACCACGGCTCGCGCCTCTTTCTTCTTGGGAGGTTTCCTTTTATGCGCAGACTGATGCTTCTGCTCTTCTTGTTGCCCAGCGCGCTGTTCCTGGTTGGGCTAATGGGAGCGGATTCGGCAGCAGGGGCGAATGCAACCGTAAGCATCGCTCCTGCTTCGCAGACCGTCGACCAGGGCGCAGCGCTTTCGGTCGACGTAAAACAAAACGCGACTGTGGCCGTTTCGGGTATCCAGGTTGACTTCAATTTTAATCCCGGCCTCCTCCAGATCGTAAGCGTCACAAAAGGTACCGCGTACGATGGTGCCTCGTTCCTGATGGGAGTCGCACCTCAGACGAAGGACGAGGCGATCGCCGAAGCGAACACCACCGGGACGCTCCAAAACGTCGCGTCCTATTTCCTTCCGGGCACGGGCCAGGTACCAGCGGGCGACGCGACCTTCATTACGGTGGCGATGCAGGCGAAGAATGCGGGAGGCACCTCGGAGATATCGCTCACAGGTATCGAAATGTTCGACACAAACGCCAACGCGGTGACGGTGACGCCCAATACCGGAACAGTCAACGTGAACGGCGCGACGGCGACAGCGAGCCCCATTCCCTGTCAGCAGTGCTCGCCCACACCTACGGCGACTGCGAGACCCGTGACTCCCACGCCCACTCCGGCGCCTCCCTTAGAAGCATTTCTCACCGTCACGCCGAATTCCACGCTGGCACCTCCCGGTGCCGAATTCCCGATTACGATCACGCAGCAGTCCAACCGCATCTCGACCGGCGCGCAGACGGACATCAAGTTCGACCCGTCTGTGATCCAGATCGTCAGCGTTGCGCGCGGACAAGCTTACCAGCGAGCGTTCCTCATCATGGGCGTAGTCCCGCCGGCTCCGGCCACACCACTTCCCAACGCTGAAACGATCGCCCAGGCGAACGGCTCGGGCACGCTCAAGAATGTCGCTACGTTCTTCGCGCCTGGATCCGGGTCCGTCCAGCCGGGCGAGGCTGCCTTCCTTACCGTGAAGTTGAAGGCCCTGACGGACGGCCGGTCCCCCATCACGCTCGCCAACATGGAGATTATCGATGATCAAGGCAACTCCGTAGGGGTGGGCGCGAACAACGGTGAGATCGTCGTCAGGACCGGAGCGCCGCTGCCAGGCCAGCAGGCACTGGGAGCGTCAAGGCTTCCGGCCGGGGGAAGCGCCTCGGACTCGAGTGGTGAAGGAATAGTCATTGTCGGGCTGGCTCTCACGCTCGCGGGAGCGATAGCGGGAGGGGTTGTCCTCAGACGGGTAGTCCGCCGCAAATAGGGCGCTGACCATCTTCACCTCGTTCAACACCGAACGCAACGCAACGGAGACGGAGACTGGAGGTGATGCGGCACCGACAAGGCTCAGGTTCATTTGATGCAACAAGGAGCATATGAAAGAGATTCGGGGGAAAGCATGAAAAAATTGATCAGCGGATTGAAATACGTGCCGCTTGCGGCGCTGGCACTCCTCGTTGGGGCCAGCGTGGTGGCCCCGAGCGGCCGTACCGATGCCGTCCCGACGTGCCCGAGTGTGGTGAAGGTCCGTGGCTCGACGACGCTGCATCCCGCGACCGCACAGGCCGAGCCAATCTTCGAGGGTCAATGGCCGGGGACTGATGCACAGCCGGCTTATATCGGGTCGGGTAACGGCCTGAACGAGCTCCGGCTGTTCAACGGCACGAACCACGTCGCCCCGTCTTCAAGGCCGCTCAGTGCGAGCGAGGCGGCGCAGCTTTACGGGTTCCTCGTCGGTAGGGATGGCTTCGTCATCGCCGTGAAGAACTCTGGCAACATGGGCTTCATCAACAACATCACGAAGAGCCAAGTCGAGCAGATCTATGAAGGAACGATCACGAACTGGAACCAGCTCGGCGGCCCTAACCAACCGATAGTGCCGCGCGCGAGGATCACTGAATCCGGCAGCTATGTGGATTTCCTAAGCCAATTCGCAATTGACAGTACCCTCGAGGCCAACACAATCGCCAACACGGGGCTAGGCCGTCTAACCGAGAGTTCGGACATGGCGCAAGCGGCGGCCGCTAACGATTTCCAGATCGCCTACACCAGTCTGGCAAATTTGTTCACTGCGGGGATGAAGGCCCTTTCCCTGAATGGGGTAGCTCCTAACCACGATACCGTGGCGAACGGGACTTACCCGTCGATTCGCACTCTCTGGTATGCAGTCCCCAAGACATCATTTGCAGACAGGATCGATGACACGAGCACCGTCCGCGGCGATGACTGGGTCAACTTCATGCTCAGTTCAGCCGGCCAGCTACTGATGGACCAGGAGTTCGTGAGCGTTGGCGCTCCGGCCCTCCCGCCCATCCCTGACTGGGATATCAACATGGACGGCAGTACTACACTCGGCGACTTGATCGCTATCACGGCCAAATGGGGTCAGGCAACGAGTTGTGGCGGCTGGATCAGAGCTGACGCAAACAATAGCGCCAACGTAAGCCTGGGTGATATCGGGGTGGTGACGGGCAGGTGGGGCGGCGCGGGCTTCGTGCCGCCGAACTAGAGCCATCTGATGATTCTACAAGCACGACTACCAGCTCAGGAGGAAGAGATTGACCAGCATATTTGCGGCTAGGTCACGGGCGCTTGGGCTGCTGTTGTTGGCCGGAGTAATCGTAGCCACCGGGCTGATGGGCGGAACGAACGCTGAGGCGGCCGGCAGCGGTACGATCCTCTTCAACCCCTCGTCAGCAACAGTCAACCACAGCTTCTCGGTCCTAATTCAGACCAACGTAACCGTCGCGATTTCAGGCGCTCAGACCGACTTCACATTCGATCAGACCAAGCTTCAGATCGTGAGCGTGACGCGCGCCGCGGACTGGAACGGTGCCAGCTTTCCGATCGGCGTCGCCCCGCAGACGCAACAGCAGGCAATTGCGGAGGCGAACACGACCGGGCGCCTCAGGAATATCGGCGCGTACTATGATCCCCCGGGGACGATAACATCTGGGGTGCACAACTTCGCCACGATGACGATGGCGGCAACTCAGTGCGCCAATGTGACCATCGGCACATCTAACGGCGAGATCAACGACGCGGGCGGCTCCCCCGCTACCGTCACGCACAACGGAGGCAGCCGAAACGTGCAGAACGCGGACCTGGACGGCGACGGGGTGACCTGCACCGATAATTGCCCGGCCTGGCCCAACCAAACGCAGGCGCTTCCACCGTGGTCCGTCCCCGCCAATGATCCGGACTGCGATGGCTTCAGCACGCCGGTCGAGAACTCTACGGTGACCACGCCGCTCACGCATTGCGGGTCGAACGCCTGGCCCGCAGACATTAACAACGATACGTTCGCGGACATAACGGATGTTGCTGCGCTGACCGGCGTCTTTGGTCAGGCCGTGCCGCCAGCTCCCGCGCGCTACAACATGGCGCCTGACCCCGTAGACGGCTTCGTTGACATCACAGACATCGCGAAGGAGACAGGACTCTTTGGGAAAACCTGTACCTGATGCTTGACGAATGCCAGACGCTACGCGATGACCCGTCGGTGAAACACGAGGTGGTGAGCGAGCATATTGGTCCTTAGATTGGGAGGGGTGTGCGGCGAGCTCCGGCCGGTGATTGCGGCGTGCCGCTACTTGAGGCCCACCGGCCGGGCGAGGTCTTGGCCGTGCAGCGACGGCCGGACACAGACTGATGACCGCCCTCGAAGGTCGGTCATCAGTCGGCTTTACACACCCAGATGGCACGTTAGTATCCGCCCGACCAGATCGCCCGGCCACATGAGGAGGGACGTGTGCATATGAAACGAAAATCGACGGAGAACCAGGCCAGTGGGGGCCTCACATTCTTGATCGCTCGTTGCCTCGGGCTGGTCCTTATTCTTGTGCTGATGGTGCTCGGCGAAGCGCTCGCCGATCATCCACGGGCACTTGCTCAGAGCGGGAGTCTGCGTATCGATCCGGCGGACCAATCCGTCGCGGCCGGTCAGACCTTCACCGTCAAGCTCATTCAAACGGCCGACTTCGCCACATTGGGCGCAGCAGCGACGCTACAGTTTGATCCAGGCGTGGTTAACGTGACCGGTGCCGAGGTTGGTCCGGTGTACGCGGACGGTCTCTTCCTGTTCGGCGGCGGCGGCGGTGGGCAGACTCCGGAACAGGCGATTGCTGAGGCGAATACGACCGGACTTCTGGCAAACATCACAACACTCTTTCTGCCGGGAACCGGCACGGTGCCTCCGGGTGAGGCCGTAGTCGCAACGATTACGATGAGTGGGGTCGGCGGCGGTACGTCCCCCCTCAACTTGGTCCCCTATGCGGCACCCGGCGGTGGGTCGAGTGCGAACTCGCTGGGCCTGGCGGCCGATCCCCCCGATGAACATGGCAATCTTGTGCCGGCCTCCGTTACATCAGGGCAGGTGAGCGTTGCGGGCGGCGCCGGCGGTGGTGCAGCACCGCCGCCCGCGGCGGCGACTGCCACACCCGCTCCTCTTGTCAGCGCGACGCCCGCAGCGCTCGCAGCCAGAGCTGACCCCAACGCCGCGGCCACTGTATCGATCAATGCTGGAAGTCAGATGCTGTCTATCGGCGGCGAAGGCAAGGTCGAGCTGAAGCTAAAGGCGAATGTCTCGACCAGCGGCGCGGAGACCGATATAGGCTTTGACAAAGACATTATTCAGGTGACGAAGATTGAAGCCGGTGGCGGTACCTGGAAAAAGGCCGAAATCCAGGCGGGAACTGCACGCCAGACGATGGAGCAGGCGCTTGCCGAAGCTAACAGTAACGGAGAGTTGAAGGGTATTGGCGCCACGGTCCTCGCGACCGCGAGCAGCGGGCGGACGGCAGGTTCCCCCTCGCCATCGGCCGGAACATCCGTGACGCCTTCACCTTCCTCGCGAACTCCGGCGGCGACAACGGGGACTTTGGGATCCTCTCCCGGTGGGACCCGGACCGTCGCGCCCTCAACAAGCGCACAAGCAGCCAGCGCCCAGGACGCGTTTCTGGTCCTAACTGTGAAGGGCGTCAAGAACGGCGAGACAGAGCTGAAGCTCAAGAACTCTAAGGTACTCGACGCGAACAGCCAACCGGTCAAGGTCACAGCCCAGAACGGCAAGATCGTGGTCGGAGAGGGTGGTGGAGGTGGCGGATTCAGCTTGCTTTGGCCCATCGCCGGTGTCATCGTGATCGGCGGTCTTGGTGGAGGAGGGTTCTTCGCTTATCGGGCTTGGAAGCGGCGGGACGCCTTTTGAGAGCCTGGCCGTTCGTTGCTTCATTGTCTCTCGGGCTGGTCCCGGTCGTGTTATTCGCGGCTATGGCAGGCATGCTCGTCGTCAACAGCCTTCCCGCACTCGATAATCCGGGGCTCGACCAGTTGACAAGGAACGAATTCGCCAGCCAGTTCAGTACCGGCGCTCGAATTTACGGCATTGTACCGGCTGTAGTCGGAACACTGCTCGTCGCCTTCGTGGCAGTTGCCATCGCGCTACCGGTGTCGCTTGCAATGGCGATCATGGCGACTGAGTTCACGCTCGGGCCGCTGGGTAAGCTACTGCGGACTCTCCTCGGGGTTCTCGGCGGAATTCCATCAATCGTTTACGCTCTGCTGGCGGTCGTCCTCGTCGAGCAGTTTATGATTCCGAAGTTCGCAGGTGATATGACGTTCCCTACGTTCGACGCCGCGAAGATAGGTGCTTCGCCGCAAACATGGCCGCCCGGTGACGTGCCGTTCAACGCCGGGGCTTACCCCTGGGACCCGACTGGGCTCAACAACAGCACTCTGCTTGGCGGCATTCTGATCGCACTGCTCATCATCCCATTCATGGCGCCGTTGATGGCAGACGCCATAAGCAACGTGCCCAGATCGCTTCGGGAGGCATCGTTGGCTGTCGGCGCCAACCGCTGGTTCACGCTGCGGAAGGTGACGCTGCCGCTCGCCGTTCCCGGAATGCTTGGGGCTTTATCGCTAGGACTGCTTAAGGCCATGGGTGATGCGATGATCGTCATCTTTGTTGTCGGCTGGCAAGCAAATAGCGCGCCGAACCCCTTTTTCGATGTGCTTGAACGAACGGCCCCGCTCACGGCTACCAGCGCCGGGCTGCTCGGCGGCTTCCAGGGGAACTCCGGCACCTGCCAGGCGGTCGCCTGCCATGTCGGCTATTTCAGCGCGTTCATGTTGCTATTGGTGGCCCTTGTCGTCGTCCTTGCGACGACCGTATTACAAGCACGGCTTCGAAGGAGAATCGCGCTGTGAGCTCCACGAGGGCGACGGCGCTCTCTCTACCAGCGGTTAGGAGGCTGTCAATCGACCGCCTGCTCGCTGGGGCGTATGTAACGACCGGCCTAGTCGCCGTAACCGCTGCTCTCGTGGCTCTGCTTGAGAACGACGCCGAAATGCTGGCGGTCCCTCTGCTCGCGGCGGTGACGCTCGTTGCTCTAGCAAACCTCGCTTACCGTTGGTTTGTGCTGCGAAAGTGGGATGCGGGAGCGATTGTAGTAGCCTCGTTGGCAGTTGCGGGCGCCCTGATCCTGCTGGCGCTCCCTGAATATTTGTATGGCTATGAAATCAACGGCATCATTCACCGCTCAATTTTCGCTGCTCCCGTGCTCTTGGTCGGAGGCCTTCCAGCGACGAGCGTAGGCGTGCAGCGGCTTTCGGGCGGCACACCGTCGGCTCAGGACCTGTCTCGCTACCCGGTCCTGCTGGTGCCGATTTTCATCGCTTTTGGCGCGTACACGCTGTTATTGGTACGGCTTGTGTCCGACGGTGTTGGCGAGCTCAGTTGGGACGTGCTGACCCACAAGTACACCGAGACCCTAGAGCCCACGGGGTTTGTCTATAGCGCGGGGCTGCGGACCCATATTCTCGGCACATTTATGCTCATCGGGCTGACTTCCGCGATTTCGATAGGGCCCGGCGTGGGCGCGGGTATCTTTGTGAGTGAATTCAGAAACCCATTCACGCACGTTGTCACGTTCTCGACGACGATGTTGCGGGCGATTTCCGTCTTCATCATCGGCGTCGCGGCCTTTAGCCTCGTGGTAGATTTCGCGCAGGATTATCCGGCCGGTGATCCGATCTCCGACTTCATCCGCGGCTCCTATGAGGATGAGAACGGATTCCAGCACGCCGCGAACGGTTCGTTTCTCACGGCCTCAATCTTCCTCTCGTTTCTCGTCATTCCGGTCATCGCTCGGGCGACCGAAGAAGGCCTCCGCTCTGTGCCGCGGAAAATCCGGGAAGGCTCCATCGCTCTCGGCGCGACAGAGGGCCACGGCCTCTTACGAATACTCCTTCCCTGGGCGATGCCCAACATTATCACCGGGTTGTTGTTGGGCGCCGCGGAGGCGGCGGGGAGCGTCGCGATCCTTCTTTTCATCGCCGGTACAGGACAACACGGAATAGGTCCTCTCCACGAAGCGACGTCTCTTTCTTTCGCAATCTTCGAGACCAAGTACGGCCCCAAACCCTTCCAGGACACGATGACACAGTATCAATTCACCGCGGCGTTGCTGTTGCTCATCATCACGCTTGGGTTGACAGCGGTCGCGTTGCTCATCAAGGGCAGGTTTACCGCTCGGTATAGAGCAACACTTGCGGGAGGCTAGGACGGAGTACTCAATTGCCTGAGGTCATCGAGACCGAAAAGCTACAAGTGGCGTATGGCGAGCGCGAAGTTGTTCTCGGAATCGATATGAAGATCACTACGGGAAAAGTCACCGCCATCGTCGGACCTTCCGGCTGCGGGAAGACGACATTTCTGCGCGCGCTCAACCGTCTAACGGACCTGACCGAAAAGTGCCGCGTTCACGGGAGCGTGAAGCTGGACGGCGAGGACGTCTTCACGATGGATCCAGTGCTACTTAGGCGGAGAGTGGGTATGGTCTTCCAGGATCCAAACCCGTTCCCGATGTCCGTTAAGGACAACGTGCTGTACGGCGTAAAGGCGCAGGGAATGCGCGGAAGCCGCGAACTCTTAGAGGCGAGCCTGCGAAAGGCGGTCTTGTGGGACGAGGTCAGCGACCGGCTCAACGCAAGCGCGCTCACGCTCTCAGGCGGCCAGCAGCAGCGCCTCTGCATTGCCCGCTGTCTCGCCGTCGCACCCGAAGTCATCCTCATGGACGAGCCGGCGGGCTCATTGGATCCGGGTGCGACATCGCAGCTCGAGGCGAGCATCCTAGCGATGAAAGGCACCTACACGGTGGTTATCGTGACGCACGACGTACAGGAAGCCCGCCGAGTGTCCGACTATACGGCGTTCATGCTGGGCGGTCGCGTAGTGGAGATGGGGCCAACCGCGGAGCTATTCGAGACACCGGCGAACGAACTGACAAGCGACTACCTGGCGGGGCGGCTCGTGACCATTGCCGCCGCGACCGCGGTCTGACGCCGATGTGGAGCAGAGCATCGATGCCAGGGACGAGGCTACTCACCGTGCTGGCAGTTGCCCTCTTCGTTTCATGCGTTGCGAACGCTTGTGGGGGCGGCAACGACAAAACTACAACCGAGACCGGGAGCGGCGCCTCAAAACAAGCCGGCGACATCACGGGCGATGGTTCCAGCACCGTTTTTCCAATTACAGAGGCCGTTGTCGAAGAGTTCGGGAAGACCCACGACACCCGCGTCACGGTAGGCATCTCAGGCACGGGCGGAGGTTTCCAGAAGTTCTGCAATAGCGAGACCGACTTCAACGACGCGTCGCGACCGATTAAGGAGGCAGAGAAGGACGCCTGCGCGAATGACGGAATCGAATACGTCGAGTTTCAGATCGCATACGATGGCATCTCTGTCGTCGTTAACCCGTCTAGTACCTTCGTGGACTGCCTGAAATATGACGAGCTGCGAAGGATATGGGAGCCCTCCAGTACCATTAACAACTGGAGTCAGGTACGGCCGGGCTTTCCGGACAAACCCCTCAAGCTCTATGGTCCTGGGACTGACTCCGGCACGTTCGACTACTTTACGGCGTCGATAGTCGGCGCTGAGGACTCGAGCCGGTCCGACTATACCGCGAGCGAGGACGACAACGTTCTCGTACAAGGGATCAGCGGTGACGAGGGCGCGCTCGGTTATTTCGGATATGCTTACTACGTTGAGAATCGGGAGAAACTAAGGCTACTCGGGATCGATCCCGGTAGCGGCTGCGTCTCGCCCTCACCCGAAACGATCCTCGATGGTCGGTACACGCCGCTCTCGCGGCCCCTGTACATCTACTTCAATAAGGAAGCGCTGAAGCGGCCGGAGGTCCAGGAGTTCGTCCGATTCTATTTGACCGCTGGTGTCGCGCTGGTCTCGCAGGTGGGTTACGTTGCTGCCACTGACGAGATATACCAGGAAGGGCTCGCAAAATTGGCATTGCCGCGCTGAACCGGGCGGCGATGCCATAGCGGCATCTCGGCGGCCGCAAATCTGACCGCATAGGGTAGAGCCAGAGATGTCTTGGAAACTTGGAACGGCTGATGCCGTGCCATTCGCCTCGTTAGCCTCTGGGGGTGAGAGGCGCACCCCCAGAGGCATCGAAGCTCGTTGCGGAGGGTTTGGGGAGGTACCCTCCAACTGTTATTTGGCCTCGCTGTGGGCGGCGGACGGGGAGCCGAGTTTTCAGTCCCGTCGCCCTTGCGGATCGCCTTAGGTATTTCTACCTGAACCACATCTTAAGGCCCTGGTTTTAACTGGGAATTAACGCCGGTAAACCTGATGTTAAATTTTGCTCTTTGTCTTGCTCCTCGAATTCCGCTACGGAAGTGCGCGCCACACGCTCAACCCGCGAAGCGGTAGCCGTCTCCGCGCATCGTAATGATCAGCTCAGGCATCTGACGGTTTGCTTCTATCCGCCGCCTCAATCGCCCGATGTGTACGTCTACCGTGCGCGTAGAATCCTGATCTTCGTACTGCCAGACGCTACGCAACAACTGGCTCCTGCTGAGTGTGCGCCCTCGATTTTGCATCAACACGACGAGGAGCTCGAACTCCTTAGGCCTCAGGCCCAGCGGTTCTCCTTTCATCAATACCTGCCGTTTTCCGAGGTCAACTGTCACCGAGCCGGCGGTTATCAGCTCGGGAGTTTGGCTTACCACTGATTGGGAGCGTCGCAAGCAAGCACGCACTCGGGCGAGAAGCTCATTCATACTGAAAGGCTTGGTCACATAATCGTCCGCCCCGAGTTCAAGACCGACGACTCGGTCGACTTCTTCAGTTCTGGCAGTCACAATGATGATTGGTATTGAGGTGCGTTTACGCAGAGCCCGGCAGATCTCGAACCCATGCATGCCCGGGAGCATGAGGTCAAGAAGAACGATGTCAGGCTGAATCTCATCTGCCAGGCGTAGCGCATCTTCGCCTTCAGAGGCGCTGGTCACATCGTAACCGTCGCGCTCCAGATTGAACCGGAGAGTGGCGAGCAGTGTGGGCTCGTCGTCAACAATGAGAATTCGCGTCATAAGAGGGCGGGAATTCCATTACCTCCGGATGCAGAGGATAGTTGCCTTGAGATGTTGGGTCGCTACAGGATGTGTTAACGGATGTAACCGTTGCGTTAACAGTAGACACCGTGTGGGGACGGTGTTCCCTGCGGATTGCCAAGGAGAGGGTAGGCCCTAAGGCTCGATGAAACTTCTGTTCGTTCGCTCCGGAGCGTCGGCCTTCAGGAGGGTGGGCTATCCGTCAAGAGCTATGAAGTCGACGACTATCGTCGCAAGCTCCCCGCCCTTGTCCTCCTGGAGGAAATGTCCCCCGCCGATGATCGTCGTGTGGGGCCGGTCTTTGGCGCCCGGAATCTGCGACTGGAGCAGGCGATCGGCGCCTCGCGTCACGGGATCGGAATCGCTGAAGGCGGTGAGGAACGGCTTCGTCCAGCGGCGCAGCTCTTCCCAGGCGCGCCGGTTGGCTTGCGACGCGGGGTCGTCGGGAGAGGTGGGCACGAGAAGCGGGAACTGGCGCGCGCCCTCCTTGTAGGTCTCGTCCGGAAAGGGCGCGTCGTACGCGGCGATGATTTCCTCGGGCAGGTCCGTCACGCAGCCGCCGTTGACGATCCGCCCGACGTTGAAGACGGGAGTCTCCCGGGAAAAGCGCTGCCAGCGCATGAACGCCTCGCCCGGTGGCCGGTCGCCGGTTGGCAGGAAGGTGTTGGCAGCAAGAATGCGCGCAAAGCGGTCCGGCTGCTCCGCGGCGACCCGCAGGCCGATGAGGCCGCCCCAGTCCTGGCAGACGAGGGTAATGTCGTTGAGGTCAAGAGCGTCGATGAAGCCGTGCACCCAGTCGACGTGGCGCTGATAGGTGTAGTCTTCCCGCCCGGCAGGCTTATCGGACCGCCCGAAGCCGACGAGGTCGGGCGCGATGGCGCGGTGCCCGGCGCCGGCGATGATGGGAATCATCTTCCGGTATAGGTAGGCCCAGGACGGTTCGCCATGGAGCATCAGTACGGGAGCGGCCGAAAGGGGGCCGTCGTCCGCGTAGTGCATACGGAGCGAGCCACCCTCGCCGTCTGACACTTCGACGTAGTGGGGCTCGAAATTCCAGCCCGGCAGGTCGGCAAAGCGAGCGTCAGCGGTCCTCAGTACGTCCAAAGCCCTACCCCTTCCTCTGCGGGTCGTTGCTTCCTAGGAGTCCGCTCGCCGCATCGTCACTATGAACGGGCCGTAGTGCCAGACCAGCAGGCCATCCACGATTTCTCGCGTCACCAGCGGCGGCTTGTCCGATTGGATGCCGAAGGGGTGAAGGTCGAGGCGTCCACCGTTGAAGACCGCCGCGACGCGGATGCGCTGGTCGAGGTTCGCCGCGGCGACGTCATCAACGCCGTTCTCGAGCGTGCCGTCCGCGCGCATGTCGTGGATGACTCCCTCCGATGTGATAACAACCCTGTCGCCGCATTGCTCAACCCGCTCCAGATGGTCGTTCAGACGGTGCTCACTCAGGACGCGGCCATCGCGCTCGACTTGCACGGCCTGCCAGAGTCCGCGCAAGTCAGGCGCGTTCGGGTGCAGGGGCTCCGTACAACCGCCGAGGATCAGAGGTGGCATCTCGCCGCGCCAGCCTCCGGGCGGGGTGTTCGCGACGGGAATTTCATGTGCGTTCGCGATATGCACGCCCACCCTACTCCTTGCCCATCTCGGTCCGCGCTTTCGCTTGGACGTCGGATGGGCCCGGGCGGCCCTTGATGTCGAACGTTATTCGCCTGATCGTCCCGGTGAAGGCGAAGGGCGGCTCGTAGTCGTCAACTAGCGGCGACAAGCCGTTCCGCCCGACGTCGACGCCCGTCGAGCCGGGCATGCGGACGATCGTCCCCACTCTCGTCGAGCCGATCTCACGGCCGTCCACGATCAGTGCCAGCCGACCGGACGAGCCCTCGCGCTCGAAGGTAGCGCCAATCTCGTGAGCGCCGCCGGTCAGCTCCAGTTCTCCGGTCGCGCGGTAGTGCCGGCCGAGCGCGTTGTAATCGAACTGCAGCTTGCGGTCCTTGATGAAGAAGGCGTGGCCGACGTTATGGCTGCCGCGTGTGTACAGGGCGCACTCGCAGTCGCCGTTCAAGTCCACGTCGCACGTAACCGACCAGGATCGCCCTCCTAGAGGGGGCGCCGCATCCGCCGGGATGTGCGAGACGGGCGGGTAGTAGATGTATTCTCGTCGGTAGTGCGGCGTTCCGGGGCGGGAGAGCCC
>Ga0114129_10006607_pt1 | contig 16463 bp, 10 predicted proteins | sample RhiMetdeltSRZDD1_FD_80071 | JGI IMG/M metagenome (GOLD analysis project Ga0114129, IMG submission 80071) | Populus rhizosphere microbial communities from Tennessee, USA - Rhizosphere MetaG P. deltoides SRZDD1 (version 2) (version 2) | ecosystem: Host-associated > Plants > Roots > Rhizosphere >... | reverse complement strand
CGTTAAATTTACTTCCTGGGAATTATTACTGTTACCTCCGAAAATTCCACTTGCTATATTTTTAACAACACCACTCAATCCACTGGTTAATCCCTCTGATACAGCTTTAAATATATACGAAGGCATCCCTAATTTATTATTATTTTCAGGGTGGTTCGCATCGGGTCCTTTGTTATTGCTAAACACAGCCAATCCTGTTGCTTCCAGCGCACCTTGCATTAAATTCCCTGCTAAATCAAAAGAACCGGCTTTTGTACTAATTGTTCCATTCACTGATCCTACAAGATCGCCTCCTAAAGAAACCTGCTGAACATTTGTCCATTTCAATGTCCAGTTCAAACCTTCCTGCTGGTAGGTGTTCGATGCCATATTCCAGTCGTAAGCAATTTCATACTGAGAGGCATACCAGGTACCTGTTGCCATTTGAGTAGGTTCAATTTTAGTACCCACAGTTTGGTTTTGATTCAAGTCAATCAAATCCTGGCCGATAAAATTCAACATCGGAGAATTATTTGCATTCGGAGCCAGGTTTAATCCACTTGTTAAATAGCTCGATTGTGTAAATCCGTTTGTGGTAACATACACATACACGCGCAAAAGGCCTCTGTATCTGTTGTATAATACAAACCATGGATTAGGCGGCAGTGAGGAAGTATTAAACACATTGTAAACAAGTTCCCATCCATCGCTTGCTTTAATGTCGTACCAAATATCAGAGGAAAACCCTTTTACAGAACCATTGGCCCAGGGAACTAAAATTGTTGTGCCGGCAGGCGTTGGCATGTAATCAGTATTTTCCCAATTCAGTGGAAAGGCGGGAATTGCATCTTTTGCTGTTGTAACCTCCAGGGTTGTTGTTTTTAATTCTTTTTTACAACTGATAAAGGTAACAAGCGAGCAGGAAAGGAAAAGAGTTACATAAAACACTCTTTTGTCGATAAAGGTTTTTGTTTTCATATAAAAGTTTATGACACCAATTTAGCCTGCCCTTATCTCACAAAAGCTGCACCTGAAAGAAGTAACGTAAAAGTGATATTTAATTAAAGAAAGAATAATCAATCGTTCATCCTTCGACTTCGTTCAGGACTTATGAAAAGGGTGATGCCTTGAAAGGCTTCGCCGTGTTTAACTTTAAAAACTACTTAGCTTACCTATGACAAAAGTTATGAATGGTTAATGGTGAATGATCATTTTATGTAACTTTTTAACTAATTAACTTATTTGATAATTCCGTCATCAGGTAACCCACCTTTGTAATTTACAAGCGTATATATATAAACATATCTCACTACTACTCCGCTTCTTGTTTGTGAAATAAGTGTAGGTTGTGACGCTGATTCAAACCAGGCGAGCAACTCAGCAGGCGGAGGTTCATAAAAATTCGACACCGTAATATAATAGGCATTAGCGCCTTTTTTAAGCGGAGCTAATCGCTGATTCAACCAGGCAAAATGATGAATATCGCCCATACTGCCAACAGCCATCACCGGCAACTGCAAAGGCGAAGCAATATATAATTGTAAATGAGCTGCGGGGAACCAGTAATCGGCAAAAATAGTTGAAGGTGCGTTATGTTGCCATAGCTGTTGGTCCTTTTTATATACCTCACTGAACTTATTTCCAATTTGCCGCCACCCGCTCATATCTAAGGTAACATCACCTTTTCCCCATTCAGGCAGTTGTGTTTTTCCCAATGATCCCGGCCAGTAATTGATCAATAAAATAGCAACAATCAGCATACCGGCCATTAGTCCCAATGCCCACCTGATCACTGCAGGTAACCGACTCCCCTGCTCAGTATTTAACCGGCGCCTGTTTCTTATATATAAAGCCGTTAACGGTATCAGTGTTGTAAACCCGGGCCCGCTCCAGTGTGGCAGTGTATCGTTAAATACAGCCAGCAGCAGCACAGTAGCCATTAAAGGAAGCCCCAGCCACCACAACAGCTCATTGCCATTTGTAGCAAAAGGCATGCGCCTTCTTTTAAAATATACGATGCCGCTGATAAGCAATACCACATTCACCGGATTATTATAAAAGAACGATCCGATCAATTCCCTGAAAAAACTATCAACCTGTATATGCCTGAAGCTAATTCTGCTGCTGTGGTAATTATAGGTGCTGAACTGGTTGTGAATAGTCCATAAGTAAGATGGAATTAACATCGCAACAGTGATGGACCCACTGATGTACAAAAAAGGATTTTTAAGCAGATCACGTTTTTTGAATAATATGAACGCACCAAAACCGGCCCATAAAAAAGCACCATGTATTTTACTCAACATACAAAGGCCGATCAAAAAGCCGGTTGCGAGCAGCCGTATATTCAATGCCCGTTTGGTATGTTGTTCTTTAACGATGCTCAGCATACAGTATACACTCAGCATCCAGAAAATAAGCTGTGGTGAATCGGGTAATATGATCAGTCCCGTTATTACGCTGGCATAGAACGAAGCGGTAAACAAACAGGCGGCCAGCCAGCCGGTATATGCATCCTGTAATAATTTGCCAATGTTGAAGATGATCCAGGTGCAAACTGCCGCCGCAAAAACAGCCGGCATCCTTATGAAGAATTCATGGTTCAAATGACAACCGGCGGTAAAGAACCGGATGAACAAAGCAACCATGGGCGGATGATCGAAATAATTCCATTGGAGATGCTGTGCATACGTATAGTAATACACTTCATCATTATTCAATTCAACAATGCCGCTGAAAAATAATCGTATGAAGGTAACAACAGCAATCAGTAAAAGGGTACGTTTTTCAAAGTTCAAAGGCTGGTTGTTCATGTTGAATAGGAGCCTCGTATCGTTTTAATTTAGGAATTTTAATGAACAAGGTAAGATTTTCAACGATCATGGCGGTTGATATACCAATCACCATACCGGCAAGCACATCGGGCACAAAATGCTGTCCCAGGTAAATGCGCGAATACCCTACTCCACATGCCAGTATAAAAAAAACAACACAGGTTATGCTGCGGCGTATATGGCAGGCCAGCAGGGTGGCTACAGCAAACGCCGTAGTGGTATGACCCGAAGGAAAACTGGCAAATCCGCTGTGGGTTATACCGGCAATAAAATGATGGTAAGTTTGATGCAGAAAATAAGATTGAGGACGCGGCGCATGAAATAAATTTTTCAATACCTGTGCCATTAATCCCGATACAAGAAAAGCCACAAAGAGTTTGCCTGCCAGCTTTTTGTTTCCCAACACCAGTAATAACACAACAACCAGCACCGCAACTAACCCATCGCCGAGATAAGTGAACCAGGTAAAAAAAATATCGAGCCAGTTGTTGTGATAAAAATTAAACCATACAAATGATACGGCTTTTGAAAAGAATATTACGAAGAACAATAGGAACGCCCCCATCATTATGGATAATTGTATAAAAAGGGTGCCGGCGAGCTTGTTTGGTTGTTGCATACAAGTAAGAGTAACGCGAAAGTATAGTTATCGTGTTACCGAACCGTTACCGCAACTTTAAGAAAATATAAAACCTATAATGTAATCACTGCAAGCACGGGAAAATGATCCGAAGGAAATTTACCATGATAGCTATCGGTTAATATGCCCCACTTTTGCACATGTAACTGATTGGTGATAAAAATATGATCGATGATCTCATTGCTTTGTAAAGTTTTACCAAACCCATTGAATGAGCCGTTATTGGCGTAAGGTTTTGCCACCTGCTTAAAAGCATCCTTTACAAAACCCGGGTTGCTGAGTGTTTGATACCATTCACTGTCGGGCGTACCATTTAAATCGCCGGTGAAAATAGTGGGTGCATTGCCTGCTATTTCTTTTATTTTTTGCACGATCAGTTTGCTGCTTTCGATACGCGCCTGCACACCCTGGTGATCGTAATGCGCATTGAAGAAATAAAACTTCTTTTTTGTTTTGCGCTCCTGCAACAACACCCATGAACAAATGCGGTTCAGGCGGGCGTCCCAGCCGGGTCCTGGCTTTTCGGGGGTCGGCGACAGCCAGAAGTCACCGCTTTTCAACACATCGAATTTTGTGGTTTTATAAAAGATAGCCGAATGCTCGCCTTTTGTTTTACCATCATCGCGCCCGATGCCATAATAGGTATATCCCGGCATGGCTGCTTTCAGATCATCTAACTGATTTTGCAATCCCTCCTGCGTGCCCAGCACATCAAAATCGTAAAACTGAATAAGCGCAGCTGCTACCGGCAACCGGTTCACCCATAAGTTACCGGTGTCGTTTGGATTATCGTACCGTATATTGAAAGTACCTACGGTGAGCGTTTGGCCATTGGCAATTGTAATAAATACAATTGCTGTAAGTGAAAGGAATATTTTTTTGAATACCATATAATGAATTTATAATAGTCCGAAAGATACCTATTATGTTTTTGAATTTCTTTCGGACTTCATATTTTATTAATGCATTGGTAAAAATGGCATCATATGCAAAATATATTTTTATGAAAAATACAAGGCATGTCGTTTATTGAATGGTTAGACCATGTGGATAAAGTTGCTTTTACTTTTATTCAACAACATCTGTGCGCCCGCTGGCTCGATGGGTTTATGCTATTGTTAAGAAATCCGTACACCTGGGTCCCCCTGTATGTGTTTATGCTCATATGGGCGTTGCGAATTGACAGAACTACCGGATTAAAATTTATTTGCTTTACCTTTTTGTGCTTTGCCATTACTGATTATACCAGCTCCGGCATATTTAAAATATACTTCGAACGACTTCGCCCCTGTTACGACGAAGACACCGCCGGCATTGTTCGGGGTATTATCGGTTGTGGCGGAAAATATTCCTTTCCTTCATCCCATGCAGCCAATCATTTTGGACTGGCTTCCTTTTGGTTTTTCGCCATTTATTATCAAACAAAGCAAAGTTGGTTCTGGCTTTGGCCCTGGGCATTTTTCATTTGCCTGGCGCAGGTATATGTTGGCAAACATTTTCCGCTCGATATAGTTGGCGGCGCCCTGCTGGGCATCACCACCGGCCTGGGACTTTTTAAATTGTTTGAAGCGTGGGTTAAACGCGACCATAATAAATATTTGAAAAATCCTTCTTTAAGTTTGCCGTAGTTTTGAAAGGTATAGGCAATAATCATACGAATGAACGCATCTACCCCGTTAAACAACGCTGCCACTCCTCAATGGATAGTATGGCTTGATAAATGGTTTGTTTGGCTAACGGCGATTGGCATTGCCGTTAATGCCAGTGGTTTATTGCTTCCCATACTGGAACCCGATGGGGCGTTGTATGCCATGATAGCAAAACAAATTGCCATTACCGGTGATTATATAAACCTGATGGTTGAAGGCAGTGACTGGCTCGACAAACCGCACTTCCCGTTCTGGATCACCGCCCTTAGTTTTAAGATTTTCGGCATCAACTCATTCGCGTATAAATTTCCAGGCTTATTATTCTGGCTGGCCGGCGCCTATTATACCTATGCACTGGCAAAAAAATTATACAACGGGCAAACAGCACAGGTAGCAGTGCTTATTTATTTAGCGGCCGAACATCTTATTATTTCCAACAACGATGTGCGGGCCGAACCTTATTTAACCGGGTTGATGATTGCAGCCGCTTATTATTATTTCCTTGCCTGGCAAAACAACAAACTCAAAAATTTTATTGCAGGTTCTTTTTTCCTGGCAATGGCTGTAATGACAAAAGGCATTTTCATTGCCGTAATGGTGTTTGCCGGTTTTGGCATTGAATGGATGCTGAAAAAGAAATGGAACGTGTTGTTGAATTACCGCTGGTGGCTGAGTGTACTGCTGGTGTTGTTGTTCACGATGCCCGAACTGATCAGTTTGTATATGCAGTTCGACATGCATCCCGAAAAAACAGTATTCGGCCGGAATCACGTATCGGGCGTTCGCTTCTTTTTCTGGGATAGCCAGTTTGGCCGCTTTTTTAATACCGGCCCCATTAAAGGTACAGGCGACAAATTATTTTATGTACATACATTGCTATGGGCATTTTTACCCTGGTCGGTTATATTATTCATCCTGATTATTTCGAAGATCAAAAACTTTAAATCGGCCCTTCAACAATCAGGCAGCTATATTTGTGAAGGCATTGCGTTTACCGGGTTTGTGATCTTTTCACTTTCATCTTTTCAACTCCCCCACTACCTGAATATTTTATTCCCGTTCTTTTCAATAATCGTTGCCACTTATTTAATACAACTCAGCAATAACCTTATTAGCAAAACTATACTATACAGCCAGAACGTTTTATACGTGTTGTTCTTTATAGCATGCATGGCACTCGCTGTTTTTTTTGGCATTAAGCCTGTTATTCCCGTAATTATTATGCTGGTACTGGCGGCGGTATTAATTTATTGGCTTTTTCCTTCCCGCGCTTTGCAGCATGTAATAGCAAGATCCTTTGCAGGAATAATGGTAGTAAATCTTTTTTTGAACCTGGTGTTTTATCCTGACTTATTTAAGTATCAGAGTGGCAATGCAGCAGCCACGGTATTGAAAAAGCAATCATACAGCCGCCCGGTGTATCTATTTAACGGGTTTTCGTCGGAATATGCGTTTCAATTCTATTCACGCAATCCCATTCACAAAATCAATACGGCCGATCTGGATTCTTTACAAAACGATATCATTGTATATACGCCCCAGGTGAAAGCTGATTCGCTGCAACAGGCAGGCTATTCCATTCAAACCATTCAGCAATTCCCGCATTTTCATATCAGTCAGCTTACGGGTAAGTTTATCAATCCTCACACGCGCGATATCGCTATTGATTATTTTGTATTGGCAAGGATTGTTCATGCTCAACGGCCGGGCCTTATAGTAAAAAAACAGTTTAATTAAACGACATTTGCTGTTGAAACTCAAACGCAATGGCCCTGTTCAGACAATTCACTTATAAAAAATTTGGCATATTGCCATTCGACCCTACCTCTTCGGCGCAGGTGAATGAAGCCGTTTACCATCCTTATATCAAAATACTTTTTTTGAAAAAAGGAAGTCATGTTACCATTGATTTTAATACCTGGAAATTAAAAGAAGATGCGCTTTTCTTTATCAATGTAAATCAGTGGTACCAGGTGGATGCGGAAAAGAATGCCGCCGCAGGCGCCCTGCTTTATTATAACCGCGATTTTTATTGTGTTGAAATTCACGACCGTGAAGTTGCGTGCGATGGCATACTGTACAATAATGTTTATGAAATACCGGTCGTGTACTTATCGAAGGGGCAGTCGAAGGTGGTGCAGGGCATTATTGACGAAATAGTGCTGGAAGTAAATAATGATGAATCGTCGATGGAAGAAATGCTTCGCATTTTATTGAAGGAACTGATCATTAAAGCAACCCGCATATGGAAGACCGGACATTCCGTTGTTTCGCCTGAAGCGCGGCCCGATGTTGAATTTATGCGGCAATTCAGCCGGCTGGTGGAGTTGCATTATAAAACAGAGCATACAGTTGCCGGTTATGCCAATATGTTAGCTATTTCGCCTAAAATACTACATAAGCGCATTACCCAACACACCCCTACCGCCCCGAATGATTTGATTAAAGAAAGAATTATGCTCGAAGCCAAAAGACTGCTGGCGCATACCGCATTAAGCGTAAAGGAAATCGGGTATAACCTGGGGTACGACGATCCGGCTTATTTTGTACGGTTGTTCACCAAACTGGCTGGTGTATCGCCGGTTAAGTTCAGGAAGAAGTATAATGGGCATTAAAAAGCTAAGCCACCCGCGGTTAGCAGATGGCTCAGTCCTTTTGGTAAGGCTATAAGTAAGTTATCAAAAAGAATCATATAGCCTAAGCGAACAGAAAAATTTTCGTTTCGAACGCGAAAGTAAAATCTTTTTAATCAGGCGAGACCAATTCCCTGATATTTATTTGGGCTAACGTTGGCACAAATTTAACATTGGAATATCGAAACTATAATCCCACTATTCCGCAACCACATCTTTTTTAAAACCGGCCTTTACCTTTTCGCGGTGCATCATACCCCAGTTACCTAAAGCGACTAAAACGTCATAAAGCGTCATGCTGTATTCGGTAAGCTCATATTCAACAGCCACGGGTGTTCCGGGAATTACGCTTCTTATTATAAAACCGTTCAGTTCAAGGTCTTTTAACTCGGCCGAAAGCACTTTTGCCGAGATACCTTCTACCTGCCGTTGCACCTCATTGAAACGCTTACGACCGTTCATAAGGGCTACAATGATGCGCAATTTCCATTTACCGCCAATAGCATATAGGGCATCACCTACGGCATTCAGGCGGGCAGTACATTCTATTGCAGAAAGTTGTTGTGGATTTGTATTGGTTGTTGTTTCCATTGGCAAGCACTTACATTTTGTACATTACTAACATTTGGAAAGTAAAGATAGTTCATTTTTGACGGCCTCATTAACGCCATTTTCCCGGTAGAGTAAGTTTTAACATTCATGAAAAAAGCGTCCCGGTAAGTCGGAACGCTTTTTCAATATCTGGTTTTTCATATTGCCCATTCAATCATCTCGTATACAGCAACGTACCAAAACCCAGCTGATCAAATCCACCGCTGTTGGGCCCATAGTCGCCGCCGCCGCCTTCGGGCTGCGTGGTTTGAACACCCATGAGCGTAAAAGGCGCTGTTAACCCTTTGCGCTTTACATAATGGTTGTACACCATCGCATACATAGGCCGAACGGTACCTCTTCCATCAGCGCTTATTTGCGTAAGCGTTGTTATTGTACTGCAATTATTGTACGTATAATTTTGAAAAGGTACAGGCAGGTTGGCAACATTATATTTGGCGGTATACTCCGAAGCCTTGAGCACCATATTATCGTTAAACGCGTAGAAATCATCGCCCTGGTGATAAGCCATTTCGCAAATGGGGCTCAGCAAAGCAATCACCAGTGTGGCATGGCCCTGGTCGCGACCGCTTTCCTGTAACTGTGCCAGATTCGTATCCTTAAATACATAATTGATCGCTTTACGAATATTGCCATTCCCAACGCCGCGTTGAAAATAATTCACGGCCTCATTATACAAAGAACGATTATCTGTAAGAATACCGATCGCCATAACAGAGGCAATGTTACACAGATCCCAATTGGCCCAATAGTGATCAGGACATGAGTTTTGGTGATACAGCAAAAAATTATGATTGAGCGTGTAAAACACATTCAGCATCCATTGCTGATATTTTTGAAAGTCGGCTGTTTTCCATCCTTTATAATCCCGCATCAGTTCGCCGGCAACAGCAAATTGAAAACCATAAATGCCGGCAGCGAGTGCAATATTCGGGTCGCCGCTTAATGTAGTGCAGGTAGCCGCCCAGGCATTTAGGATCTGAATTGATTTTTCGGCATAAGCAGTATCGCCCGAGATCTTCCATCGCAAACCTGTTTGATAAGCAGCAGCCACATCATTAAAAGCATGCGAATAATTGTCGGGATCCGGCTCTTCCCTGCTACTGCCGCCCCTGATCAGTTTAACGGTCGGACTCGCCGTATATGTTAACTGCGCATGTGAATTGGCCAGCAGTTTATTCCAGCCCGAAACCCAGGGTTCGGTATTGGCGCTAATGGCGTTTTTGATGCGGGTAAAATCCTCAGCTATTTGCAAACCTCCGGGATGCACCAATGGCGTAGTACCGGGCAGCGTATCGATGTACTTTATATTCGTGGTAACAGAAGTGGTATCTTCTGTGGAATCGCCCCCGGAACCGCTTTTTGAGCAGAACATCAATGACATACTACTTATGCCCAGTGCTGTGAATAGAAAGAATCGTTTCATATTGTGATTGGATTATGTTACTTCTTATAATAGATCGTATAGATCTGGTTCGCATCTAATACCGAATTAAATAGCTGGAACTTGTCGATACTTCCTCCAAAGGCCGGTTCATTGGCCACTCCGTATGCAGGTCCACCGACATACACCCGGTTGTGATTAAACAGGGTAAGGTTTGCTGCGGCAGGCAATGTTTTTGTACCAATCAAAGCTGCATCGAGGTACACCTTCAACGTGTTTGTTGCGTATGAAACGGTCACGGCCAAATGATGCCATGAGCTTACAGGCAGCGATTTGGAGGTTATATTGTTATACTCGTTATAACCGGTGAACCCGGTTTTATTTTCAAATATCAAACGGCTAACTAAATTTGAACCGGCGCCATTCCACCAACCGGGCATACGGCCTATCAGGCAAAGGCGGTTGCCCCGGGTTTCGCCGAAATCAAAAACAGGCTCCTGGTCTTTTTGCCCGAGCCAGTTCACCCAGCAGGTAACCGTAAGTTCGCTGTATTTGCTTATCTGCGCAGGCAGCGAAATGGTTTGATTAATACCGCCAGAGGCATTAGCATAACCCGGAAGGTAAACCGCCTTTCCGTTTATACCGGTAACATAGCTGATGGCAGCTCCTGCACCCTGTATGTAGGTGGCTGCCGTTCCGCCCATTTTATCAGTGAGGTCGCCGTCAAAATCCAACTGATAATTCGCATTGGGCACCGGAACGAGGTAGGCAAAACCGGGACCTGTTACCGGATAATTATTTACATATACAATAATGTTACCTGAGCTGAAACCGGTTGGCACTATTACTTTGATCATCGTATCGGCCAGTGCATTGACTGCACCATTGGTGCCATTAAAACTTACATTCACCATCGACATATTCGCACCAAAACCGGCGCCTTTGATGATAACCGTATCGCCGGGCGTGCCTGCATCGGCGCTAACCGATTTAATTACGGGTGCCGGTATAACGGTAAAAGTGCCGATCGAATCAACCGTATTTGTCCAAACCTGTAAGGTTACTTTTCCCGTAACGGCTTTATCAGGCACGCGAACAACAATTTGTCCGTCGGTACATGATTTTATGGTGTCGGCCTTTACGCCGTTAAAAAATACTTTCACGGCATTTTTATAATCACCAAAGCTGGCGCCGGTAATGGTTATATCGGTACCGGGATAACCGCTGCCGGGATTAAAAGCCTGCGGCAAAGGAGCCGGATACGTATATGTTTTTAAATTGGGGCCTTTGGTGCAGCTGTGATATAAAGCTGCCACGCCAAACAATGCCAGTATGAAAAGAATATTTTTTATAGAAGATTTCATATTAATCGTTTTGAGGTTTTAATACCCATTGTTCTGAACAAGCTTCGGGTTTAACTGAATTTGCGCCAATGGCAAGGGAAACAAATAGTGCATTCTTTTGAAATTGCGGTTCACGGCTGCATCTATCACAATACATTTCAGGTTGCCTTTACCGGTAGCTACAGTAGTCTCTCCATTCACGTATTTCAAAGGCGAGTATTTCCCGGTAGCATTACCACTTGCATCCCTGAACTCGGTAGGATATGATGCATCGCCTACCACCATGCCGCATATATTCTGGTTCAGTTCCTGTTCTGCAATACCCCAGCGTTTCAGATCATCGAAACGGGCATTTTCTCCGTATAATTCCAGGGTTCTTTCGCGACGTATTTCATCCAGCATATTTAATCCATTGGTTGTAACCAGTGCATTGGTGAGCGAGGCAACACCGGCCCTGGCCCTTATTACATTGATCGATGCATTCAGATCGGCATCACTGATACTTCCGTTCTTTTCCATCAGCGCTTCTGCATAAATCAGGTATACTTCCGCCAGCCGTATCTGCGGATAATCCTGCGACTCCTGCAGATCGTTGCGGTACGTGGGATAATTGTATGCCGCGAATTTTTGATTGCCATAACCTATACCTCCGTTCAGGGTAACAGACCCGGCCGACGGTATGGCCCCATATCCAAGCAGATAGCTGAGCATACGGTAATCGCGGTTCTGGTATTCTTTCGTTACAGTTGAATAACCCTGAAACAAAGGCGATTTATCGACAGGCAATCCATCGGCGCATAAATACATATCCATCATTTTGCGGCTTGGGGTCATAAAGGCCTGCACCGTATGGGTGAGGTTAATGCCGCTTTTGCGCAAATTGTAATCGTACATGCTTTTCAATATGAACTCGCTGTTGGTGGTTTTATCCAGCCCTGCAGGATTTGCATTGGCGCCGTCTATACTGAACAGGTAGTAATAGCTTCTGTTGTTCAGCGTGCTGTTATAATTCCATAATTTGTAACCACCGTTATCCATCACATCTTTTGCCAGTGTAGCGGCTTCTGTTAAAAACGCAGCCACCTGGTCTGAAGCCGCACCGGCAGAGCCATTAAAATCGGTGGTCGTTTGCGTGTATTTGCGCCAGGTGGCTTCATACAGCAATACGCGGGCTTTGAATGCTTCGGCCGCCCATTTGCTAACGTGCCCTTTATCGGCCGAAGGAATGGCCTGTTCTGTTGGCAGATCGGCAATAGCATCTGTTAAATCGGCATTGATCTGGTTCACCACTTCGTAGCGGCTGTTACGCGGCCCTGTTAGTTCGGGCGAATTTAAATCAAGTACGGTGCTTACAATGGGAACTCCGCCAAAGCGCTTCAGTAAAAAGAAATACTGCCATGCTCTGAAAAACTTCGCGGCAGCTACATATTCCTTTATATCGGATTTATTTCCTTTATAGCTGTTGGCTTTTACAAGCAGTATATTGATATTGCGGATATAATTATAGGGATTATTCCAATAAACATCCTTATTGGGCGCATTCACCGAACCGCGGCCATAGTTTATCGTATTGCCTACTTTAACGTTCGATGAAAGATCGGAACCGAAATCCATAAAATCATATGCATTGCTGCCGTCGATGCTCTGCCAGCTTATCATTTTATTATAAAAAGCGTTCGTTGCATATTTGAACTGCTCGGGGGTGGTAAAATAAGCAGCATCGGTAAGCTGGTCCTCCGGCAACAGGTCGAGGTAATTTTTCCTGCACGAACCGGTCGACAGCATCAACGCACCGGCAACAACAGGAATTAAAAACTTTTTCATTCTATATAATATTTTTAAACTGATCAAATTGAATTACAAACCAAGGTTAAGTCCGAACGACCAGCTTCTCATAAACGGATAACCGTTGTTTTGAGAAACCGTACCCTGCTCGGGATCAAAACCATCTTTGATTGAACTAAACTCAAACAAGTCGTTGCCTGAGAAATACATGCGCACTCTGTCGAGCTTTGCTTTTGCCGACAATGATTTGGGCAATGTATATCCGATGATCAATGTTTTCATGCGCACATACCGGTTGTTCTGCAGCTGAAAATCGTTGTGCAGGTAATTCCATTGAGCACGTATATTATTAACCGTAAGCCTTGGATATTTTGCACCGGTATTATCGGTTGTCCAGGTTTTACCAAGGAAAGAAGTATTTGAGTTGGTCCATACAGCCCAGAAGGGATAAGCCAGCGTTCCATCGCGTTCAATATACTGCTGAGCCACGCCCTGAAAGAAAGCGGTGAAGTCGACACCTTTCCATGATGCGCCGAGGTTCAAACCAAATATATAATGCGGTGCGGCATCGCCCATATACTTCACATCGCCTTTATCGCCTTTGGTGGGGTCGCCGATAGCGCTGATATAACCATTGCCATCGAGGTCGAGCTTACGGGTGTCGCCGGGGCGCAGGTTCACCTGGTTATCCAATTGCGAAGGAACTTCGCCCTGCGATGCAGAAGTGTATTTGGAATAATAAGCATCCACCGCTGCCTGATCTTTAAAATAACCATTGGTGGCATACATGAACCACGAGTTCAACGGATGTCCTTCAATAGTGGCTACTTTACCGGCGTTCCAGGTGGTGGCGCCTTCCATCGATACGAGGTTGTTGCGGCTATCGCTTACATTTACGCTAACATTATAGGTAAACTCCCCTATTTTATCGCGCCATCCCACAATAGCTTCCCATCCATGAACATCGAGCACGCCACTGTTCGATTTAGGCGCTGTTCCACCCAACACCGAAGGATAGGCTACATTTACCAGCATGCCATTATTTCTTTTCTTATAATAATCGAACTGGGCAGTCAGCCGGTTTTTCAGGAATGCCATATCAATACCAAGGTTCATCATTTTCACCCGTTCCCAGGTACGTGTATAGCTGATCAATCCACTGTTTCTTAGCGAGGCCGCGCTTTGATTAGCAGCTGTACTGCCAAATATGGCATTGCCGTTATCTATTGAAGAAACATAATCGTACAAACCGATGTCGGCATAGTTGCCAGTAACGCCATAGCTTGCACGCAGTTTCAGGAAATCAATCGCGTTTATATTCAAACGTCTGAACAGTTCTTCATTGGTCACTATCCAGCCGGCAGATACATTGTAGAAATTATACCATTTATAACCCGGTGCAAAACGCGAAGAACCATCGCGGCGTCCGAGCGCTTCGAGCAGGTATTTATCTTTATAGGCATAATTTACTCTGCTGATGTATGAATAAAATCCCCAGTGGCTGCGGCCGCCTCTGCCTTCAACAGCTGTAGTAGGCGCTGCGTTCAGATCATACACGCCATCGCTGCCGATGTTGGTGCGATAGGCATACAATCCTTTAAAGTCATTTTTTTCGGTATTCATACCGGCCATAGCAGTGATTCGATGATCGCCAATGTTTTTGGTGTAGCGCACCAAACCGGTATAATTCTGATAAAAGATATTATCCGACTGGGCCCTGATATTGGAAGTTGGATTGATGGTTGAAGCAGCGAGGGTTCCATCCCACTGGTACATAGGCACTGTGAGGTTGTAATTATCCCACCGGTACTGGTTGCTTTGTACCGAGGCGGTACCTTCCACTTCAAGTCCTTTCAGCAATTCAACGGTGCCTTTCATATCTACCCTGATCAGATCATTCGCCTTTATATCTCTTCCGCCGTCGGTAGTGCTGGCCACCGAGTTTCTGTTACCGGCAATATTAAAGTTGGCATACCATTGTCCGTACGGATTTTTTGCCGGAAAGAACGGAGGGTCTTCAGCAATCATATCAAAACCCAATCCACCCGAAGGGCCGGATGTTACATCTTTCTGATAAGTAACACCTGATTGTAACTTTATTTTATCGTTTATTTTGTAGTCGTAGTTTAAGCGCAGGTTGTATTGTTTTTGTCCATCATAAGCCGTTGCAAGATTACCCTGGTTATCGGCATATCCGGCCGATAAACGATACGATGTTTTTTCAGATGATCCTGAAAGGCTCAACGTGTGTTGCTGCGACAGGCGGGCTGCAAACAGTTCGTCGTACCGGTTGGCGTTTCCAACAAATATATCGCCCCAGTACGCTGGTGAAGTTGAATAAATTCCCTCAATACCCTGCTGCATCTTTTGCAGGTTCTCCAGCGATTGCCATCCCCAATAGTCGGGCACTATTTCTTCTTTATTCGCTTCAATCCACATGGTGGCATATTGCTGCATCGAGGGAGAAGGCGTTTTAATGCCCATGGTATTGAAGCGTGTATTGAAGTTATAATCGATCTTCATTTTGCCTTTGCCGCGTTTGGTAGTTACGAGAACAACTCCATTGGCGGCACGTGCTCCGTAAATAGCAGCCATACCATCTTTCAATATGCTCACGCTTTCGATATCATCAGGGTTCATGGTAAAAAATGCGTTGCTGGTAGCTGCAGGAACTCCATCGATCACTACCAGCGGAGAACCGCCGTTCACTGAAGTGGCGCCGCGTATCTGAAAGTTTAGGGCTTCATTACCGGGCCGTGAAGAAGTGCGTGTTACGATCAGACCCGGTGTTTGGCCCTGTAATGCCAGCGCCGGATTGGTCACCGCCCTGCTTTCGAAAGTTTTGCTGCTTACCTGCTCTACAGCGCCAGTTACTGTTGCCCTTTTTGCGGTACCGTAACCAATAACCACCACATCGTTCATGGAGATTTGCGCCTGCGCTAATTTCACAGTGATCTCAGTTTGATTGCCCACGGTAATTTCTGTGCTTTCGTACCCTACATAGGAAATTACAAGCACCGACCGTTCGCTTTCTACTTCCATTACAAATGATCCGTCGTCTTTTGTAAAGGCGCCGTAGCTTTTTCCTTTTTCTTTTACGTTGGCGCCCGCCAAAGGCACACCGGATTCACTATAAACTTTACCGGTAATTTTTACTTGCGGGGCGGCTTCCTGTTGAACCGGTTTGGGAGCAGGTGGTAATTCTTTTTCCTTCACCACAACAATATTGTTGTTGATGATGGTAAACCCAAGCGGCTGATGCTGTAAACAGATTTCAAGCACCTTTTCGATTGATGCGTCTCTTACGTTCACAGTAACCTTTCCTGCTTTCTGCAGCAATACTTCCCTGTACACGAAAGTATACCCGGTTTGTTTTTTGATTTCTTTAAAAACCTGTTTAAGGGGCATGTCGGTAGCCGACAGCGTAACCTTTTGGGAATAAACGCCGGCGGTAACGTTTAAACAGGTAACCAGTAAGAAAATTGACATGAAATTCATCACAAGCAATTGTTTTCGCCCAACCCTTATTTTCCTGCATAAAAGGTTGCGGCAAGCAGTTAAATCCATAAATTTGGTTTTGAACCCCGGCGGCAGCGTCGGGATT
>Ga0114129_10006605_pt1 | contig 16463 bp, 15 predicted proteins | sample RhiMetdeltSRZDD1_FD_80071 | JGI IMG/M metagenome (GOLD analysis project Ga0114129, IMG submission 80071) | Populus rhizosphere microbial communities from Tennessee, USA - Rhizosphere MetaG P. deltoides SRZDD1 (version 2) (version 2) | ecosystem: Host-associated > Plants > Roots > Rhizosphere >... | reverse complement strand
CTGCAAAGCCTTCTGATACTCCTCCACCGTCCCTTACAGCAGCCCAAGCAGCACTCCAGAACCAACCGTATCATTTACACCTGAGCCGACACTGCCTCCGACAATCATGCCAACCATCGAGCCGCTGACCGCGATTGCCAACACATCGGTCACATTCCGATCCGAACCGCGGCGCGGCAGTGACAATGTAGGCGGTGTCTACGGCAACCAGCCTGTGAAGGTGATCGCGCGCAACGGGGCCGCAACCTGGTTCTATATTATTGCGCCTGAAGTCCCCGGTGAACACGCCTGGGTGCTGGCTTCTGCCTTTGAACTGCAAGGCGACCTTACCACCTTGCCAATCGCCATTTTCCCAGAAGGTTCAACGACACCGCTGTTGCTTCCAGCGCTCGTGCACTCGATTATTGGAACGCCACTACCCCTGAACCCACCGGCGCCCGGAGCCAAGACTGCCACAGTAACCCAACTGGCCAAAGTGCGTGTGGGACCAGGCGTAGGATATATGGAAATGGGCCTGCTGAATCCAGGCACAGTGATCGTTTTGACCGGCCGCATCGAAGGGAATGCCTGGCTTCAAATCGAATATCCTTCCGGGCTGGATGGCCGCGGCTGGGTGTTGGGTGAACTCGTCAGGTTCGAAGGCGAATTTGCCGGGTTGCCGTTCTATAACTTGCTCGCCACGCCCGTCGAAAAAGATGGAAGTGGTTCATCGGAAGAACCTGCTGCCACGGAGGCCCCCGTGGAGGAGGAAGCACCCGTTGAGGCTACGCCAACCGCGGACAAGCCCTATGGCCTGACCACGGCTCAAATCAATGTGCGGTCCGGTCCGGCGTCCAGTTTTGATGCCTATGGACTGATCGAGGCAAATGAGCGCGTGATTCTTCTCGGTCAGACGTTGAATGGACTGTGGCTGCAAATTGAGTACCCATCTGCTCCTCCGGGTGTAGCCTGGGTTTCATCGCAATATGTTGAAGTGATGAGCGATATACGCGATCTGCCCTATTTCAATAACGATGGTAGTCCACTTCCCGGACCATGAGTCAGTGATAATCAATGGCTTGCCTGGAACGCGGCATCTGAGGAGACAATATGACCATCCAACACATCTTCGTCGTTGGCGCTGGGACCATGGGAAACGGTATCGCGCAGGTCGCGGCCACGTCAGGATACCAGGTCACTTGCATGGACGTTATGCCCACTGCGCTGGAGAAGGCCAAAGCTTCGATCGCAAAATCCACGGGTAAGCTGCTGGAAAAGGGGACAGTCAGCGCCGAGCAGAAGTCTTCCGCAGATGCGATTCAATTTGTGGGGAATATGGACACGATGAAAGATGCAGACTTTGTCATCGAAGCCGCGACAGAGAACCCGGAACTCAAGTTCAAGATCTTCAAAGACATAGACGCGGCGGCGCGTGAAGGCGCCATCCTGGCGAGCAACACATCGTCCATTTCGATCACGAAAATCGGCGCACAGACCAGCCGTCCCGAAAGGGTGATCGGGATGCACTTTATGAATCCTGTCCCGTTAATGAGGCTCGTCGAAGTGATCAAGGGATTGGCGACCAGCGAAGAGACTCTCCAAACAACGCTCGAAGTATGTAAAGTGATGGGCAAGGAAGCCTGGGAGGCCAACGACGCGCCGGGCTTCATCTCTAATCGTATTTTGTGTCCCATGATCAATGAGGCCATCTTCGCGCTGCAGGAGGGTGTGGGAACAAAAGAAGCCATTGACGCCGTCATGAAATTAGGAATGAATCATCCGATGGGTCCGCTTACCCTGGCCGATTTGATCGGCCTGGATGTGGTATTGTTCATCATGGAGGTTCTGCAACGTGACCTGGGGGAGGATAAATATCGCCCGGCACCCTTGTTGCGGAAGATGGTCGACGCGGGATATTTGGGGAGGAAAACGGGGAGAGGCTTTTATCAGTATTAAGTGTATAGGTGACAGTCACGACTTGTGAAAACGGCAAGGGCTAAACATTGAATTCAAAGATGGGGGCGCGAACCAGTCAACAAAAGGAGGCTGAGAATGAACCGCACGTCCGTCATCCGAATGATGCTGATCGCCATACTCCTTTCTGCATGTGGCAGTCAGGCTCCTGAGGGAACCGCCACATCGGCCGCGACAGAAACGTTGGCGGCAACATCCACCGTGCCTGCGACCGAAACGCTCGCCACAACCGAAGTGACCGCGACGACTTCCCCTGAAGCGGGGACCGCCACCCCCGCAGCCACCCGACCCCCCAACGCACCGGACTGCACCAACAGCGCTTCCTTTGTCGCCGACGTTACGATTCCTGACAACACGGAACTCGCGGGCGCTGAAACCTTCACCAAGACCTGGCGCATCATGAACACCGGCACATGTATCTGGGCCTCCGATTACACGCTCTCGCATTACTCAGATGAGATCATGAACGCGCCAGCCTCCGTCCCACTACCCGTCACCTTTCCGGGACAAACCGCGGACATCTCTGTGGAACTGACTGCACCCAACAGTATCGGGACGCACCGCGCGAATTTTGTTATCCAGAATCCCGCGGGCCTGATCATGAGCATTAACGATGACTCACGCTTGTGGCTCATCATCAACGTCCGGACAACGACTGCCGCGACGGCCGCGCCGACTTCTGCAGTTGCGACTCAACCTGCGGCCGCAACGGCCACCACCGCTGGCTCCTCGGGCGGCACAGGTCTCGTCACCGCCACGTGCGGATATGCGCTTGACCAGGCGAAAATAATAGAGGTACTAAATGCGGTCAATGCCTATCGTGCCCAGTCGAGCATGTTTGCATACCCGGTGAACCCGAAACTCGCGCAAGCCGCACAGTCGCATGCCAATGATGTGGCTTGTAATCAGTTATTTGGTCATACTGGCTCCAACGGCTCGAATGTGGCACAGCGCGTGGCCGCTACCGGTTATGTCGCGGCGTACGCCAGTGAGAACGTCTATGGCAGTAACCCGCCCCTCAACGGACAGGGTGTTGTCAATTGGTGGCTCAATGACCAGACGGATGCCAATCACCGATTGAACCTGGTGAGCGACACGTTCATCGAGATTGGTATCGGCTATGCCTTTTTCAACAATACCGGGTATTACGTGATCGTGTTTGCCTCGCCGTAGCGTTTGAAAACGGCAGAACCGTGTCATCCGACCTCCGCTCAAATTTTGAGAATTGGCAAACAACAAATCCTTTGGACTCGACCCGCAGAAACACCACCGCTGTTCCAGCCGCCTGAAGGGATAAGATTATTCACAGCACCGGTATCACGCAAAGAGGATAACTTATGAGCTCGCGACCGGTGAGCAAATCCAAATCACGCGATGGCAGTGAGCGAGGGTTGGGACTCATAATGTAGAATTTAGTGGTTTAATATAGAACGGAGAAACTGAGTGTTTTTTAATCCTGTTATGCTAAGATAGGGATGAACAACCTGTCACGATTTAGTTTTCGAGTATAAATATGCGGATGATGGAAGCAGACTTTTCCCTGGAAGATTTTTCCTTGATGGAGGACGCCCGGACGATGGATCGAGAGGCATTAATTGCCATCTTCGATCGTTTTGCGGTGCCACTCTATAATTTTGCCATGCGTCTCTGTGGAGATCCCATAAAGGCAGATCAGGCCGTTGGAGATGTTTTCACAAAATTCCTGGAACAGTTGGCAGCCGGGAAGGGACCTCGCACGAATCTGCGATCCTACCTGTACGAGATGATGCGTAACCTCCTGGTGGATGGGTTTCGCCGTTCCAGGCGGGAAGTGCCGCTGGAACTCACTGAGTCCGAACTTGAAAGAGAGAATGCGCCGCGTTCCATGGATTCAAACCTGGAAAACAAATTAGTAATGGACGCGCTTATCCTTGCCATCAAGGGAAAATTAACTGCCGACCAGCGACATGTGATCGTTTTGCGCTTTGCAGAGGGGTTTAGCCTGCTCGAAACAGCACAGATCGTCGGAAAGGCCGCCGGAACTGTTAAGGTGACCCAGAATCGTGCCATTGCAAAACTGCGTAAGGTTCTTTCTGGATCCGAGGTGAATGCATGAAACCAAGGCCTTCGCAAGAAGATCAAGATATTTTCAATCTCCTGGAGGAACTGAAGTCGGTCCACGCGGATTATCCGACCGAATTGCTGGCCAGGAGGCGAGCTGCATTTCTTGAAGAGCTTGGACGATTGGAGAAGCCTAGCGCTGAGGATTCAAGGTTACTGGACGAAGAAGCAATTATCGGAGTTCTCGAGGGTCTGCGGCACGTTAGAGTCAACTATCCACCTTTATTGTTGGTCAAACGACGCGCCATTTTCATCGATCAGCTTGAAAAGCATCGCAAGTCTGATTGGATGGAAATCATCACCTCGACCATCCAGAACGGGTTCGTATCCATAAAAGCTGCCACTCAGTCAATGACTAGTGATTTTTATAGATCGTTCATCTTAGTCAGTCTTCTTACAGCAGTGTTTGCTGGGATCATGATATTTGGTAAGGACAGCCGTTTTACTGCGTTTTCCGGAACCCATTTGGCGGAGCGCGACATTTCGCAGCCAATTCAGGTCACTCCAACCGGCAGCGCCGGAATAAAAAAAACAACCTGCGCGCCAGATTCTGCTTCCGCCCCGTGTCTGGCTCACGGTTTTACGGAAAGCCTGGATCAAACGTCGTGGGTCAGTCGCACGGCCAACAGCTGGATTAAGATCGATATCGGTCGAATCGCCGGGATCAATAAGGTCGAACTGGACAGAAATTATTCAGATGGCTCCACCGGGGACTTCACGATTTCGGTGGCGCAATCTGATGGTCAATACCAGGAAGTTTACGACTCAGAATCTGATAATCTCGCTCAGCCCGTTGTTGGGATGGAAACGGTACAGATATCCTTTGAGCCCGTGCTTGCCAGATACGTAAAAGTCACGATTGACGATCCGGGTATCGTGATCAGTGAGGTCAGAGCCTTTTCGGTAAACATCCCTCCGACGCTGAATCAGAGGGATGAAGATACGGACGGGTTGTCACTACAGACAATGAATGCGAGCAGTACGCCCGTGCCCACCGACACGCGCTGGCCCACGGATACCCCTGTGCCGACCAGTACGCCAGCACCGACAGATACACCAATGGCCACCGACACACAATGGCCCACAAATACTCCTGTACCGACCAGCACGCCAGCACCGACAGATACGCCAGTGCCCACCGACACGCGTTGGCCCACGGATACTCCTGTGCTAAACAGCACGCCAATGCCTTCAAACACTCCGGATACCGACTGACACAGCCTTACCCATCTCGCCTATCACACAGATCGAAAACAAACCTCCAGGCCAGGGAGGGACAAAGAGGACGAGCGCCAATGCGGACTCTCTAACAAGGCAATCAAGGCGGAACCAGGTGGTGAATAAATACTAAGGATTCCTCTGGTTCACGAAAAGTTTGCGGGAGGGTTTTTAATTCGCAGGGGCGAGGTGAATTCGCCCAGAATCTCGGGCAAACGTGCCAAGATCATAATCTGATCTTCAGAAACACCATCGCCGTTCCATCCGCCTGAAGGGATATGATTATTCAGCGGGAGGCGCTTATTATGTCACAATCGTGACATGGCATCGTGATTGCATTTCCGGCCCGGTGATGGATGAAGAAATGATCCTGAACGACCTCGGCAAAATCGCAGACGAATGTTGGCGTGCGATTCCTGAACATTTCCCTTTCGTTGAAACGGGCGCCTGTGTGATCATGCCGAATCATGTGCATGGGATTATTGTGATTAATCACAATGTAGGGGCGACGCATGCGTCGCCCCTACGCAGACCAAATTCACGTCCATATGGCGCACCACCGCGTTCATTGGGTGCAATTGTGGGATCGGATCATTCAAATCTGCCGTTCCAAAACGCATCGGACGCGAACACAACGCCACAGGTATCGGGCAACGCAATTATTACGAACGCATCATCCGTGACGAAAAAGATCTTAAAAACAAGACCGATTACATCCATGCCAACCCCTCCCTAGGCGACGAAGATGACAACAATCCGAAAAACGTACACAACAATTAAGCTAACCGGCATATAATCCATCCATCATTGCCCAAGGAGGATGCTCATGGAAGTCAAGGACAAACCCAATGATCCGGTAGCCAGTCTCTACCTGGTGGATGCCTACATGCGCTGGGCTTTGATGGCCGCGGAGGAGGTGGTCGGCAAGCAGGGCTTGCAAGTCCTCCTGCGCGAGCGCGGGTTGGAACGATTCATCGACAACTATCCGCCTGAGTTGCTCAAGATCAGCGGTACCATCACTCTTGGCGACTACGCTCAACTGTGCGCGGGTTTGCTCACTTTCTTCGGGCGGGCCGGGAAGAGCATGGTCATCCGCAGTGGACGGCTGACCTCCAAATATGCCATCGAAAAACAAAGTGGTGTTTACAACGTCGCCGCGAAAACCGCTGCCAAACTCATGCCTTCTGGTATGCAGGTCAAATTGGTACTCGACAGCATGGTCAATGGCTATAACAAGCTCTATGCCGAAAACGGACAGGAACTGCACTTCAGCGTGGAGGATCGCGGCCATAAATGGGCATTTGTTTCGGTCGAGTGTCCGCTCTGCGCGGGCAAATCTGCAGACGTAGCGATGTGTTGGGGGCGTATTGGCACATTGAAAGAGTCGTTGGTCTGGCTGACCGGAAAAGATTTCGATATTGAAGAGGTCGAATGTCGCGCGTTGGGCGCGCCAGCCTGTGTTTGGGAAGTCAATAAATCACCCAAAGAATGACCTTCGATTTTCTTTGGATTCAAGAAAAGTTTGTGGGAGCTTAGTGGAAGTATGCCTAACAATCCCATCCCCGTTATTGAAGCATGCGGTACCCATCGCGAAGTAGGGATTGAAATCGGCCGTCGCTGCGCCAAATTGATTCAGGATCGGTTCGCCAGCCGGCGAAATCGTCTCCCTGTCGGCGCCACGTGGGAAAAGATGCTTGAGCAGAGCCAGTTCTATCTGGCGGCCAGCCGGTACGTGTATCCTCAATATCTGGAAGAGTTGGAGGGAATCGCCGAAGGTGCGCAAGTGCCGTTCGAGGAAGTGTTTCTTTCAATGTGTGAGGAGTTATGGGATGCCAGCGCCTGGCGCGGCTGCACCGACATGGCGGCGCGCGGTCGTGCCACAGCCGACGGATCGACGCTTATTGCTCATACAAATGACCTCCTGCCTCAGCAGGCGGCGCGGCTGGTGATCTTGAAGGTCAAGGCTGGCGACGAGCCCGAGTACCTGGGCGTTTCGCCAGGCGGGATTGCCATCAGTGCCGGCTACAACGCAGCAGGGATCAGCCTCACCGGTAATCAGCTCGACAGCAACGATGTGCGCCCGGGTGTGCCGCGCCTGTTGGTGGTGCGTGCGATTCTGGGTTCAAGTACGTTGAGCGAGGCCATGACGCATTGTCTGCTCCCGCAGCGCGCCTCCAGTTACAACAACGTGATCGCCGATGCCAGCGGCGAAGTCTATTCGATGGAAGGTTCCGCGACGGACTGCGAAGCCATCTATATCAAGGACGACATCCTGGCGCATGCCAATCATTACACCAGCCCGGCGATGCGGCGCTTCGAACTGGACCCGGCTGGGCTCGCCAACTCGATCATTCGACACAACCGGGCCGAATATCTGCTCCGCCAAAATTTTGGGAAACTCACGCCTGATCAGTTTCGGACATTGTTGGCTGATCACGCCGGTTACCCCACCTCCATCTGTAAGCACGGGCTTGAAACACAAACCGTCTTTAGCATCATCATCCAGCTTGAGCAGCTGCGCGCGTGGATCGGTCGCGGGCATGCCTGCGAGACAGAGTATGTAGAATATCAATTGGTGCCATATCAGGGAAAATGGAACAAACCCGCATGATTCTCTGTCTGAATCTGCATGACCATCAAAGCGCTCTCATCGCTGATCCTTATAGGGACGTTGATATCGACCGCTTGCCAAGCTGCAGAAACTCCGACTGTTGAATCCACTGCCTCGGTGACCGAAGTCCATCTGCCTTTTCCCACCCGTACCCTGACCCTGCAACCAACGCATACACCTTCCGCTCGGCCTGCTCTCACGTCCATCCCTTCGCTGACTCCCACCGTAACAGCCCGGCCCGATATTGCCCCCACACTTCCTTACACCAGGGTCCACTTTATTTATCACGGCGACCGCGACAACCCATACGTTGCTCTAACGTTCGATCTTTGCCAAAAGCCTGAATATCCCGCCTCGTTCGATCAAGGTATCGTGGACGTGCTCCAAGATTACAATGCGCCCGCCACTTTTTTCATGGGCGGCGAGTGGATGCGCACACATGTGGACGAAACACTGCTATTGGCGTCCAATCCCAATTTTGAAATGGCAAATCATTCCTGGAGCCATCCGGATCTTCCAGGATTGAGCCAGGAGACCCTCAGCAGCGAGATAGTCAAAACACAAGACTTGCTTTACAAACTCACTGGCAGACAAAGCAAGCTTTTCCGTTTACCCGCCGGAAAGTACGACGACCTGACCCTGGGTGTCATCGCCTGGCATGGCCTGTACACCATCCAATGGGATGTGGAAACGGGCGATCCTGATCCCACCATAGACGCAGAACGCATGAATTGGGCAGTGCGTGAACGTGTGCAAAACGGCTCGATCATTGTTATGCATGCCAACGGACGCGGCTGGCACACCGCCGAAGCTTTACCCGAAATGATTAGGTATTTACGTGGGCAAGGATACACATTGGTCACGGTTTCTCAATTGCTGGGGCTGGAGCCTGTACCTCAAGATTACTGAATGGCACCTGCCTTCAGAGGAAGATAATGCGAATGAAAATGTGGACTGTTTTTTTGGTGATTTCGGCAATGTCGCTTCATGCTTGCACGCCTCCTGAGCTGGTTACCGCAGTACCACAATCCCCAGTCACGCCGCCAATGCCCACTCCGGAAGGCTTAATCACATATCAGGATTTGATGAACAAGTTTGAATTGAAATACTCGGCGGAAGACTATTATCGTGATGAGTATACATACCCAGGCGAGGCATTCGCTCTGGTGTTGGATATCAACGAGATATTTGCCGGGAAGAATCTGGAGGAGGTACGGGTAAATGTCTCTGTCAATCCTGCCTGCAGATCCATGGAAGGATACTCCCCCCTAACATCGGATATTGAACCTGTGAAAATTAACGGAGTTGACTTTACAAAATATTCTTCAAGAGATGCGGGTACAAATACGATGGTATTTGAACACACCACGTATCAAGCTCAATATGCGGAAAACTGCTATGAATTAAACATCCGCGTTCGGGAATATGTGCTGACTGTTTTTCCCGATCTTGCTGAATACTCACACGATTTGCTGAACGCGAAGCTTGACCCTCTCATTCAATCTTTCAGGTTCCTGAACGGATGGGCTTACTCACTGAACAGAGTCTGGATGGGTCACAAGCTGTAATAAATTGTTTTCGATCTCCTGCCATGGCTCGGCCAGGTCAACGCACTCGATTCGTATGATGTGATCCTTCAATTCAATCCGTTCGGATAGCTTGTGATTCACGGCTGGATATAATAAAATGCCGGACGCCTTTTGATGTTCTCCTGAGATGTGCTTTTGTGAACTGAGATACGCGTATAGTTGATAAAGGTGGGATGAATCGTACACTTGCTTGCCCCATTCGTTTTCAATTAAACTCTTGGGTGTAAATTTCGTGTCCAATACGATGGTTTGACCTGAACGTTTGTCCTCAATGATCAAATCTGGCTGCATGGAGGGGAGGTAGGGGTTGTCAACTATCGCATGCCACGAAAGCCGAGATTGTACCTTCACCGTATGATCCTGCAGGCGAAGGCGGTAAAAATTGGCAACGAACCTTTCATAGATATCGAACAAGACCAGGGTTTCATAATCAATGGCTGGCAAAATGTGCCTGCCGGCCTCTTCCGTGGGCATTTGGCGTTGCAGAATAAGTTCGCAGATTGCCAGCATCAACCGGTAATCGCGATCATTGTGATCGAGTTGCTGCCTGCGGATAAGATCAAGCTTTAATTCAATGATGTCAATGCCATCGAGTGCTCTGGTCAGTTGGCGCAAAGAATGACGAAGCCTTTCTGCTTTGTTGTAGTCAGGTCCAAAATTGCCCAGCTGGACCAGGCGTGCCAGTATGCTGCGAACAATCTGATTTTTCGGCGAATTGGCACTGTATTTTTGAAACTCGCAAACGGCTTCCTGGCGCTCGAAGGACCGCTGATGCAGGCTTTGGGGAAAGTTGATGCGTCCGCGTATTCCCTGAATGGATTGATGCTGATCAACGTAGCTGCGTCCCAATCCAATTCGCATCCGTTGTTGAATGAGTTTGGCCAATATGGATGCCAGCAAGGCGTCCAGGGTTGGCGCGTCTTCAACATCCTGGAAAGACCAATGAGATTTAATCGGCGCTTCGTTCCAGGCATAGAGCAACATGTGCCACAGATTACGGATGGGAATTCCGTATTCCGTGTAATGAACAGAAAGGGTCGATGCAGAGGTCACGCGAAAAGTCTCCGTTCGGCTTCGTCCACTTTTGCCTGATTATCAAACCAGTATTCCTTTAATAACGGTACGATTTCCGTTCGGACGACGCCGTAAAACCAATTCTTGTCCAGGCCTGCAAAATTATCGCCTTTCGGGCAATAGAAGCTGTGACCGATCTGGTAATTTTCTCCCAGCAGTGGGTCCTCTTTTATTTCCTGGTTGAGGGCCGTCATTCGCTCAGCGATCAACTTCACGAGATTTGGATTCATTGACCGATCCAGCAGCCATTGGCGGAACAGCGAGCTTGCGTATTGTGGCTTCAAGGTTGCAAACGCAAACCGACGGCGCAACGCGTAATCCACCATGGCGAGGGAACGGTCAGCGACATTCATCAAGCCGATTAAATATAGATTCGATGGAATGTAAAAGCGGGGCTCACCCTCAATCTGGTAAACGAGTGGGAGCGCAAACTCGGGACCTCTTTTATCGTGCTCGATTAGCATCAGCAATTCGCCAAAGATCTGGCTCAGATTGCCGCGATTGATTTCGTCGATGATGAAGACATATTCCCGATCCGGGTCTTTCATCGCCTTCTGACAAAAACTGTAGAAAACCCCATTTTGTAAAGCGAAGCTCCCGGACTTTCCAGGGACGGGACGATACCCGCGCACGAAATCATCATAGGAATATGATTGATGAAACTGCACCATCTCCAATCGTTCATTGTCCACTTCCTTCATCACGGCATACGCCAGCTTACGCGCCAGGAACGTTTTCCCTACGCCAGGCGGTCCCTGCAAAATGAGCGCCTTCTTGGCTGCGAGCCGTTCAAGGATTTGATTGAGTTCCTCTTCGGTGAGAAATACACCCGATGCGATGATATCCTCTACACTATAGGGTTGTCCAGCGACCTCTTGGCCATCCCCCGCGATTTCATGTGTTTGTTCCGTTTCTTGTGAGTGTTTCAAAAACCAATCGTACTCTTGTTCCCTGCTGTACCAAACAAAGTCTTTTAATTTTTCAGCATGTTGATTAAACCTGTCATTACGGTCTGTCCGTAAGCGCCAGAGCGCGTTTCGATTTGTATAGAAATACCACTGTTTCTCATTGAAACTTGGGTCCCATTCCACCTCCACCGTCCTGCCATCATTGCGGTTGGTGACGATCGTTCCAATCGCCTTGATGGTCATCCGCGAGACGGTCTTATTTTGAGCGTCAAAAGGCAAGTCTTTGCGCTGGGTTGAGGCAGCTTTGATCGCGATCTTATCGTTGACGCGCATAGACATGACATCATTGATGTAGCGGTTCTGATATCCGTTTTCCCATACACCTTCTTCCAGAAAGCGCTCGGTTTGGTCGGCCGGGTCACGATCGTCCCAATATGCACCTACGATCCAATAATTGATGCCGCCCCAGGCACGATACTGAGCTTCCTTGGCCTCGGCAACCCTCCTCGTGCGCTCATTTTCTGCACCCCAAGCTGCCAGCGATAGCTCCGGGAAAGACCGCGTCTCTGCCCGGAGGGCGGCTATCGTTTCTGCGTAGAAGTGCGCGCGGAGGCCGCCTTCTGGTAGTCTGATATCCAAATAGGCACGGATATTTTGATCCAGGTTCAAAAAGGTATGGGGACGAATCCAAAATAGGCCCATCGTAAGGTTTACGTTCGTCTGTTTGACGGATAACGCTTCGTCGAAAGCCTCCAGGAATTCCTCTCGATCCAACGGACTGTCTTCAAGTGCCAGTTGAAACACCCGCCACAGCCGCCGGACGTCATTGGGATCTCTGCGGGTCTGGTTTGCAATAAACCAGGATTTCATATTATTCAGGATAGGCACGCCATCGAAATCCTCTGGCAGTTCACTCTCCATTTCGAAGTGCTGCTTCATACGCACCAGGATAGCCAGACGCTGATCGTATCCAATCCGACGGTTGAAGACGCCGAAGAAGGTGAAAGGATCGATCTCTTTCAGTAGAAAACGCGCCCCGTCTTGATCCTTGTCGTTGAGTGGCGTGATGACATAGCCCTCTTCGCGAAGTGTCTCTAAAAAGGAAATCAGCTCTCCCTGTCTTTTTTCCCAGCCAGCCAGTTTTGTCGCCAGTTCTTGATAAAACGGTATCCAGGTAAAGGACTGCATCATCATGCTCTTCAAATTTTAACTGTTATGAATGAGCAAATTTTAACATACAGTCTATCAGGATTTACGCCAGCGTCATCGCACATCCGTCGGCACGCGGATCGCTTCCCGCGCAGAGTGAGCCTGAATCAGCATCCCGTAAAATGACCTGCCCTCGACCGAACAACGCACGTTCATAGCTGGAAACTGAATATGTAGAATGGCCCAATTTTTGCAGACCCGCGATTGTGTCTTGTGGCATGCTTTCCTCGATTGCCACCTCACCGCCGGATTCTTCCACGTCGATGCAAAAACGCGGCAAATCGAGAGCGGTTTGCGGGTCAAGACCATCGTCTACCAGCGCAGAGAGAACCTGGACATGTCCCTGCGGCTGCATGAAACCACCCATGACGCCGTAGGAGGCATACAGCGAGTTATCGGCTTCACGCGTGACCATGGCAGGGATGATGGTGTGATACGGTCGCTTGCCCGGAGCAATACAGTTGGGGTGATCAGGGTCGAGCCTGAAGTTGTAACCGCGATTCTGGAGTGTGAAGCCCCAGCCTTTTGGGACAATCCCTGTGCCGAAGCCCCAGTAATTGCTGTTGATGAATGAGCAGGCGTTGCCGAATTTATCGGCAACGCTGAGATACACCGTGTTCGATGAGTTGACAGGCGTGCCGCGTTTCGGGTCAGTGGAAGCGCGTTTTGGATCGATCAGCTTGCGACGTTCCTCTGCATACGATTTGGATAATAATTCTTGTACAGGTACAGTAGAAAACGCCGGGTCAGCGACATACCAGCGCGAGTCCGCAAATGCGAGCCGCAGCGCTTCGATCATCAGATGCATTCGCTGGGCGGAAAGTGATTCGAGTGATGCAAGCTCAAACCCCTCCAGGATATTCAAAGCAATCAACGCGGTGATCCCTTGTCCATTGGGTGGACATTCGAAGACTCGATATCCACGATAAACGACCGAGATTGGTTCCTCCCAGGTGGAGACGTGTGACGCGAGATCAGCGACCGACATGCCCCCACCCGCTTCTTCAATCACACTGACAATCGCTTCTGCAATGGCGCCCTGGTAGTACGCCGATTTACCGCCCTCGGCGATGATTTTAAACGTCCGGGCCAAGCCGGGATTTCGAAAAATTTCGCCTGCGCTCGGTCCGCGGCCGTTGATGGTTAACTCGTGTCCATTGGGCGCAGATGAAAGTTGTCGTTCCACGCCGCGTTGCCATGAACGCGCAGTTATTTCCCCGACAGGGAAGCCCTCTTCGGCGAGGCGAATAGCAGGCGCAAGGATTTCAGCCATCGAAAGCGAACCCTGTCTTTCGATCAGGTCAAACCAACCCGCGCACGCGCCGGGAACGGTCACTGTGTGAGCATGGAAGGGAGGCAGTTCAGAAAAGAATCCGGCTTTCTTTAGCCGGTCAAGCGTCAGTGACGCGGGCGCGCGCCCCGACCCATTCAGGGCGGTAACTCGTTTTGTATCCGCCGAATAAAAGAGGGCGAACATGTCCCCACCAATCCCAGTGGAGGTTGGTTCTGTCACGTTGAGTGCTGCTCCCGCGGCCACTGCGGCATCGGCTGCATTGCCTCCTTTAGCAAGGATTTCGAGCCCTGCGGCAGTGGCGAGGGGTTGGGAAGTGGCAACCATGCCACCTCTGCCATAGATGGAGGAGCGACGGGAGCTGAAAGAAAGTGTATTCATAGTGCTTCCATTGTAGCAAATTAATGTTGTTAGTCTTTCTCGCCTGTCGGATGACATGCCATACAATTCTGGAAATTATTAATTTCTTTATCCAAATGCCTCTCAACCACCTCTGCTTCCTCGTGTTCATGACAGCCATAACACGTATAGGCTGTGAAACCAGCAGGATGACAAGTTGCGCAGGTCGCTCCGCCGCCATGGTTTAACGGGAAGGTGTGCTGTCCATTGAATTGGGCGGGAGACCATGCAGTAGTACTATGACACGCCGCACAATCCGTTCCAAATAGGCCCGCATGAAAAGCAGGTTCAGTATGACAGGCAATGCAGGCTGTGCTTAATCCTTGAAATTGGCCATTCGTATGACAGCCTTCACACGCTACATTCACATGCGCGCCTGTCAGCGGGAAATTACTGAGGTTATGATCAAAACTGGCAGGTGACCAGCCGTCTGTCGAGTGGCAGGCAGCGCAGTCTGTGCCAAATTGCCCTTCGTGCGGTTCATCCTGGCTGTGACACGAGAAACAATCCTGTGATGCTGATTGCAAATCAGCGATTGTGTGTGCATTCTGATGGCAGCCCGAGCACGATACCTCTGTGTGTTTGCCCGTCAATGGAAAGGCAAACTGATTGTGATCGAAGTCATCTCCGTAGTGATCTACACCATCGTGGCAGGCGAGACAGTCCGGACTGAAGGTGATTCGATGGGTTATAGAAAATTGAGCGTCCATTTGAAGATGGCAGTTGTGGCAGGAGTCTGTTGTGAAGGACGTGATGTCGGCCTGATGACAGTCACCGCAGGTGAACGGTTCACCTGCAGAGGTCTGTTGGTGTCCATGGAGTGAAAACCCCACCGCCTCATGAGGAAACTCTTCAGTATCTATAACCGTTAATGAGGCCTCTGGCCCTCGATGTTCAGCATGGCAATCGCGACAGGCAAGGTCTAGATTATTTTGCAGAATCGTTCCATGCAGGCTTTCCACATCCTGCAACTGCGCTGCAATATCCGTATGGCAAACCACACAACGATCGGCCATGGTCTCCGATTCCCATGGCGCCGTGTGACAGGACTCGCAGTTATCACCGATCTCTGCATGAGAGGTGACTCCCCCTAATGCTCTTCCGCTTTGCGCGTTCAACGGACCAGGGTTAAATAACAATCCACCGCGCGCGTACACATATCCCACAATGACCAGAGCTGCGATCAACGCGGCGATCAAACCTGTTCCTGATAAGCAACCTAACCGCTGACGCATTCTTTCTCCGTATTACCTCAGGAGTGTGGCATAGTACAACGCCCCACAGAGATGAGCAAATGCGGAAGTAAATAACACCATTCCAATTGGAATATGGATCATATGCCAAAGCGCCAGCAATCGTCGCGCTTGTTTCAGGGCCTCCTGCGAAAGTGTTCCCTCAATTTCCAGCCCCTCTAGTGTACGTGGGATACGTGTGAAGATATATCGTCCGGTGAACCCGCTAATGACGATGATGATCGTGAATAAGGTAGTGATACCTGCAATGCCGTTGAACTTCCATGACGAGTGCAGCAGTACCATATACGGCCCGACGAGACCGGTAAAGATGTGGAACTGTAACCAGCTTGAAAGTCTCCCCCATTTCACACTTCTGCTCCGCTTACGGAGGCTGTAAAGGGTCTCGGTCATCAACATCAAAATAAACCCGACGATCCCCAGGCTGTGACCGAACAATTCACCAGCCGGTGGAATTTCTCGGGTAAATAGTATGACCAGCCCATACAAACCCGTTATCAGTAGGATTGCGAAAAATGCCAGCCAAAGTTCCCGGTTTCCACGAAGCATAATCCCTCCGCCTACTCGATCCCATTTTGAAAGGGAAGGAGGTAGGGGAAAATCAAGACATCGATTGATTTTTTATGCTGGCCCAAAACTCAGCCAGGATGTCCCCAATCTTCGCGTTGGGCAGCAGGATTTGCTAGCGAATGCGAGAGATATCTACATTGCGCGAAATTATTTTTTCCAGGGGAAAGGACAGGTTCTGGTCTCCCATGACGATCGCGCCCAGCAGTGTTTTTTCTCCGACCAACAAACGCAAACGATTCACTTCAAAGCCTGTCTGAGCGACCAGGGCATCCGGCGATTGCCGCCAGG
>Ga0114129_10006604_pt1 | contig 16465 bp, 11 predicted proteins | sample RhiMetdeltSRZDD1_FD_80071 | JGI IMG/M metagenome (GOLD analysis project Ga0114129, IMG submission 80071) | Populus rhizosphere microbial communities from Tennessee, USA - Rhizosphere MetaG P. deltoides SRZDD1 (version 2) (version 2) | ecosystem: Host-associated > Plants > Roots > Rhizosphere >... | reverse complement strand
GCGGACGGCAGGGTCGTCAGCCGGAGGCGGAGCCCGCCACCTACAAGGCCGCCGACGCCGTTGTGCGGACCGTTACCGGACGTAGACTGCCCGACGAATACAAGCCTGCTGCTGGCGCACTCATCCACTACGCGTTTGGCGGCGCCGTAGGCGCGATTTATGGCGCAGCTGCAGCGCGCCAGCCGGACGTGACGGCGTGGGGAGGTCTTCCGTTTGGCGCAACTTTGTGGGTCACCGCCGACGAGATGGGCGTGCCCCTGTCGGGCCTCTCGAAATCGCCGACTGCGTATCCGCTGTCCAATCACGCGACAGCATTCGCGACACATCTCGTATACGGCGCGACGACGGAAGCGGTCCGACGGCTACTCGTGAAGAGCGCCGATCATTACTTCGGCTTTGGCGCCGCTGAGGGGGCCTCCGGCAGACGTTCGAGCCCCACGAGCGCCCAGCCGCTTCCAGCTCGACGGAAGTAGACACGGATCGGCCGTTTCCATGTCGGATGATCGGCGGCATCGGCTGAGATATCGACGGCAACGAAGCTGTCGGCGCTCGTCGGCAAGCCGCGCGGCGCCTGGACAGTCGTCGTCGCGCTTCGAGTTTCAGAAAGCGGGCGCGTCTCGCCGGTTGCGTTGTCGAACTGCAGCCAGGATGCGATGTACGTCGCCGGCGCCTTGGCGACGCCCGCGGCGACGGCGGCGTTGTCGAACGTCAACTGATTGCCGTCCAGGCGTGGCGTTACGATGGGGTTCACGGCAGTCAGGTACGTCTGGAGGATTTTTTCCCGCCTCTTGATCATGATGTCGCCGAGCGCCTTCTCGGCTGACCCGTCGCTGTACTCGCCCGTGTGGATGATCGCCCTGATCATCTCGTCAGTGAATGCGGCCACGCGCCGGGCCGCCCAGAACGCGTCGTCATCCCGCAGCTCCATGTAGGCCGTCGTCGGCGTCTGCGGCCGCCATTCTCTCGGGTTGAAGCGATCTCCCTCGAACTTGCCGATCGACGGCTTCTCGACGTAGTGGACCGTCTGCCAGGGACTCAATGCAAACCCGAACGAAAAGAGCCGCTTCAGGGTGGAGTCCCTCTGGTAGAAGTGCTCCCAACTGAGATCCCATTCATGCAGGTCGTTGCACATGCCGAACGTCGAGCCCACGTCCTGGAGATAGTGCTTGACGATCGAGCGGCCGTTCTCGGTGACGAGCGAGTCGACTGTATTTCCGGCCTTGAGATCCGTCAGGTTCGTCCACGCGCCGAACACGCGCAGCGCGCGCAGCTCGCGCCGGTGCTCGTGTGGGACGACGTCGTTGGGATCGTCGGGCCGCATGCCCTCGTAGCGATAGTTGCCGAGGATCTTGCCTGGAATCAGGCGTCCCGCGACGACGCGAAACGTTCCGTCCGGCTTGCGCGCGACGTTTTCGAGGACCGCGCTGAGGTCGTCGCGCGTGAAGGGCGTCCTCTTTCCTGAGGGACGCCGCACGGTCGCCTTTGGATCGATTTCCATGCGCTTCGGATCGAACGTCGTCAGGAACGACTCCACCTGGTTGTAGCCGAGCGCATGGAAAAACTTCGTCGCCATCACGACCGCGGCGGTGGCACCTTCAGGGTAGTACGGCGGATCGAACTCGAGGAACCATGTCTCCCCTTTGGCGTCCTTTGCCGTGACGCCGGGGTGCACACCCGCCTGCTTCTCTCGGATCACGACCCACTTTGACGGATCGGGCGGTGCACCGAGAATCGGGCCGCGCACGAGCTCGTCAATCGTCGGCGTCTTCGTGCCAATCCGGTTCGTGAACCAGTTCGAGTCGGGCACCTCGTCAATCGTGTTGATGTTCATCGCGCGGACGCCGGTCGGCTTGTAGCCCGACGTGACGAAGAGGTTGTCGACCATCTCGTACAGGTCGCCGATTTCCGACGGCTGCGCGCCCGACGCATCCTGCGACTCGGGTTCACGTGCGATGGGATCGTCCTTGTAGAAGTGCGGGCTCTTCGTCGAGACCGAACCGGTGAAGAGCACGAACGTGACTGCGAGCGGGACCAGAGCGCGAAGAAGTGGCATACGCATGATCGGAATCTCAGAAGACGGGGCCCGTCGCGAAGATCAGCACGGTGCCTTCACGACTCCGGGCAATTTCGGCGCGGAACACCGTCGCGAACGGCGCGTGAAAGCGAATGCCGAAGCCGTAATCACTCTTCAATCCGGTGAAGTCGAGGTCCGCCGCGCGCGAGGTGACCTTTCCTGCGTCATAGAACACCGCGGAATCGAAGAAGCGGTTCGCCATGATGCGCCACTCCGCCTGAAGGAGGAGGCTGTTGCGATCGCGGAACCGCCAGCTCGAGAAGCCGCGCAGGTTCGTTCCGCCGCCGAGCGCCGGCAGCATGAAGAACGGGATCTGCTGTCCGCCTTTCTCGGTCGTGGTCCGCGCGAGGCCGTGCAGCGAGATGACCCAGGTCTCACGCAGGATCGGCAAGTGCTGAACGACTTCGTAGTCGACCTGCTGGAACCCGAAGTCCTTGTCTCTGTCGGTATAGTCGTGCGCGGTGACGCTGTACACCCCGCCGCGCCGTGAATACCCGGGCGAAGTGCGCCAGTCGAGACCAACCGTGCCCTGCGTGTGAACGTACGTGATTGTTGCCCCAAGGCCCGGAAGCGTCTGCGGCGTGTAGACGGTTTCGACCGATCGGAATGTTCCTTCGCCGGGCCGCTGCGACCACTCCGAGAATTCAGCGCCGCCGCGCAGCATCAGGAACCGGCGTGTGGGCCAGAGCTTCAGAGTCGCGGAGCCGTACGGCTGTCGGAAGTCGTAGTTCGTACGACTGTTTTTCGAGGTATTCATCCCAAATCCATAGAAGCCGACCTGCGTCGCCTCGCGCCAGCCGCCGAGAAGCGACAACTCACCGCGGCGATCGAACAGTCGTGGAGCGAGGAATTCGACCTCGGCGCGTTTGTAGTTGCGGATCGAGTAGCTGCCGCGGATGTCCACGGAGTTGTACGGGCTCACGTGGAACATGTAGCCCACGCCCGGAGCAAAACCGCCTCCCCGGTACGCGCTCTCGAAGAACGGATGCCATTTCACAATGGCCCCGTTGAGAATGTTTTCGATGCGGTCCATCAGCCGTTCACCCGCGTTGGGAACGTACGGATGAAGGCTCTTGGCTTTCTCTGCCTGCGTCTGCTCGATCTCCGCCTGACGACTTGCGGCCTCAGACTGCGGCGGCGTCTGGGCCGCGGCGTCGCCCGCGACCGACACGAACAGAGTCAGAGCAACGGTGAACGAAGACCGGCGAAAAGGGCTGATGAGCATGGCGTGTGAAAGACCGATTAGACCAGCGGGCTCAACGAAACGTCAAGCCGCGGCACGGCAGATTCGCCTCACCCCTGCCGTCCTGCCACGGCAAACGGCGCCGAATGTATGTCAAGATACTCATATTCCAAGGATTTGCAGGTCTTCGAGCCGTTCGGACGCTGGCCGGGTTCTTGATGACCCCCCTGTAGCGGCCCGCACGCGGCGGAGCCGCATCTTGAAGCGTATCTGACACATGCAGCGACTCTCCATCGACGGCAAGTTTCTCAGAGCGGGCGACACACGTTTTCTGGTCAAGGGGGTCACGTACGGGACCTTTGCGCCCAAGGAAAACGGATGCCAATTCCCGTCTGCGTCAGTCGTGCGCCGCGATTTTGCCGCGATGGCGCAGGCTGGCTTCAACACCGTGAGGATCTACACGCCTCCGCCGCTGTCGCTGCTCGACGATGCGGCGTCCGCGGGCTTGCGCGTAATCGTCGGCCTGCCGTGGACGCAGCATGTCGCATTCCTCGACGACCGATGGCTCGCTGAATCGATCCGGCGCGACGTGGTGCGTCACATTCGCGCATACGCGGATCATCCGGCGGTCCTGATGTTCGCGCTTGGCAACGAGGTTCCTCCCGGCGTCGTGCGATGGCACGGGCGCGAGGCGGTCGAGAATTTCCTTCAGAATCTTTGCGAGGATGCGCGCGACGCATCACCTGAATCGCTTTTCACGTACGTCAATTATCCGCCGACGAGTTATCTCGACCTCTCGTCGTTCGACGTCTGTTCGTTCAACGTCTACTTGCACCGCGACCGCGAGCTGCGCGCGTATCTTGCGCACCTCCAGAACGTCGCCGGGCAGAAGCCGCTGCTGCTTGCGGAAGCTGGGGCTGACAGCATCCGTGAAGGCCTGGACGGTCAGGCCGCTCTGACGGCGCAGCACGTTCGTGCCGCATTCGAGGAGGGTGCATGCGGCGCGGTGGCGTTTGCCTGGACGGATGAATGGTGGCGCGGCGGCTTCGACATCCAGGATTGGAGCTTTGGCCTCGTCGATCGAGACCGGCAACCGAAGCCTGCGCTGGCCGCGGTGTCGCAGGCCTTTGCGGACGCTCCGTTTTCAGCGGACGCTCGCGCATCGTGGCCGCGCGTCTCGCTGGTCATCTGCGCGTACAACGCCGCCGACACAATCGGTGAGTGTCTAACGTCGCTCGACGCGCTCGTCTATCCCGATCTCGAGATCATCGTCGTCAATGACGGATCCACGGATGGAACGGGGACGCTCGTGGAAACCTGGGCCGCGGCGGATCGTCCGGCGACGAGTGGCGTGCGCTCCCGCCGCGTCCTGAACGTTCCCAATGCCGGGCTCAGCGCGGCGCGGAACATCGGCCTTGAAAACGCGACCGGCGAAATCGTGGCCTACACCGACGCCGACGCCTGCGTCGATCCGCTCTGGCTCGCTTACCTTGTGCAGCCGTTCCTCAATTCCGACGTGGTCGGTTCCGGCGGCCCGAACATCGTGCCTCCTGACGACCCGCGCATCGCGCAGTGCGTCGCAAGGGCGCCTGGCGGGCCCACTCACGTGCTGCTCGACGATCGGATCGCCGAACACGTGCCGGGCTGCAACATGGCGTTCCGCCGCGAGGCGCTTCGCGCGATTGGCGGCTTCAACCCCATCTACCTTCGCGCGGGCGACGATGTCGATGTGTGCTGGAGATTGCAGGAGCGCGGATGGCGGATTGGCTTCGCACCGGCTGCGCTCGTGTGGCACCGTCATCGATCGTCGGTGCGGGCCTACTGGCGCCAGCAGGTTGGATACGGGGAAGGTGAGACGTGGCTCGCGCTGAAGCATCCCGCCAAGTTCATTGGCGGGGACATGCTGTGGCGGGGACGCATCTACAGTCCGCTCCCCTTCGTGCGCGCGCTGTATCGCGACCGTCTCAACACCGGCACGTGGGGAACCGCGGCGTTTCCGTCCGTCTACAACAGCGGCGCGTCCGGCCTCACCTTCGTCCCCGCGTCGGCGGGCTGGCTGGTGCTGGCGTCCGTTCTGATGCTTGCGGGCGCGCTGTTCGATCGCGTCTATCACGACGCCGCGCGCGCGGCGTTCGTGCTTGGCAGCGCGGGACTCCTCACGTCGATCGTCCGGTGTCTCAGGTTCGCCTGGCAGGCGGATTTCGCGACGGCTGCGTTTCGCGATCGGCTGCTGGTAGCCGGGCTCCATCTGATCCAGCCACTCGCGCGGCTGCGCGGGCGGATTCGCGGACATTTCGCCGCCCCGGCGGATTTGAGCGCGGCGGCAGCCACAACCGTGCGCGCGCTGCCCTCGCTCGGGCGCGCGCTGGCCTTGACGGGCGGCGTTCGCCTCGAGCGTAAGTTCTGGACCGAGAAATGGACGTCGCTGCCGCAGGTGCTGGAACACCTCGTCGCTGCGCTCAGACGGCAGCGTGGCGCCGGCCGCGTGGACGTCGACGAAGGCTGGTCGCAGCGATGGGACGTCGCGCTCCCGATTGGCGGCTTCGCGCGTCTCGAAGCCCGAGGCCTCGTCGAGGAACACTCGCAGGGCGCGTGCCTGCTGCGGATGTCGACGCGTCTTCGTCCGACGGGCGGAGGCATCGCGGCGCTTCTGTGTCTCGCGGGCGCCATCCTGGCCGCAATGTTGCTCGAGCGGGCCAACCATAATTCCGGTTCGCTGGCGGTCGTCCTCTGCTGCGCGTTCGTGCTGACGTGGGGAATCCGTCGAATCGTGCTCGCCAGCGCGCGCGTGCGCGCGGCCGTCGATGAAGTTGCGAATACGAACGGATTGATTCCGCTCGGCGAAGGCCCCGCATGGCGTCCGGCGCTGGCTGGTATCGCCGCTGGCACGCTGCAGGCCGGGATGGTTATTGCCGTCGGTGCATTCTTCATCATGACGGCGGCGCCAACCGTGTGGGACGCCGCTGACGACTATTTCCCCGTCCATCAGCCGCCGCCTGCGACTGCGGTGGTCCATCCCGTGGCCGTGACCGTGGAGCCGCCTCTCACGACGCGACGGATCAAGCCACCTGAAACTCGGCTCCTGAAGCCGGGCGTCAGTCAACATCCACCGCTGGCTCGCCGGCCGGCGCAGTCCACCGTCGATCGACGGCGCACCTGACCAGCAGCATGAACATCGATCTCTCCCTGGTCCGCTGGGTCGCGTCGTACATGCGACCGTACCGCTGGCGCCTGGCGCTTCTGGCCGTGGTGTCACTTGCGGAAGTGGGACTGGGCGCGCTGACGCCGTGGACGTTGAAGCTCGTCGTGGACAACGTGCTGACCGCGCAGCCGCTGCCGCGCTGGATCGCCGCGGTGACGACCCCGCTTGGCGGTTCGCACGTTGCCGCGCTGCTCGGTTTGATTCTCGTCGCGGGACTCCTGCTCCAGGTGATCAGCGAGTTCGTGTCGATGTTCCACACGCAGATTCAGGTCGACACCGGTCAGCGCATGGTCTATGACCTGCGCGCGCGGGTGTTCGCACATCTGCAGGCGATGGACATGCGGCATCACACGGCCGTCAGCGCCGGGGATGCGGTCTATCGCATCGATGCCGACGCGTACTGCATCGACAACCTCGTGATGACCGGGCTGTTCCCGCTGGGATCCGCGGCGCTCACGCTGGTGGTGATGCTGGCGATCCTCATCAAGCTCGATCGAACGCTGGCGCTGCTGGCGCTCGGCGTCGTGCCATTCCTTTACTGGGTCCTGCGCGTCTACACGAGGCCGCTGGGCGATCGAGCCGAGCGGGTGAAAGAGCTGGAGTCGACGCTCGCGGAAAGGTTGTACGAAAAGTTCGCGGCCATTCGCGTCGTGAAGAGCTTCGCGCGCGAGCGGCACGAGCAGGATCGGTTCCGCGCGCGCGCGACCGAGGCGATGCGCGAGCGCGTGCGTCTCACATGGCAGGAATCGCTGTTCTCGGTTGCGATCACCTCGGTCACGATACTCGGCACGACGCTCGTCCTGTGGGTGGGCGGACTCCACGTCCTTCGCGGTCAGCTGACGGTCGGTGCGCTGCTCGTAGTGATCGCCTATCTCGGATCGGTGTATGGACCGCTCTCCGCGATCGCCCACACTGCCGGCAGCCTCCAGGAAGCCCTGGCGAGCACCCGGCGCGTGCGAAGGACGCTGAGGTTGACGCCCGAAGTCGTCGAAGGCGCGAGCAGCGGCCTGAATCCCGGGCGGATTCGCGGGCACATCGTGTTCGATCGCGTGAGCTTCGGCTACGACGCGCATCATCCGGTGCTGAAGGATGTCAGCTTCGAGGCGCGCCCCGGTGAGATGGTGGCGCTCGTCGGCCTCACCGGCTCCGGCAAGACGACCGCCGTCAGCATGATTCCGCGCTTCTACGACCCGGATACCGGGCGCGTGCTGATCGACGGCCGCAACGTGCGCGAGTACGATTTGCGCGCCCTCAGAGAGCGCATCGCGCTGGTCCTCCAGGATCCGGTTCTCTTCCGCGGAACCATCGCAGAGAACATCCGCTACGGACGACTCGACGCAACGAACGAAGAGGTACGGGCCGCGGCAATCGCGGCGCATGCCGACACGTTCGTGCGCGAGCTGGAGAAGGCGTACGAGAGCGAGGTCGGCGAGTCGGGCAGCGGTCTCTCCGGCGGAGAGCGGCAGCGGCTGTCGATCGCCCGCGCGCTGCTCAAGGATGCCCCGATCCTGATTCTCGACGAGCCCACCTCGTCACTCGACGCGATTTCCGAGGAGATCGTCTTCAGCGCGCTCAAGAAGCTGCGCGCCGGACGCACCACGATCGTCATCGCGCATCGACTGTCCACGATCCGCGATGCGGACCGCATCCTCGTGCTGGACGGCGGGCGCGTCCGGGCGAGCGGACGGCATGAAGAGATCCTGAAGACGAGCGAGCTCTACCGGCGCATGTGGCAGCGGCTCGTCGTTGGAAGGTCGCTCGACGAACCGTTGACGGTCGACGAGCTGGCGCAGGAGCTGTTATGAGAGTCCTGTTTGCCGGCATCATCGGCCGTTATCCGCTGGGCGGTGTCACGTGGTGCTCGCTGATGTACCTCCTCGGGCTGCGAGCGCTCGGCCATGACGTCTTCTACATCGAGGACACGGGAGAGTGCATCTACGACCTCGAGCAGAACACGCGCGCGCTCGATCCGTCGTACGGCTTGAAACACATCGACGCCGCACTCCGTCCACACGGTCTGGGTGACGCCTGGACCTTCGTGAACTACGACGGCGGCTACCACGGCGCGCCTCGAGAGCGCCTGCTCGATTTTGCGAAGTCGGCCGATCTCTTTATCAATCTGTCCGGGGGCACGTGGTTCTGGCGTGACGAGTACGCCAGGATTCCGCGCCGCGTCTTCATCGATTCGGATCCCGCGTTCACGCAGCTCGCGATCGCGAAGAACGAAGAGTGGTACGTCAACTTTTTTCGCGGCTTCGATCGCCTGTTTACGTTCGGCTCCAATATCGGGACGGACGGATGCGCGGTCCCGACGGGCGAGTTCACGTGGCACAAGACGTGGCAGCCGGTCGTCACGTCTCTCTGGCAGACCGACGCGGCGCCGAGACGCGATCGCTACACGTCCGTCATGAGCTGGACCATCGAGAGCTTTGCGGACGTCGGCGGCAACAAGGATGTCGAGTTCCTGCGGTTTCTCGATCTGCCGTCGCGGACGGGCCCGCGGTTCGAGCTGGCCGTCAACGGGCCGCTGCAGTTTCTCGAACAGCACGGGTGGTCGACGCTGCCCGCGATGCAGATCTCCAAGACCCCCGAGCAGTACCGCGACTTCATTCAGTCGTCACGGGGGGAATTCGGCGTCGCCAAGCACACGTATGTGTCCACTCGTTGCGGCTGGTTCAGCGACCGCACCGAATGCTATCTGGCGGCCGGACGTCCCGCGATCGTGCAGGACACTGCGTGGACGCGAAATCTGCCGTCCGGTGAAGGTCTGCTCGCCTTTTCGACGCCGGACGAGGCCGTCGAGGCGATCGCGCGCGTCGACGCCGATTATGCGCGTCACGCGGCTCGCGCCAGAGAGATTGCGCAGGAACAGTTCGAGGCCACGCGTGTGCTCTCGACGCTCATCGAGAACGCAGCATGAAACGACTTCGCATTGCGCAGATCGCTCCGGTTGCGACGGCGCTGCCGCCAACAGGGTCGGGCTCTGTCGAGCTGATCTCCTGGCTGCTGACGGAAGGCCTCGTACGCCGCGGACACGACGTGACGTTGTTTGCCACCGGCGACAGCACCACATCCGCCCGCTTGTCAGCCGCCTACCCTCGCGGCTATTGGCACGACACGTCGATGTGGCCGTGGGAACTGTATGAGATGTTGAATCTTGCCGCCGCCGTCGAGCGCTCGAGCGAGTTCGACATCATTCATTTCCAGGCCGCCTACTACCCGCTGTCGCTGGCCTTCGCGCGGCTCTGTCCGATCCCGCTCGTCCAGACGCTGCATCATTCGCCGAGCCCCGAGGAAGTGCGTCTCTGGTCGCGCTATCCCGAGGCGCCTTTCGTGGCCATCTCGAACGAACAGGCGCGCCTGCTCGCGGGCCTCAACGTCGTGGACATCGTGCTGCACGGAATCGATACCGATTCGTTCGCGTTCAGCGACACGCCCGATGACTACCTGCTGTTCCTGGGACGCTTCACCGACGGCAAGGGCGTGCTGCAGGCGATCGACATCGCCAGGCGGACGGGTCATCGCATCCTGCTCGCGGCTCCTGAGGACGAGTACTACCAGGCCAAGGTGAAGCCGCTCGTGGATGGAGAGCGCGTCGTCTACGTCGGAGAAGTCGGCCACGCCGAGAAGGTGAAGCTGCTCGGCGGCGCGCGCGCGATGCTCTATCCGGTCCAGGCTGGCGAACCGTTCGGGCTCGTCCTTGCGGAAGCAATGGCGTGCGGGACGCCCGTTGCCGCGCTCGACCGCGGGGCCGTGCGCGAAGTCGTGGAAGACAGCGTCACCGGAATCATTTTTCCTGACGAGCGTGCGATGTGCGACGGTCTGCCGCGCGTCCTGTCGCTCAATCGCCGCCAGGTGCGCGACCACGGCGTCGCACGCTTCGGCGCGATGCGAATGGTGGACGAATACGTGGCAGTCTACCATCGGCTCGTCGAGGCTCACCGCGTCCACGCTCGTGAAGATCGGTCGTCCGTTTCGGAGGTTCGCGCGTGACCCCTCGTACTGGTTCTCTCACTGGTCGGCGTCTGCTCGCCGTTTTTGCTCACCCTGACGATGAGTCGCTCGCGTGCGGAGGAACGCTGGCCTGGTGCGCCGCTGAAGGCGCCCGTGTGTCGCTTCTCTGCGCGACACGCGGCGAAGCCGGCCGCCGGGCGCCCGGCTGTCTCGAAGACGTCGCCCTCGGCGCCGTCCGCCGCGCGGAGCTGCACGAGGCTGCCGCTCGCCTCGGCCTCGACGATGTGATTCTGCTGGATCATCCGGACGGGTCGCTGACCGGCGTGGATACCGCGTTGTTCAGACATGAAATCGTCCTTACGATCCGTCACCTCAGACCCGACGTCGTGATCACGTTTGGAGCCGACGGTCTCTACTGGCATCCCGATCACATCGTCGTGCACGAGCGCGTCACGGAGGCGGTCGAGTATCTTGGCGCCTCGGCGCCTGCATTGTTTTACGTCTTGTTCCCCCCGGGCCTCATGCGAACCGTCGTGGAGACGGCCCAGGCCAATCCCGGTGTGCCTGCGGATCTGTCGCTCTGGACGATCGACGCGGATGCGTTCGGCGCGTACTCAGCGGAGCCGACGCTGATCATCGATGCGACGACCTATGTCGGATACAGGATCGACGCGCTGCGGTGTCATCGAAGCCAGATCGACGCGCAGAGTCCATTCACCTGGCTGACCCCGGATCAGGCGCGGCGTCTGCTGGGACGCGAGTATTTCGTGCGCAGCGGCGCCGGAAACCTGGAGCCTACGTTCCTCGAGCATCTCCAGGCGCCGGCCCCTGCGACCCCCGAGCAGCCCGCACGCATGGAGAACGCGGCACCACCTCTATAATGATGAGCGTTTGACACTCCTGATTAGACTCGGCGGCGCGGCCAACCTTGCTGCGTTCGTCGCCCTGGCTGTCTCGCAGGCTTCTCTCGGCTCTCCTCTGTTCTTCGCGCTCGCGGCTGTGCCGTGCGTGGTCTACGGGCTGCTCGTAAGAGCGTTGCTGTATGCGGCACCGGAACAGCCGCCAGCGGTCTCGACCGAGCGCTGGGAGCGTCTGCTCCTGATTGCGCTGGCTCTGGCGGTCGCGTTCCGCGTGCCGCTCGTGATCCGAAAAGTCAGCCCGTCGAACGACATGGTGCGCTACGTCTGGGACGGACGCATCCAGGCGCTCGGCTACAACCCCTACACGGTCCTGCCCTCCGACCCGGCGCTCGCACACACGCACACGGACGAAACCCGCCAGATGCCGAGCCTTCACGATCGGACGCCGTATCCGGCAGCGGCGCAGCTGTTCTTCCGCGTGATGGTGGCAATCGACGATTCACCTAACGCGATGAAGCTGGCGCTCGTCGCCTGCGATCTGCTGACAACGGTGGTCCTGCTCGCGTGGCTGCGCGAGTGTGGCCGATCGCAGTGGCTGGCGCTCCTCTACGCGTGGAATCCACTCGTGATTCTCGAGATCGCCCACAGCGGTCACATCGACGCGCTCGGAGCGCTGTGGATCGCGGTGTCGGCGTGGATGCTGAGCACGAGTCGAGGACTACGAGCGGCGATTGCCCTCGCGGTTGCCGTCGGCGTAAAGCTGCTGCCGATCGTTCTGCTGCCGCTCTACTGGAAGCGCGTGCGGGTGCGCGATGCTGTCGCAGGCATCGCGGTGCTGCTGCTGTTCTACCTTCCGTACGCCGGAGGAGGCGCACTGCCGCTCGGCGCCGTTCCCAACGTCGTCGAGTACGTGAGGTTCAACGGACCGTTGTTCAAGTGGCTGGCAGCGCTCTTCAGTCCGAAAGGTGCGGCTCTGGCTGCTGTGGCGGGCGGTCTCGCTGTCGCTGCGTGGATGCGATACCGCTATCCAGCAGATGAACCGGCGGCATGGGCCTGGCCGATGGCGGTCGCACTGTCCGCTGCGCCTGTCGTCTACCCGTGGTATCTGATGTACTTCACGCCATTTCTGTTCACGCGACGGACGATCCCGCTCATCGTCTGGACCATCAGCGTGCTGCCCGTCTACATTGTCTGGGAGTTGGCCTATCATCACGGCTACCGATGGTCAGTGCCGTTGTCGGTGAGATACGTTGAGTACGGCGTGGTGCTGGCGTCGATGGTGTGGGTGGCGGCCTTCAGAAAGCGAGTTGCCGTATGACCGGAGCCCCGAGGTGGCTGAGCGCTTCACTGATCGGCGTCGTGCTGGCTCTCGTGATCGGGCTCGCGGTGATGAGGGCGCAGCCCTCTGTTCCACCGAACATCATCATCATTCTGGCCGACGACATGGGATACGGTGACCTCGGGTCTTTCGGAAGCCCGAACATCAAGACCCCGCGACTCGATCGGATGGTTGCCGAGGGACAGAAGTGGACCAATTTCTACGTGCAGCCGGTCTGCTCGCCGAGCCGCGCCGCACTCCTCACCGGACGACTGCCGATCCGAAACGGAATGTACGGGACGGCCACCGGCACGGCGCCGAAGGTGTTTCGCGACAACGCGGCGCAGGGCCTGCCGCCCGAGGAAATCACGCTTGCGGAGCTCGTGAAAACGCGAGGATACGCGACAGCGATTATCGGAAAGTGGCACCTCGGTCAGCTTCCGCAGTTCCTTCCGATGGCGCAGGGATTCGACTACTGGTTCGGGCTTCCGTTCTCGCACGACATGCGCATGACCGCGCCGCGCGATCAAGCGCTCAAGAGTCCCGCGTACTACGACCCGAAGCCGGAGTACTGGGACGTGCCGCTGATGCGGAACGGGGATGTCATCGAGCGACCTGTTGATCATCGGACGCTGACGAAGCGATACACCGAAGAAGCGATCCGCTTCATCCAGGATCACCGCGGTAAGCCATTCTTTCTCTATCTCGCGCATTCGCTTCCGCACATCCCGCTTGCGCGGTCCCCCGAGTTCGAGGGGCACAGCGCCGCGGGCATTTACGGAGACGTCATCGAAGAGCTCGACGCGAGCACCGGTCGCATCCTCGATGCGCTCACCGCCAGCAAAGTGGATCGCAACACGCTCGTCGTGTTCAGCAGCGACAACGGGCCGTGGCTGCCGTTCGGCGCACACGGCGGATCGGCAGGGCCTCTGCGGGCAGGCAAAGGCACGACCTGGGAGGGTGGCGTCCGCACGCCTGGAATCTTCTGGTGGCCCGGAACGGTCCGCCCGGGTGTCGTCACCGACGTTGGGTCGGCGATGGATCTGTTCGTGACGGGTGCGAAGCTCGCCGGTGCCGAGCTGCCATCCGACCGCGTCATTGACGGCGTCGATCTTCGCGCGCGTCTCAAAGGATCCGGCCCGGTCCCGCCGCGAACGCTCTTCTATTACTGGGACGATGAGCTGCGAGCGGTGCGGAAGGGGGCGTACAAGGCGCACTTCATCACCAGCGGGTCATACGGCGAGGGAGAGCGGCGCCAGGAGCACAATCCGCCGCTCCTCTTCAACCTGGCGGAGGATCCGGGCGAGCGTCGCGACGTCGCGGCCGCGCACCCTGACGTCATCGCGGATCTGATTCGCGAGGCCGAGACGCACCGTCGGAGTCTGGTCCCCGGCCGCCCCCTCTTCGACGCCGTCCTCCCGCGCTAAGCTGGCCTCTGACGAGGACAAAGACTCTGAGTCCAAATTGCACACCGGGTCGCGGCGGGGACTCAGAGTCCCGTCGGGTAGGATCGTGCGACGGGCCGTCAGCCCCGGGCGCGCACTGACATCTGAAGTGGACAAAGACTCTGAGTCCAAATCGCACCACACGCCGCAAATCGGACTCAGAGTCCCAACCCGGGTCTACCGGAGTCGGCGGGTGGCGGACGCGTATGCGTACAGCCGGCCGCCGGTGCATCAGCACATCGTCGAGGCGATGAGGCGTCAGCTCGGGACGGCGGCGCCGCTTCGGACGGCGCTGGACGTCGGCTGCGGCGCGGGCCTCTCGACGGCTGCCCTCGCGCCGATCGCCCGTCACCTCGTCGGCCTCGAGCCCTCGTCGACGATGCTCACGCACGGCCGGCACGTGGCGCCGCAGGGGCAGTTCGTGATCGGCGGCGCAGAGCGGCTGCCGTTCGCAGACGAGACGTTCGACCTCGTGACGGCGGCAGGATCTCTCAACTACGCGGACACGAATGCGTTTCTGCCGGAGGCCGCGCGCGTGCTGAGGCCGAGCGGCGTCCTGGCGATCTACGATTTTTCGGCAGGCCGCCGCTTCCGCGACGACCGTCTCCTCGACGAGTGGTATGACGTCTTCGAGCAGCGCTACCCCGCGCAGGAGGGCTACGCGCTCGATGTCCGACGCCTTCCCTTCGCGCAATTCGGCCTCCGCCTCGACGCGTATCATGACCTCGAGGTCGCCGTGCCGATGTCGATCGAGTCGTACCTCCGATACGCGATGAGCGAAACGGGCGTGGAGCTGGCGATCGCGGCCGGCGTGCAGGAGACCGACATTCGAGACTGGTGTCAGCGGACGCTCGAACCCGTGTTCGCCGATCAGGCGCGCGACGTCATGTTCGACGCGTATATTGCTTATGTGAGCCGCGACGGCCGCTGCTGAGCATCCACACACGCCTCGTCCGACACGTTCATGATCGCCGAGACATCTCAGGGTCTCTTCTGTGAAGCGGGCGGGTTCTACGTCGACCCGTGGCAGCCCGTGAAGCGCGCGGTGATCACCCACGCGCACGCGGACCACGCGCGTCCGGGATCGGAGGCGTATCTGTGCGCGCCGGAATGCGCACCGCTGCTTCGGCGCCGCCTGCAAGACGGATCGATCGAGATTCAACCCTGGGGACAGCCGATCACCATCGGCGACGTGCGCGTCTCGCTGCATCCCGCCGGCCACATCCTCGGCTCAGCGCAGGTGAGGATCGAGCACCACGGCGACGTGTGGGTCGTGTCCGGAGACTACAAGCGCGCGGCGGATCCGACGTGTCTGCCTTTCGAGCCCGTAAAATGCAACACATTCATCACCGAGGCGACGTTCGGGTTGCCGATCTACACGTGGGATCCATCGGCTGTTGTCATCGCCGAGATCATGGAGTGGTGGCGCGCCAACCGGACGCAGGATCGCGCGTCGGTGCTCTTCTGCTACGTGCTCGGCAAAGCGCAGCGCATCCTGGCAGAACTTCGGGATGTGGCGGACGAGCCCATTCGGCTGCACGGGGCGATGGCGGCGCTCACGGATCTCTACCGGGACGCCGGCGTGGCGCTGGCGCCGACCGAGCGGATCGCGGAGGACATGCGAGGACGAGCTCTGGCAGGAAGCCTGGTCCTGGCTCCTCTGTCGGCGCGCGGAACACCGTGGATGCGTCGGTTGCCAAATCCTTCGATGGCGTTTGCGTCCGGACTCATGCGTGTGCGCGGGGTCCGGAGACAACGCGCATTCGACCGCGGGTTCGTGCTCTCGGATCATGCCGACTGGCGCGCGCTCCTGGACACCATCCACGAGACGGGCGCGTCGCGCGTCCTGGTCACGCACGGCTGGTCGGACGCGCTGGCGCGGTTTCTCTCCGAGCGCGGACTCGAGACAGGCACGCTGCGCACTGCCTTCGAAGGTGAGATCGGAGAGCTGACCGCTGCCGACGCGGAGACGTCGGCATGAGGCGATTCGCCGCGTTATACGAAGCGATCGATCGCACGACGTCGACGAACGCAAAGGTCGCCGCGCTGGCGGTGTACTTTCGCGAGGCGCCGCCGGCCGATGCTGCATGGGCGGTCTTTTTCCTGACGGGCCGCCGATTGAAACGGCTCATCCCGGGACCGCTGCTGCGCGAGTGGACGGAATCGCTCACGGGAATTCCCGGCTGGCTGGTGATGGAGAGCTACGCTGCCGTCGGCGACATGGCGGAGCTCGCGGCTCTTCTCTTCGATCAGATCAGCGGGAGCGAGCGTGAAGCTGATGTGTCCCTTGCCGAATGGGTGGAGCAACGCCTGCTGCCGCTGTCGAAGATGGATCCGGCCGCGCAGCGCGCGCTCATCGCGCGCTGGTGGCTCGGATTGCCGCGCGGCGAACGCTTCATTCTGAACAAGCTGCTCACGGGAGAATTCCG
>Ga0114129_10006602_pt1 | contig 16468 bp, 16 predicted proteins | sample RhiMetdeltSRZDD1_FD_80071 | JGI IMG/M metagenome (GOLD analysis project Ga0114129, IMG submission 80071) | Populus rhizosphere microbial communities from Tennessee, USA - Rhizosphere MetaG P. deltoides SRZDD1 (version 2) (version 2) | ecosystem: Host-associated > Plants > Roots > Rhizosphere >... | reverse complement strand
GACGTGGATTATTTGCTGGTGCATGTCACTGAGGATAAAACACACAGCCGCAGGGCCCTCCAGTTGATCGACACCTATGCGGATACGGACGAAGTCAAAGAAAAAGCAAAAGCCGCGCTGCGCGAGATGCTTGTGGTGAAGCAACAATTTGCCGAAGCTCTTTTCAAGCACTGCTCCTCCGCCCCTGAGTAGTTATACATTGACAAAACGGTACGCATCACAAAGAATCGCCGGGTCAAAAACCTAACTCGAGGAGGGAACAAATGACTCGGGGTTCAGTCGTACTTCTATCTCTCTGCCTCATAGGCTTTCTGCGCGGCAACGCGACCGCTCAAACAGCCGATCTGGCCACCACTCGCGATATGAGCGAGATCAATTGGATGGAATTCAAGGAAGTCGTGCCCTCGAAAATCAACACGGTGATTCTTCCAACCGGCACGCTCGAACCGCACGGCGTGATCAACAACGGCGCCGACATAACCGCGCCGGTCGCAATAGCGCGCAAGATCGCTCGAGAGGTAAACGCGATGATTGCGCCGATCATTCCGTATGGAATCACCGGCAGCATGGATGCTTATCCCGGCGCGTTCTCGATCTCCGAAACGGCTTATCGAAGCTACGTGCGAGACGTGATGGCCGGGCTTGCGAAGAACGGTTTTCGAAACATCATCGTGATCAACGGGCACGGCGGGCCGCAGACATCCGTGCTCAATCAAATCGCCACCGAGATAGGCCAGGAGAAGCGCGTGCGAACGCTGGTGATTAACTGGTGGAGCTATTGTTCCGACGTCACGCTGTCGGTTTTCGGAGAAGATGGCGGACACGCCGGTTGGAATGAGACCGCATTCATTCAGGCGATCGATCCGAAGCTCGTACACAAAGAGCGCTATTCGAATGAACTCGCAACGCCTAACGCGGCGCCCGGGACATACTCGGCTTATCCCGCACCGTCGTCGATTGGTTTGTACAAGGAAGGGCAAGGCTACGTGAAGTTCGATCAGGCGAAGGCGGACGCGTACTTCGCCAAGGTGACCGAGAAAGTAGCGAAGCTGATCATTGACACTCGCCGGAAGTGGGATATGGCAGGGCTGTTTGAGAAGTGAGGAATGATGCGTGATCCGTGATGCGTGATCGCATCACGATTCACGCATCACGATTCACTTTGATTGACACGGCGCAACTGACGAATTAGTCTCCAAGACACAGTAACACGATGGGCGAGGAGAGAACGGCTGATGCTCTGTCCGAACTGTGGCGCAGAAAACCGTGATGAATCGAACTTCTGTCGCTACTGTTCGGCGCCGCTGACCCAGCGAAGCAAGGACCCGAATTCCGGTTACATTCCGTCAGTACCGCCGCCTCCCTTGCCGGGCGCAAACGCGCGGCCGACCTACTATCCACCTCCGAGCTATCAGACGCCGCCCCATCCTCCGGCCCGGTCGGTTGTTCCACCGATGGCCTGCGTGCGGTGCAATTCCATCAGCGTGGTCAAGGGAACTGTGCCGCTATGGGCAATACTTGTTGCCGTGATCGGCGCTCCGTTCACCTGTTTGCTTTCGCTGCTGTTCCTATTGGTCAAGCAACCAAACAAATGCCTCAACTGCGGATTAGAGTTCAAGTGAGGCTCCGGCACAGACCATATCCTCTCAGCAACAGGTTAATCTGAATCCCCTATGATCGCGTGCAAGGTCACCTGCCTGCTTCATTCTAAGAACAACGCAGAATGGTAGAGGGTCAGTCCCTCCCACATCTCATCAAACCCGGACAAGGCCCAACCGTGCTGAGGTGAGCCGGGATCACGGAGAGGATATGCAAATCAACGAGTCGTTCCTGGTGCTGCCGCAGCATTCGTGTGTGATCGCGCGGCTGATTGATGAACTGCAGGAAGCCTCGCGACAGTTTCGCGACGACCCGAGAGCCTACGTTACCAGCGCTCTCCAGAGTGATATCGGCGGGAGCCGTCGCAAGATGCTTTTACAGTTAGGACTCGCGATCGGAATTCTCGTCTACGCGCTCGGGTTCGCTTCAATGCTGGTGTTTTGGTCGCTCGCCAATCGCGGTAGCAGTTCAGTTGGGAACATCGCGATCTATACGCCGCTCAGCTTCGCTTCCTGGCCCAAGGCTGAATTGCCCAACGACGAAGACAAGTCAGGAGGCGGTGGCGGCGGCGGTCGCGATGAAAAAGATCCGCCTTCGCGTGGCAGCCTGCCGGCGTTCTCATTTGAAGACCCGGCGGCCGCTCCCAGGCCTGAGCCATCGCCGAAGCCGCCATCTTTGCCGGTAACCGAACCCATTAAGGTTGATCCACGAATTCAGGTCGACCGCGACGACCTGAATCTCACCGGCCTGCCGGATTTTACCGGCGTAGTACCCTCGGCCGGGCCAGGCTCAGGCGGGGGAATCGGTACTGGCCTCAAAGGCGGAATCGGGCCTGGCATCGGCCGTGGCGTTGGGCAAGGCTGGGATGGAAATATTGGGGGCGAGGGATCCAAGTTTGGAGGCGTTCCGTTTGCGGACTCTCAACAGCACGTCGTTGACTCGCGACCGGTCTTGCTGAATCAACCGCGGCCTTACTACTCCGAGGAAGCGCGACAAAACAAGGTACAGGGAGTGGTGCGAGTTCGCGTACTAGTTGACTCGAGCGGTTTGGTGAAGGAAGTGGCAGTGACGCGCGGCCTACCGGATGGGCGCAATGAACAAGCCATCCGGGCCGCCTATCAAATGCGTTTCAGACCGGCGATGAAAGAAGGTCGCTCGGTGTCGTATTGGCTAAGCGTCGAGATCGAATTCAATCTGCGATAAGAACGGCTCTTTCCGCGAGACCGATCGGAGCGGCCTTTCATTGCTCTGTGGTTGAAGCTTTCGTCCTTGATTCGTAAGCTAGCCTTGGCGTCAGTTCGTCCGAGACGTTGTAGTGCAACACGTCGCCGTCGAGTCGCAGAATGATGAACACAACGTCTTGCTCAGGATCGTACTCGCGGATTACGTCAGCTACGTCCTCGTCCGGCCAGCCGCCGCGCTTCGCCAGGCGTTCGCCACCGTCGGCAACATAGTAAGTTGGCACATGAAGGTTGTCGTCTGACTTCGATGAATTTCTCAAATCAATAACGACTGCGCCGCGGCCTTCCGCCAGGTACTTCTCCCACGCGAATGCCGCGAACTCGCGCCATTGCGAGCGAATGAAAGTGATATGAGCGTTGGGCGTGTCGAGATCTTCAACTCGCCCGCTCGGTAGCGTAAGACCCATAAGCGCATTGCTTTGGACTGCGGCGCGGTCTGTGCGTTCGCGCCGCTTTGGCTTTGTCCATCAACCGAGGGAAAGCGGCGCCAACGCACAGACCGCGCTGCAGTCCAAATCTCACCTTAACGCGGCAAGACGTCCGGCAGATTGGCGATCGCATAAGCGACCACCGCTATCACCGCAGAGTTCTCGGCAAGCTCGCGCGGAACTACTTTGTCGAGCGTGTCTGCGGCCGTGTGATGATAGTTGAAGTACGTCCGATTATCTTGAATCGGTGCAATCGTCGGCACACCGGCGGCATCCAGCGGGGAGACATCGGCGCCTTCCGGGCCAACGCTGCTCCTGACAACTCCTGCGCCTGAAGCTTGCAGCACGGAGGAAATGGGCCGCAACATCTCTACCGCCTGTGCGCTCGCGTGTGCCGAGAACCCGACCGGATGGCCGGCGCCAAGATCGCTCTCAATTGCGGCGAGGTGGTTTCGGATAGCGGTTTCGTGATCTTGCGCGTACGTTCGCCCGCCCATCAATCCATTTTCTTCGTTCATCCAGGCAATCACGCGGATGGTTCGCTTGGGCCGCAGCCCGAGCCGCTTGATCAGTTGTGCTACTTCCATCGCGATTGCAACGCCCGCCCCATCATCGATCGCGCCAGTCCCCAGGTCCCACGAGTCCAGGTGGCCCGAGACAATCACTATTTGCTCGGGATGCTCCGAGCCCTTTATATCCGCAACCACGTTGTAGCTCTGGACATCGGGCAGCGTCTGCGGGGTCAGCTTCAGATGCATGCGAACAAGACCTTGGCCGGTTAGATAGGCGATCAAGTCGGCATCTTCAGCAGACACCGCGGCGGCGGGAATTTTCGGCGCGTCGTCCGCGTACGTGAAAGAGCCGGTGTGCGGCAAGCGGTACTCGGCGCCGCCAACGGAACGAACCAGAGCAGCTACGGCACCCAGACGGGCGGCTTCGCTTGGCCCGGCGCCGCGGTATACGACCGCCTGGCCGTATGCTTCGGATCCAAAGCCCTGAGCAGCCATTTGTTTGTCGAACCGCGCATTGAACAGGACGATTTTGCCGGCAACTTTTTCACGTCCCAGCGACTTGAGTTGTTCGAAGGTGTCGACGACGATCAACTCGGCTGCGGTGCCTTCAGCCGGAGTCGCGATGCTTCCACCGAGAGCCGTCAGCACAACCTTCTGAGTCGTCCCCGGAGCTTGTCCTGCGAACTGCACTAGTTCGCCGGTCTCCACCCCGCGCACCCAGTGGGGCACCGTGACCTTCTCGAGTTGAACATCAAGTCCCAACCTGCGCATCTCAGCGGCGACGTACTGAACCGCGTGCTGAGCTTGCGCCGATCCGCTCAAGCGCGGTCCTATGTTATTGCAAAGATGAGCAAGCCGGGTGTAGGCATAATCGCTTGTAAGAGCAGCATTGTGTAGCTGCTTCATCTCGGCGAGGAGTTGCGGCGAGTAAAGTTCCCACGCCTTCCGTTGATGCTGTTGAGCAACGGCTTCAAAGCTGAATAGTGCCGATAAGAAAACCGCCAGAGCGCTTCTGTGAAAGAAAGCTGTGTTGATGTTCATTCACAGAATTATATGGGAGGTCGCATGTTTGCGACAGGACACAGGTGGTTGTGCGGATTCTCAGTGAATGAAGGGCAGCCGATCACGACCGCCCTTCGAGTTTGACAGGCTTGCAACCTGACCTGTTGTCAGTCCAGACTCACCGACACGAACGACAACTGACCGTCGCGTTCAATTTGAAGGATTAGCTCCTTGTCACCCGAAAGCGAACCCATCACCCTGAAATAGTCCTGGCGATTCGAAATGGGCGCCCGGTTCACTCGATGGATAACGTCGCCGCGTTGAAGTCCCGCTTCTGCGGCTGGGCTTCCGGGCTGCACGTTCTGGACGATCACCCCACCGGGCACCCTCAACTTCATCTCGCGAGCCAACTCGGCCGTCACGTTCGAGACCGACAAGCCGAGCTTCCCCGAATCCTCTTCAGGATCGCCCTTGTCCGGTTGACCGTTGTCACCAGACGCGGAGGGACGCTCGCCAAGTTTGATCGTGCCCGTTTGAACGCGACCATCGCGGACGTACTTCAAGTTAGTTGGCTTTCCGACAGGCGTGTCCGCAACCATTTCGGTAAGCTGCTTGGGGGAAGTAACCCGCTTGCCGTCGTACTCGACGATGACGTCGCCGCTGCGAAGCCCAGCATCTGCGGCCGGACTATATTGCTTGGAGAGGTCGGCGACGACTGCTCCATCAGTCCCGCTGTACCCGACCGACTTTGCGAGCGGCGCCGAGACCGGCTGCAAGAAGACGCCAAGGTACCCGCGAGTGACCTTCCCGCTCTTGATGAGTTGTGCGTAAACCTTCGTCGCAAGATTCGAAGGAATAGCGAAGCCAATTCCCGAGCTCGTCCCGCTCTGCGAAAAAATCAGAGTGTTTATGCCCACTACTTCACCTAGCATGTTGATGAGCGGGCCCCCTGAGTTTCCGGGGTTGATCGACGCATCGGTTTGTATGAAGTTCGTAAACTGGCCGGCGGCGGACCCGAGATCGCGGCCGGTTGCCGAAACGATTCCTGCGGTCATCGTCTGCTGGAGTCCAAACGGGCTCCCCAGGGCGATCAGCCATTCGCCCTGCTCGAGTTTGTCGGAGTCCCCAAGCTTGGCAAACGGCAAGTTCTGCGCGTCGATCTTGATAACGGCAAGGTCGGTCTCGCTGTCCTTGCCGATAACCCGCGCCTTGAATTCACGGCCGTCTGCAAGCTTAACGTTGATTTGCTCCGCATCGCCGGCTACGTGGTTGTTCGTTAGTATGTAGCCGTCGGAGTTGATTATTACACCCGACCCGGTCCCGCGCTGTCTGCGCGGCGTATCGCCAAAGCCAGGAATCTGAGGAAAGCCTTCCGGCAAACGCATCGTCGACGAACGCCTCGATTTCTCGACGACGTCTATGTTGACTACCGCGGGTTTGACTTGCTTGGCCACGCTTATGAACGTCCGTGAAAGATCCTGGGGCGAAGGCAACGGCGCCTGCGCCTGAGGAGTAGATGCGAGCCCGCGCAACTCAAAGCCAAGCCCGGAGGCTACGGCTAGCGTCAACGCGCACACGAAAATCCGCACGCTATTGAGTTTCATTCCAGTATTCATGCTTCTGATATTAACCTCCATCTTCTGTTCAAGCTTCCTAACTTGTCACAACAAGCGCGGGAAAGTGACAAGAAAACGAGTGACAAGCCGTTCAGGCTCACCACTCGTCATTCGGGCTCCTCGTCACTTTCCAATCACGTCTTGCCAATCTTCAACGCACCAATGACGCGCTTGTTTCAATATCTCCCCCAGCCAGTCACTTACCGCTTTCGACTCGGAGATTGTTCGTCACTGAGAACACGCCAGGCACGCTATTTGCGGCCATATACGCCAACTGGCTGTCCATCCTGTTGGAGACTACACCCTCGAGCGTCACGTGCCCGTTCCTGACGATTATGTGCAATGACGGGTTAGCTCCCATTGCATATCGGAACAAACCGCCGGTGCGGAATATCGACCGGTACGTCCGCGCGCGAATCGAGTCGTCAAACCCCGAGAGCGGCAACACCTCGATGTTGTTGATCACTCGGTCGACACCTTCGATCTTGGCGACTCGCCGTTCGGCATCCCGACGCGTCGTGGGTTTCAACACCTGTCCATACAAAGTAACGGTGTCGCCTTCGACCTTGTACTCCAGGTTGTCAAACACGCCATACCACGGCAGTGTGACAAGCTCCTTTCGGACTTTGTTCATTGTGCTTTTTTGCTCGGGCGGCGCCGCGCCTGCCACTACAACTGACCCGATCAGAATCAACAGCGCAAAAATAGACATCAATTTGCTCTTGAACTTCATCGTTCTTTTACCTCCTAACATCTCTACCGTTCTGCTTAATCCCATTCTATTCTCATTCTTCTTTTTGGCAGGCTCACGGGCGTCTGACCAACATCTTTAGATGCCTTGGCAGGTTCAACCGCTGTCCGGCTTCGCGTCTCATCGCCACGCAACCGCCTGGAATACTCAGGGTCCTGGACGCTGATTTCGCTAAGAGCTTCGGCGACCTTGCCCAGGGCATCGGTCACCTCGGCTCGGTCGCGCTCGTTTAGTCGCGCCATGACCTCGAGGAAGACCTCGTTCCGGCACTGTCGGATCCTGAGAACGATCCGCTTGCCCTTTTCGGTCAGCGCCACGTTAACCGCTCGGCGATCCTCTGGAACTGCCAGGCGCTCGATCAACTCCTTTCGGACAAGACGGTCTGTCAACTGAGTCATCGCTGGTCCCGATATGCCGAGGGAGATTGCCAGCCGGGTTGTCGAAACCGGCGCCTCCCGAAGCAGCCTTAACGCCTGAGCCTGAGCAAGAGTCAAGTCCATCTCGACGACGTGTGTTCGGTGGTGATCAAACAGCAACCGGAACACGCCCTCCACGAATCTATCCAGGTTTACGTCTGTCCTATCTATCACAAGCTCTTTCAATTACTCATTGTACTTAATATACATTAATAATTAATATACCTTAGTAGATTATCGGACAAACGGTCTCAAGACAAGTCTGTTTGGGGGCAGTGGGCCGGTTGCCTACTCGCCGGTCTCTTCACTGCTCAGGATCGTCATCAGGTGCTCTATACGATTCCGCTCAGCTTCAAGCTGAGCTAATCCAGCCTCTAATTCCAGGCGGCTGTTCCGCAGGTCTTTGATTTGTGAAGAACCTATGATCTTGCGTCGAATCCTCGCTAAGCTCACCGCGAGGATCGCCACGAGCACAAGGTAGAAAAGCCAGCTTCCAACGAAACCCTTAGCCAGGAGCATGAAAAGCGCAATAACCACGATGAGCATCATGAACAGCCCCAAGAACGCGCAACCGATCTGAAGCGGGACGCTCTGTTCCTGGCTCTTCAACCTCTCGATTTCGGACTCGGCCTCCTCCGTCAGCTCATCAATCTCAGCCAGCCTTGATTCAATGGTCGCGCGCGCGCCGTCTGAGTGCGACGAGCCTTCCTCCGGTCCCATATCGCTGTATTGGGGCATTAATAGAAATCCTCAACCGAAAAGGCGGAAATTCGCAAGCAAGCGTTAGCGACAAAAGTCGTTTTCGTTCGGCTTCCGAACTCGAGGTTGCCGCAACGATCTGAGAACCTAAGTCAGGCGATCCTCGCGGATGTTCAATCTCGGCCTCAGTATAGTATAGTTTGCTGATTGAGCATTCCGGCATTTCGTAGCCGAATGAGATTGGAAAATCTAGATGGCGGATATTGAGACTATCGTGAGTCTCGCGAAGCGGCGAGGCTTCGCCTTTCAATCGAGCGAGATTTACGGCGGGCTCGGATCGGTATGGGACTACGGACCGCTCGGCGTTGAGCTCAAGAACAACATCAAGCGCGCGTGGTGGCGCTCGGTCGTATATGAACGAGACGACATGGTTGGTCTGGACGCAGGCATCCTGATGAGCCGGCTCGTTTGGAAGTACTCCGGACACGAAGACACTTTTTCCGATCCCCTGGTTGATTGCCGAAAGTGCAAAGCCCGCCTGCGAGCGGATAAGATCGATGCAGGCAAGTGCCCAGAGTGTGGCTCGACCGATCTCACTGATCCGCGTCAGTTCAACTTAATGTTCAGGACTACCGTCGGTCCGGTTGAGGACGAATCCGGATTGACCTATCTGCGCCCAGAGACGGCTCAAGGGATCTTCGTCAACTTCAAAAACATACTTGACTCCACCAATCGCAAGCTGCCGTTTGGCGTCGCACAGATCGGCAGGGCGTTTCGCAACGAGATTACGCCCGGCAACTTCATCTTCCGCACGCGCGAATTCGAGCAGATGGAGATTGAGTATTTCGTTAAGCCTCCGCACGTGCTGAAGCCCGGAGAGACGAGCGACGACGAATGGCACGAGCGATGGGTTGAAGACCGGTACAACTGGCACATCCAACTAGGCCTGCGCGCCGAAAACTTGAGAAAGTACGAGCAGCCGGGCAGCGAGCTTGCGCACTACGCCAAACGATGTGTTGATCTTCAGTATCGATTCTTCCCTGAGCGGGATGACGAAGAGAAGGAATGGGACGAACTCGAGGGTATTGCGAACCGCACCGACTTCGACTTGAAGGCCCATTCAAAAAAACCCGTCGATGACCAGGGCAAGCGGCTTAATCCGGATTCGATCGTCGATCTCACCTACTTCGATCACGAAACAAACCAGCACGTTTTTCCTTACGTGATCGAACCTTCCGCCGGCGTTGATCGCAAAGTGCTGGCATTCATGATGGACGCATATCAAGAGGAAGAGGTGCGCGGCGAGAAGCGGGTGGTGCTCAAGTTGCACCATGAACTGGCGCCTATCAAGGTGGCCGTGCTTCCGCTGGCCAAGAACAAGGAGGGCATCGTCAATCTCGCCAAGGAGATCAAGTCCCGGCTTCAGCGAACCGGCGCGATGCGTGCCGTGTATGACGACACCGCAGGCATCGGCAAGCTCTACCGCCGGCAGGACGAAGTCGGAACGCCGCTGTGTGTGACGGTGGATCATCAATCGCTCGAGGATAATCAAGTCACCATTCGCGACCGCGACACGATGCTGCAGGAGCGCGTCCCGATCGCGGAGATTGAACGGATCATCGCCGACAAGCTTGCTCTCTAGCTGAGCCATTCACTTTCCTAACCGTTCCCACAAGACTATTCTTTGTTGAATGAATGCAGAGGTCCTCGAGCTCTGTGAGGCTGTGCGGGAAGCGGGCGGCCGGGCAATGCTTGTCGGCGGATCCGTTCGCGATCGCTTGCTGGGCGTTGAGTCAAAAGATTTCGATGTTGAAGTCTATGGCCTCGATCCTGAGCGTCTCCGCTCGGTTCTCGAACAGATGGGCCAGGTCAACGCCGTCGGCGAGCATTTCGCGGTTTACAAGCTGGTGTTTTACCGTCCGGCGCTGACGGCAAGTGACAACCCTGCACCTCCAGCGGATCGCAGCACGCAGGAACGGGTTGAGATTGACGTTTCAATTCCGAGGCGCGAGTCGAAATCCGGCCGTGGTCATCGCGGGTTTGTGATCGAAGGTGATCCTTCGATGACCTTCGAAGAAGCGGCGCGCCGCCGCGACTTCACGATCAACGCGATTCTCTACGATCCGCTCACCTGCGAGACCATCGACCCGTACGGCGGAAGGAGAGACTTCGAGAGACGAGTGCTCCGAGCTGTTTCCGCTGACACATTCGTTGAAGACAGTCTCCGCGTTCTCCGAGCGGTGCAGCTCTCGGCCAGATTTCAGATGACCATCGAGCCTGCAACCATCGAACTCTGTCGCACGATTGATGTCTCGGATCTTCCACGCGAACGGATTTGGGGCGAGGTCGAAAAGCTGCTCACGCTCGCCGAACGCCCGTCGATTGGACTCGCTGCCGCGCTCGAGCTGGGAGTGCTGGATAAGCTCTTTCCGGAGATTCGCGCGCTGGTTGGTTATCAGCAGGATGACGACGTGCACGCCGAAGACGCTTTCGCTCACACAAAGCTTTCATTGGATGAAGCGGCGAAGCTCGCAGGGGATCTTTCGAAGCCCGAGCGCGTCGCGCTCATGCTTGCGGTTCTTTGTCACAACCTTGGGAAGCTGCAAACCGAGGCAGCCGCGCCAATACTGTCGGTATTGAACACGCTCGGCGTGCACACTGTCGGTGGTTACGACGCGCGGTCACAAATCCTGGCGCTGGCGCGAGAGTGTTCGAAGCCGCGCGAGTTTTATGGAGCGCGAGAGTCTACAAGCGACGGCGACTTTCGCAGGTTAGCTCAGCAAGTAGACATTGATCTGCTCTATCGCGTAGCGAAGGCATGCGCGTCGGCGCACGGGTCAGCTTCTTCCGCCGTCGCGGAGAACTGGTTTATTGAACGGGCACGTGCGTTGGGTGTAGAGCATGGACCGCCCGCGCCGGTGCTTCAGGGTCGTCATCTAATGGAGGCGGGGTATGAGCCGGGGCCGGAAATGGGTCGCTTGCTTCGGCGGGTTTACGAACTGCAGTTGGACGGCAAGGTCAGTACCTTGGAAGAGGCGCTTGTTGCTGCTCGCGACGTGAGCTGATCTCACACAAGTTTCCCGCCGTGCGGAGTTTCGATCGCAAGTCGCGGATAGATTCCTGCCCACCTTCCGGTCTAATATCGGTGCTTGTTAGTTCGCAATCAAATCGTTAGGGAAAGAGGGAGAGATGGATGGATCGCCTTGAATCAAAGCTCGACGATAGCGCTGCGGTTGAAGAGACTCTAGACCCACAAGACTGGGGCGAGTTTCGCGCGCTTGGCCACCGCATGCTGGACGACATGCTGGACTATTTCTCAACGTTGCGCGATAAACCGGCGTGGCAACCAATTCCAGACGGCGTGAGAGATCATCTCCAACAACCCTTGCCAATGGAGCCTCAAAGCGCGGGCGAGGTGTATCAAGAGTTCGTTGATAACGTCCTGCCTCACACGAACGGTAATCGCCATCCGAGGTTCTGGGGATGGGTTCAGGGGAACGGCACGCCGCTGGGAATGCTGGCCGATATGCTTGCGGCGGGCCTGAACCCACACATGGCCGGCTTCGATCAGGCTCCTGTGCTGGTAGAACATCAGGTCCTCGCATGGCTTACCGAGTTGATGGGTATGCCCGCCGAGACCAGCGGAGTCCTGATCGGTGGCGGCACGATGGCGAATATCATCGGGGTAGTTGTCGCTCGCCACGCGAAGGCTGGGTTCGACGTGCGAGAGCTAGGACTTCAAGGAAACGGTCAACCGATGTTGGTGATTTACGGTTCAACCGAAACACACGGCTGGGCGCAGAAGGCTGCCGAATTGATGGGCCTTGGGAACCGTGCGTTTCGCCGCGTTGTGGTCGATCGAGATTTTCGGATTGACCTAGCTGGACTTCGACAAGCCATCGATGCCGACAGACTTGCAGGGAACAAGCCGTTTTGCGTCATCGGAAACGCCGGCACTGTCAACACGGGTGCGATTGATGACCTTGACGCGCTCGCAAAGCTCTGCCGTGAAGAGGACCTCTGGTTTCACATCGACGGGGCGTTCGGCGCGCTCGTGAGAATAGTTCCTTCTCTCAAATCGCTGGTAGGCGGCATCGAACAAGCTGATTCGCTCGCGTTCGATCTTCACAAGTGGATGTATCTTCCGTTCGAGGTAGCCTGCGTTCTGGTTCGCGACCCGATCGCCCATCGCGACGCGTTCTCGCTGAAGCCGAGCTACCTCGCCGAGACGTCAAGAGGCGTGATCGCGGGCGGGCTGCCATTCGCAGAGCGAGGCCTCGAGCTCACTCGCAGTTTTCGAGCGCTGAAGGTATGGATGTCACTCAAAGCTCATGGAGTCAATGCCTTCGCGCGTTTGATCGAACAAAACGTGCGCCAGGCGCGCTACTGTGCGAGCCTCATCGAACAGCATCCCGATCTCGAGCTGGTTGCGCCGGTGCCGTTGAACATCGTCTGTTTCAGATTCGCGCCGAAGGATGCGCAGCGTTCCGAACTCGATCGAGTCAACGAGGAGATCCTGTGGCGAATTCAGGAGAGCGGATTGGCAGTGCCTTCGAGCACACGCATCCGCGACGCGTTCGCGTTGCGCGTCGCCATTACCAATCATCGGAGTAAAAGAGAGGACTTCGGTCTTCTCGTCAAAGCAGTCTCGGAAACCGGACGCGACATCGTGTCTGAATTGAACCGTTAGGGAGGGGAGAGGCGCACCGGATGCGCTGATCGATAAGGTGATCAGGCGGCTGTTGTCTTACGGTCGCACAGGCAATCCCTCCTCTTCCTGCGTGTCCCGCTTGCTATCGTGCGAAACGGCAAGCGCAGGACAAGCAAGAGAGTTCGAGGAGTGAAAAATAGAGACAATCATAAATATTATAATTTTAATCTCCTCTCATAGGGTGAAGCCGACCAACGACCCGCGTCAGCCGGTGCGCGCAGAACACTTGCCTAAGCATGAGAAACTAGCTTCGCGCACTCGGCTGCACGCGTTTGTCAGGCGGCGTCCTGTTCAGATAGTGCTTCACTACCAGTCTTTCTTCAGCATTAGCTCTTCTATTCTGTATCCGTGAAGCATCTCGTGCAGTAGCAGTTGCCTGAACATTATCAATACTGAATAATGACTGTACTCTTCATGCTCCGCCGTCCGTTGCCAATCTTCTACAGATAGCTCTTTCAAACGCTTAACGAGGCGCGCCCGTTCTCGCACATACTGGTCAAGTGCTTCGTCTAAATCAATCTTTAGTAGTGAGCCAGCCTCCTCCTCTGGAGATGGAACCATAGACCTGATGTAAGGCGCTGGATCAGAGAGCATCAACTCTAGGCGTGCGAAGTAAGCTATGTCCGCGGTAGCTATGTGGCAAGCATGTTCGTGGGCGGACCATTTGTTAGGGCTGGGACGACGCTTCAGATTTTGTGACGGCACCTCGCGAACGAGGCCGATAATAATATCAGGAGCGCCCTCTAAAGTAGCTATCAAGGTTTGCGTATTATTCATAATCTCATTCGAGTTTGTGACGCAGTAAGCCGCCTAACGTCCGAGCTAAGCGGGCGACGACGGCAGGACGCCAGGCCCGGGCTGGCGAAAATGTACCGCGTACCGCAAGACCGGGCCACGTGGCCTGCCGTTGGCGCTCCGCTTGAGCGAGGGGTTAGGCGCCGGCTTTGCTGCGACGTGCATGAGGGTTATTGCCCGGCCGGTGGTTGCCAAAGTTCAACCTTGTTGCCTTCCGGATCCATGACCCAGCCGAACTTCCCGTACTCTGAGTCATCGGTCTTCTCAAGCACGTCGCAGCCTTCATCGCGGAGCGCTTGAAGAAGCGCCGCCAAGTCTTCCACGCGATAGTTGACCATGAAGGTCGACTTGCTTGGAGCGAAGTGGTTGCCGCCATCTGCATCAATCAACCAGGCCGTAGTTCCCTTGGTCGGGTTGCCGTCGGCGTCGGTCCAATCAAAGGCCGCACCACCCCAGTCTTGTACGTCAATACCTAGGTGAGTCTTGTACCAGGCACAGAGTGCCTTCGGATCCTTCGCGCTGAAGAATATGCCACCAATTCCAGTTACTCTCTTCATCTGATCCTCCTTACTCTCTTCATCTGATTCTCCGAATCGAGCCGGGACGCGAATGGTCGCCATCCGACGCAATCGATCATTCCTGTTCAACCGCGGCCTTGATATCGTTTAGGTCTTGCAGGAGGGCCTTTTTCGCCACGCCTTTGAACAGAACCCCCATTGGGATCGACATTAATTTTGCAACGATACCTTGAGGCTTGGAATCATGAGAACTAGTCAACGTAATACCGCCACTGCTCTCTGAAATACTAGTGGTGGATAAGAATACAAATCCACCATCCTCTGCTCTGGTTTTGTAGAACTCGTTCTCAGCAGCATCAGTGATCCACTTTTCCGCGGTAGCTGACTTGCCGAATAGCTTTCGGGTCTCGCGCCACCTTAGTCCTACGAGCCCGTTTGCCGGTTTTTCGAGAACCTCAATATTTTCGATTCCGCTGATGGTTTCCGAGGCGTTCTCGATATTGGTGATTGCGGCCCAGATCGCCGCCTTGGATCCGTTGATGGTTACCTGTGCTTCAACGATCATGGTGTTTCTCCTAGGGTTCGAGTGATGATCTATAGCCAATGGGCAACACGGGGCGTCGATATCGGTGCTGACGAGCGTCTGTCGGTCTAACGGTTGAGTTGACGCGGCGGCGCCAATCAAAGCCCCCTCCGCCGCACCAAGCCAGTTGCGAGAGGCGCTCCCGCCGCTCGCGTCCAACGATTTGTTACGCGGCCCGATCTTTGGATCCCACCTATTGGTTTGAGAATGCTAGACCCGCTTGTAGGGATGTCCATGCCCTGACTTTTCTACTCACGCGGAAAGCAGCTCAGTCGTCGATGGGCTCCTTGTCCTTAATGAAGTCCTTCATTGCCTGGATTTCCTCCGGGGAGTGTCCCTGCCAATCCAGGTATTCGACCACGACCCGCAGCGGCTTGCGGGAGCGATACGACTTCGTTGGATTACCCGGAAACTTTCTGTCGGTCACATTGGGATCATCCATAAACGGCCCCGTAGGTTCCACCACGTAGATCCGCCCCGGACCTTCGCCCTTTGCCAGTTCCGCTCCCCAAGTAGCCGCGAACACAGTCTCGCTGAAGTAGACCCATGGCGATCTCCGCTCCGTGTAGTTGGAGGAATATCCGCCTTGAAGCAGGTCCCCGGGCTTCAGGTCCGCCTTGGTGCCATGGTAGAACGTTCGTGACGCGGTGTCGGAAGGCGTCGATGTTGTTTCTGTATCGCTCATACTTGTCTCGTCTTCAATTCGTGGCCATCATTCTTGCGGGAACAACCGGAAAAATCCACCTCGTGGGCTTGTCGTGCCTCTATCCATCCAGCGACGCACCCTCCGACGCCCAACCACTCGCGTCCGCAACGCGAGAACGCAGGTCGCCTAACGTCAGGCGACGGCGGGCGAGCGACCGAGCCTTCGTACCATGGCGACTACCGACTCGCAAGCTCCGCTGCAGGCCCGTGTTCGGCACGCGCCTCAATTCTGCAAGCGCCGTCGCGCGGTCAACCTACCCCGCTTTTTCCAGGTCATTCGTTCTTAGTCGGCAAAGTACCTCGCGGACATCAGTTGTGTCATCATACTTTCGAATGATTTCGCTGGTTCAGGCGGAAAATAATACTGTAGTTTGGTCGAAAATGACCTCAAGGGAAGCTCATGACGGGAATTTTCGGGCTCCCCAAGTAATCTGATTGCTGCTAAGGAATCAGTCCAGGCTCTTTGCCTCGAGCATAGAACTCGAGCCACCCACACGCGGCGCATCGATAGGTGACAATCGGAATCTAGGCGGTCTTCGACTAGCGCTTCGGCTCCTCGTATAGTCCGAATTCGGTGCCCGCGGGATCCGCGAAAACGGCAAATGCGCCGGAACCTGGAGCGATGTCTGTTCGTGGCGTCAGCACCCTGCCACCGGCAGCCTCGATCTTTTTGAGAGTGCCCGAAATATCGTCCACCATGATGTATATGCGTGTCTGTTCGTCTGGAGTTCTATCGCTCTCTTTCACCCATGTTCCGCTAACGCCACCTGTGTCATCGAACGCAAGCTCACCGTCGCCACGCTTTCTCACGGTCCAGCCAAAAATGCTGCGATAGAAGCCGGCTGATGCTTCCGCCGTTATCGCTGGAATTTCAAGGTAACAGATCTTGCCG
>Ga0114129_10006601_pt1 | contig 16468 bp, 16 predicted proteins | sample RhiMetdeltSRZDD1_FD_80071 | JGI IMG/M metagenome (GOLD analysis project Ga0114129, IMG submission 80071) | Populus rhizosphere microbial communities from Tennessee, USA - Rhizosphere MetaG P. deltoides SRZDD1 (version 2) (version 2) | ecosystem: Host-associated > Plants > Roots > Rhizosphere >... | reverse complement strand
TGTCGACCGAAATATGCCGGCTTCCGGCATCGAGGCTGTTCTCGATCAGTTCCTTGACCACCGCCGCAGGCCGCTCGATGACTTCTCCTGCGGCAATCCGCCCGACCACCTCACTCGGCAAAACCTCTATTGTGGCGGTGCAGTCAGCAAACGGCATGGGACCACGCTCCGTGAGCGCGCACGCGGTGAGTCACGACATTTCGGCAGGAGGCGATGGAGATCATCGGATCTCGGCCAATTTGCTCTTGGCGAGTTTGGCCTCATCCGAGGTGGGGAACTCTTCGATCACCCGCTTGAGATTTCTTTTTGATTTGGCCAGATCGCCGGATTCACCGGCGGCCATCCCCAGCTTGAACAACGAAGCCGGCACTTTTTCGTTGCCGGGAAATTCGGCTGTCACGTACTCAAACGCTTGCATGGCCCGCACATAGTCTTTTTGCTGATAATAGGATTCTCCAAGCCAATAATGGGCGTTCGGCGTCAAGGAGGTGCCGGGGAAGTCCTTCACGAATCGCTGAAAACCCGCCACGGCCAGATCGTACTTGCCGTTGAGGTAATCGTTGTATGCCAGGTTGAACGCCGATGTCGGCGTGATGGACGGAACGTTGGGAATCATCAGCGGATCGCCCAAACCACCCGGCTTCTGAGTTTTGGGACGCGCGGAATCGGCCGGGACCGTCTCCACCTTGGTCAAGGGAGGCGCCGTCGTGCCTTCGTCGAGTTTTGCCAGCCGGCCTTCGAGTTTTTGAATTCGTGTGGAGAGGTCGTCGAATCTCGATCTTCCGCTATCGCCGTCTTTGACCCGTTCCAGCGACTCCATCCGCCGCTGCAGCGCGTCCAGCCGTTTCTGATTTTGATCCTGCGACTTGGACACGGTCGCCAATTGTTCGCGCATTTCGACAAAATCCGCATGCTTGGCACATCCGGACAGGAGCGAAAGGCCTGCTGCCATCGCCGCCGCTCCGACAACCGATGAGAGGGTGGGCATCGCCGCTACCGGAGCTCCTTCAACTGGGAAAGTTTGTCGTACGCCTTCCCCGCTTCGAGGCTTTTGGGATACAAGGTCACGACCTGCTTGAACGCGGATGAGGCGCGCTTTTTGTCCTTCAACGCCAGATAGGCATAGCCTTTTTTGAGAATAGCCGCCGGGACTTTCTCACTCTGCGGATAGTCAAGCTCAACGCGATCATAGGCGTCGATCGCCTGTTTATAATCCTTTTTGCCATAATGCGACTCGCCAAGCCAATAGCGGGCATTCGGCGCGAGATCGGAGTTCGGATATTGGGTCAAGAACGACGCAAACCCGCGGCGAGCCGCCTCCAGATCTCCGTCGCGGAACGATCCGAGGAGCCGCTCATATTCAGACTTGTCCGGACGCTCGGTCGGGCGACTCACCACCGCCCTGGGCGTATCGTCCGATTCTTCGGAGACAGGAGCCCGTTCGACAAGCGGGGCGGAATGCGTCGACTCCGGCGGGGACGCTGCCGTGATTTCCGGCTCTCGCTGAGGAGAGACCTCCGGAAGAGGTGTCACAGCCGATCGCAGTATCGGCTTCGCCGGCTGCTGACTCGTCTTGTTGCCCCGTTGATGCACATCATGCGCGACTTGATCCAATGTCTTGCTCAAGGCATCGATGCGGTGATCGTGTTCATCCAGACGCCCCGAAAACTTTTGCACGACCGAGGTCATGGTCTTGTTCACCTCGCCGGCAAACCCATCCATGCGACGATCCTGCTCATCGATGCGGGCGGCGAGTTTCTGCGCCATCGACGCCACGCTTTTATTCACTTCGCCCAAATGTCCGCTCACTGCCTTGTTCATATCATTGATGTGGCCCGTCGAAGTCCTGCTATCCGTATCGATCTTCCCGGCGAGCACCTTGTTGGCCTGCTCCTCTTGGCCGAGCCGCTCGCTCAAACCGGTCAAAGACTCCCGAAACCCGACGAGCGCCTGGCTGAATTGTCCGAACTTGCTTGAGAGCTGTTCGACACGGGTTTGGTTCTCGGCAAGCGCCTTATGTTGATCGTCCAGTTTGAGATCGACGTTCTTGACCAGTGCGCTGTTAGTCTTTTGCACCGCCTCGATGATATCCTTCCGCAGCAGCTCCATTTGCCGATTCATTTCATCGAGGCGATTGTTGACGTCGCCTCGCAGCTGGTCACGGTCGGTTTTGTTCTTCATGTCCTGTGCATTGAGGCTTTCGCGGACTTGGGAATACCGCGCGGTGCTTTCCGTATCCAATTTTGCAGCCAATTGCTCGAGCTTCTTGGTTTGCTGTTCGAGGACGGCAGACCGTTGTTTCAGATCGTCCTGTCTGCTCTGCAGTTCCTGGGCCTGGTGCTGTGCTCGCTCAAGCTGGTCACGGAGCTGGGGCAGCTCTTGCTCGCGAAGCAGGGAGATTTCCTGGCTCTGCCTCGCGCGTGTTTGAAGGAGTTCTTCGTTGGATTGCTTGATCTTCTGTTGAAGACTCTTCTCCGTCTGCTTGAGATCGTACTGCTGTGCCATACAACCGGCCATGACGAGCGCCCAGATCACGCCGGTTAATGCCGACAGCACTCGCACCACTCGGGTTTCACACATTGCCGCACCTGCTTCTCATCGGTTGCCGTTCTCTTTGTCAGAAGCCGGAAATCGGTCGACGATCTTTCTACTTGCCGGTTCTGAGAACCAGATGCCCACGCCGATTCTGCTGGTAGCACGATTCTACGTGATCGTTGCAAAAGGGACGTTCCTTGCCATAGGAGACCACCGACAGCCGATTGGCGCCGATGCCGAGCTCGACAAGATAGTTGCGCACGGCCTTCGCGCGTTTCTCACCCAGCACCAAATTATAGGCGGCAGTACCACGTTCGTCGCAATGGCCCTCGACCTTTATCACGGCGCCGGGATTCGACTTCATCCAGTCGGCATCGCGATCGAGAGCTTGACGCCCATCTTCCGAAATCGTCCAGCTGTCATACGCGAAAAAGACGTCCCGCAAGCCGGCAGCGGAAGAAGCCGCCTGTTCCGCCCTGATTTCTTCCATCTGCCGCCCCGCGCTCCCCGACGGATCGGCCTTCGCCAACAGTGTTCCGCTACCGACGCGCTCCTCGGAAGGATTTTTGTCGAGTCCCTTCAGCCCTCCGCCACCGGATTGCAAGGTGGTATCGGGAAAGGTGCCGACCCCGGACCTGCCACCATCCGACGATCCGGCCCCTCCTCCGCGAGCCGTCCCCATCTGAGAGGTTTGGTCTCCGGCGGACTGGACGGCTTTCTTCGAACAACCGGGCACACTCATCAGTGCGGCCGCGGCGACCAGCGCGATCGAGAATGTGAGAGGTGTCTTAGCCATGTGCGATCTCCTCTTCTGAAAGTGGATCATGGTGACGGTCGTACCTCGAATCGAAAAGGCCCGTCATTCTTTAGGATGCGGGCGACCACGTCGGGGCACTGTTGTGGGTTCCTTCGAACGTCAACCGCTCAAGATCTTTGCCGTCTGCACCAATCATATAGATGTGGCTTTTTCCGTCCGCCGTCGAACTGAAGACCAGATGCCGTCCGTCGGGCGACCATGAGGGAGAATCGTCCACACCGGCCCCTGTAGTCAATTGCATACGCTTTTGCCCGTCCGGCGTAATGACACAAAGTTTGTACTCCTTGCGAGGAGTGCGGCAGACGTAAGCGATCCAATTGCCTCGTGGCGACCAGGCTGGAGCCGCATTATAGTCTCCCTCGAACGTCAAGCGCCGGACGTTGGACCCATCGGCACTCATCAAGACCAGTTGCGGTCCCCCTCCACGATCCGAGACAAAAGCAAGTTCCCTACCCGTGGGGGACCAGCTCGGAGACAAATCGCCTGACGGATTGACGGTCAGCCGCTGGTTCGCCTTCGTTCTGGTGTCCAACCGGTAAATCTCGGAGTTGCCTTCATGGCTCGACGCGAACGCAAGAAAATTTCCGTCAGGGGATAAAGCCGGCGTGATGTTCAATCCACCCTGCGAAAAGATGGTCCATCGCTTCCCGGTGGCCAACTCGATCATGTCGATGTCTTGGGTATTGCGGTCACGATAGGCGGTAAAGACGAGAAAGCGGCGGTCCGGCGACCAGCGCGGCATCAAATTGAGAAAGCCGTCAGCCGTCAATTGGCGCGCATCGTAGCCGTCATAATCCATGACGAACAATTCGCGTGCAGAGCCCTGAGCGGAGACATAGGCGATCTTCGTACGGGCGATACCCGGCTCTCCCGTATAACGGAACACCAGTTCGTCGGCAAATCGATGGGCCATTAAACGGGCGACGGACGGTGAACCGGCGTAACGCTTCCCCCCGACGACTTCATCGCTCCCGCTGTCATAGACGAAGCCCTCCATGTTCAGGTCGGCTTCCTTCTCCCCCTCCTTCATCGCCGCCTTCCCCCAGACCAGGACCGACACACCGTTTTCTGCAGCCTGTTTGAACACCGCCTTCGACCCGTTACCGACGCCATTGCCTACATCACGGACCCTGATTCCCAAACTGGGCAGGTCGACCAGTTCAAAAACGAGCGAGCGTTTCACGTCTTTTTTCAAGACCTCTTCAAGCCGGCCCCCGAGCCACTCAGGGCCGCCACCGTTTTGAATGCTCAGCACTCCCAGTGAAATCTTTTGGAAGTCGGGGCGTGTGGCTTCGAGAAACACGTCCGCCGCGCCGGATTCTACAATTCCGATTATGCCGGCCGCGAGCAACAATGCGCCCAACGCCATCCCGGCCAATTTCATCCCGGTCATCCGATTGCCTCCCCTACTTGAAAGACCATCTCGACATCCTGATAGGCTTCGGTCATTTCGGCCGGAAACGGCGGAAACGCTCGCGGCTTCTGCACGGCTCGACGGCCTGCGTCATCGAAATACCCGTTTCCGGACGCTTGTTGAATCCCGATGTCCTTGACCGTACCATTGCGAAAAAATCGAAACTTCACGACGACCCGGTAGGTGCTTCCGCTCACGTCGATCGGAGGGGGCTCCCAATGGCTCTTGATGATCGCTTCCACGCGCGCCCAGTACGAATTCGTGCCTGAAGAACCGGGCGTCTTCAACGTGGTTTGCGGAGTCGTCACGACCGGTACCGAGACTTCTTGTTGTGGCGCCGGTTTCACCGGCGCCTCTTTGGGAATCTCCAGTTTCGCCGCCGGCTGAAACTGTTTGACGTTCTTCAGCTCTTCTTCCAGCTCTCGATTCAACTCTTCGCTCAATGAGGTTCGCCGAGCCGGCTTCACAGTACGATCGGGGATGGCATCGGGAATACGGGGCAGGTCGGGTATCTTGGTCTTGACCGCCTGCGGCTGCGGCTGCGCGAGAGACTTTGCAGGAGTCAGGTCACCGAACTTCGGAGCGTCGGGAGGCAGCTGCAGATCACGCAAGATGTCTTTGGCCATGCTCTCGCGAACGGGCGCAGACGGGAAGACCGGCATCGGCACCGGTGTCGCCACGGGCTTTGGAACCGCCGCTGGTGCCGGGGGCGTTATAGGGGCTTCCCGTTTCATTGGCGAGACAGGCACGGGCTGCGGCGGTTTCGCCATCACCACCTGCTTCTGAACTTCCGCCTGTTTGATGGGAGCCGGCATGCTGACCAACGACACTTCGACCGAGGAGAGCGGACGCTCGCCGCGTTGCGGAAGGCGAAGGCCGGCAGCGACAAGTAAAATCACCAGATGCAGAATGAACGAGAGGATGAGCGTCCGCTTGAGCTGCGAAACAAACCTCGTCTGGTCATCGAGGTCGAACCAGAGAAGCGGTTGAGCGTGGGCCTGGGCCGACATACGTGCAATCGACTCCGCGTTAGCTCTTTCGAGGCTGCGCCGGAACGGCCGGCAATACCCGTTCCGGCCCGGTCGGGTCCGTCACCATCCCGATTTTTTCAATGCCCGCCTTTTTCACTCCATCCATCACTTGTACGACGACCCCGTAAGGTACGTCGCGATCGGCGCGCAAATACAATGAGACGTCCGGATGGTCACGTTTCAACATCTTGAGTTTTTGCTCAAGCTGCACCACACCGACGGGATCCTTATCCAGATACAGCCGCTGGTCCTTCTCGATGGTCAAGACGGTCCGCATTTCCGGTTTGATCGTATTGGTCGCCGAAGTCGGCAGTTTGATGTCCATGCCCCGGTAGAGCATCGGGGCCGTCACCATGAAAATCACGAGGAGGACCAGTACGACGTCCACGAGCGGGATCACGTTGATCTCCGCCATGAACCGCCGCTGACGCGATTCGAACGTCATCGCTGGACCCCGATCGGCATCGGCTTCGCCTTCGGCGCGGGGGACTGAACCGACCCCAACAGCTCTATCGCCACGGTGTCGAGGCGGAAGGCTGTCCGGCGAATGCGCGTCAAAAAATAGTTATAGGCAATGACCGCAGGAATCGCCGTGAACAGTCCGGCCGCCGTCGCAATGAGCGCTTCGGCCACACCGGGGGCGACGGCTGCGATGCTGGCCGTACCCTGGGTCCCGATCTCGCGAAACGCGTCGATAATTCCCATGACGGTCCCCAGCAGCCCGACGAAGGGCGTAATGTTGCCGGTCGTCGCGAGGAACGGCAAGGATGATTCCAGTCTGGACAACTGACTCTGCGACAGATGAGCAGCCGTGCGTTCGATCACATGCCGATCGATAAAGGCTGCGCCGTCCTGCCCTTCGCGAATCCCGGCCAGGCGATCCATCACGCCTTCAAAGACGATGGCGGAGGGACTGGCTTTCAGATGCCGAACCTGGCGATAGAGTTCGTTCAAGTCTCTCGCTTTCGCGAGTAGACTCATGAAATGCCGGTCTCCGCGATCGGCCGAGCGAAAGGCGCGCCATTTGGAAAAGATGATCGCCCACGACACGACGGAAAAAATAAACAACAGCAGCAGCACGATTTTCGACACTGTGCCGAGAGATCCGACGACTCCGGTCAGTCCGATTTGAAACATTGACCTATACCCTTTCCTGATGACATGGCCTATTGATGCACTCGCGTAACGATTCTAGCAAATGGCGGGAAGAATACGAGGCTATGATGTGAACCACGCTCTGTCTTGTGATGCCGGTTTCTAAGGCTTGCCCCGCTGTTCCACCACGTGAACAGAAACAATGGCGAGGCCGTACAGAGGGGGCCTGTTCCTGCCGGCTCACCAACTCGCCGGCATCCGCAGACATGACGCTCGTTATTCCTCGCGTCGCGGCCCCCCTCGTATGCTCCCCACGAAGGGTGCATACCCCCTTCGAAACCCCCGGTCGCGGGTTCAACGCCCGCAGTTCGAACACATGAACAGAGACAATGGCGGGGCCGACGGGATTTGAACCCGCGACCTCCAGATTGACAATCTGGCGTCCTAAACCAGGCTGAACGACGGCCCCTTGCGATTCTAGTTATAGCGGAAGATCTGGATGACAAGACTATTTGTAGCGGTTGGTCTAGTCAAATTTTTTTTCGATCGCTGTTGCGCACCCTCAACCCTGCTTTTCAGCTGGTAGGCGGAACAGGGATCGAACCTGTGACCTCTGCCTTGTAAGGGCAGCGCTCTTCCAGCTGAGCTATCCGCCCGATTTTCTTAGCAAGCTGGCGGATGCTACCAAGTCCACCAATGCTTGTCAACTATATCGCGCACTCTTCTTGCACATCCTATGAACGCATCATGGAGACTTCTCCCCTTTTGGACAGTTTTAGCCCTATCGAGCACGGCGCGGAAAATACCGGCTGTGCACCGCCTTAAGCCGCGCTCGTTCCACATGCGTGTAGATCTGCGTCGTGGCGATATTCGCATGGCCGAGCAAGGCCTGGACCGATCGCAGGTCCGCTCCGCCTTCGAGTAAATGCGTTGCAAAGGAATGGCGCAACATATGCGGCGAGATCGCGCGGGTGATTCCGGCACGTTCCGCACGAAGCTTGAGGGTTTTCCAAAATGCCTGCCTGGTCAGGGGCCTGCCGCGACGAGATACAAACAAGTATCGCGACAGCTTTCGTTTCAGCAAACAAGGCCGAACTTCCTCGACATACCGTCGCAGCAGCCGACGCGCCGTTTCGCCCATGGGCACAAGACGCTGTTTCGATCCTTTTCCTGTCACTCGCAGATATCCGACGGCCAAATCCACTTGTGCCGCCTCGACCGATACCAATTCCGATACACGAAGGCCGGTGGCATAGAGCAGCTCCATCATCGCGCGGTCGCGATGATCTTCCAATTGTGGTTGCTCGGCCAGATCAAGGAGAGCCGCCACGTCACGCCGCGAGAGCGTCTTCGGCAGCCGAACCCCCCGTTGTCCAGTGACCATGTTGAGAGCCGGATTGTGTGCAATGATCTGTTCCTGTCGAAGGAAACGAAGCCATCCCCGCACCGCCGAAAGACAGCGGGAAGAGGAGGGGGATGACAAGCGTGACGCCTTCAAGACCGCGAGAAATCCTCGGAGGCTATCCGCCGTCAATCCACTGACGGAAGGTGTGTCTTCACGGTCGAGATACTGTTGAAATTTTCCCAGATCGCGGCGATACGCTTCGATGGTATTACGGGACAAGCCTCCCTCGACACGGAGATAATTTAAATAGCGCTCCACCAGCGGATCGGTGGTCATCGTGCGATGATAGCCATTCGGATGGGTGAAAACAACGCAGGCGCACGGGGTTCAACCTTGACACCCCACCGGGTTTCCGTTAGTAGTCATTTTTTTATGTCCATCAGAAACACATGATCCGCTTCTCTCGTTCACCGTTTGGGTTATGTCCGCGACTTCGCGTGTTCGCCCTGTATGGTTGCCTGCTCGCAAGCCTAGGCGGCCCCGTGATAATTGCTTTCTCATCGGCATCCACCGCTCGGGCAGAGTCCGGCAAGAACGCCCCCGCCAACCATTCGGCACTCAATCAAGCGAAGCGCTTGATCGACCATGGCCAGTCGGAGGAGGCTATTACCGTACTCAGGCGGTTCCTCGGCACGACGCCGAAACCGGACTTACTCGACGATACCTATCTGCTCTTGGCCGCCGCCCTCTATGGCTCGCAGCAATACGGCGAGGGGCTCAAGTACCTGCAACAATTGCAGTCGGAGTTCCCCAATTCAGAAGTGATGGATCGTGCCAAGCTCTTGTTGGCTCGCACCCACGCGGCCATGGGGAATCCGGATCTCGCCTTTCCCGTTTTGAGCGGAATCCGCGCTCTTTCTCAGGACGAGCAGGCGAAGCGTGAAGCGGTACATATCAGCGGCGAACTGTACCTGCAAAAAAAAGAATACATTCGAGCCATTCAAACGTGGCTGGACGAGATGTCCCTCAGTTCGAACGAGCAAGCGGACGAGATCCGCATGCAAATCCGCGAGCTGATCAGCGACTCGTTCGACAAGAAGGCGCTTGAGCGGGTGCGGGAGGCCTATCCAAGAAGTTTCCCCGGCGATCAGGCTTCGATCCGATTGATCGAACTCTACGTGGGACGGGGCGAAGACCACCAGGCCGTGAGACAAATTCAATATTTTCTTTCTCACTTCCCTTCACATCCTTACGCCGCGAAGGGCTCAGAACTGCTCGCTTCGCTGCAGACGAAATTGAAGTCGAATCAGTTTCTCATTTCCGCCGTGCTTCCGCTCACGGGAAAGATGGCTCCGTTCGCCAACGACGTGTTGAGCGGGATCCAGTTGGCGGTGGAATTGAACGGTGATCGGGCGGGTGGACCGTCGGTGGGCCTGCTGGTGAAAGACATCGAATCCGACCGGGCGTCGTTCCTCGACGACTTCGCCGCCATGCTCGCCACCGATCGGCCCATCGCCGTGATCGGTCCGTTGCTGTCGAAGAACCTCCCCGTGATGGCGGAATTGACGGAGCGCGCGCGCATTCCGCTGCTCACACCGACGGCGACGCTTTCGAATGTCCGCCGGCTGGGAAGCTTTGTCTTCAGCACAGCCTTGACCTATCAGTCACAGGCCAAGCGTATCGCCGCCTACGCTGCGGGCGAGCAGGGATTCCGTCGTTTCTGCATCCTCCACCCGGACACGACGTACGGACGGGAGTTGGCCCGGTGGTTTGCGCAGGAAGTCCGCTCCCAGGACGGAGAGATCATCGCCATCGAGTCATACAAGGAAGGCGAGAGCGACATCGGGCCGCAGCTCAAACGCATGAAGGCCGAAGACCTCAAGAAGTACGGTCTCTCGGTTCCGGTCGATCCGATGAAACTCGGCGGAAAGGTCACAAAGCTGGACAAGAAGGTGTTGTATACGCCGGGGTTCGACGCGATCTTCATTCCGGGGCGCGCGGCAGATGTCGGCCTCATTGCCGCGCAGTTGAATTTTCATGATATGAAAGTGCCGTTCCTCGGCGGCAACGGATGGAATGCGCCCGACTTCGCCCGTACGGCGGATCAATCCATCGACGGTGCCGTGTTCGTCGACGGCTTCTTCGCCGAGAGCCCCAACCCCAACGTACAGGATTTCGTGGAACGTTATAAGAAACGGTTTCAGGCCGGCCCCACGCTCTTTGCCGTGCAAGGCTATGACGCGGCCAAGTTCGTCATCGACGCGATCAGAAAAGGGGCGACTTCCGGCGAAGCCATGCGGGAGTTTCTGGTCTCGCAGCCCGACCTCCCTGCAATCGGAGGACCGGCCGCCTTCCTTCCGGACGGCACACTAAATAGGCCGCTGTTTCTGATTCAGGTGAAGAGAGGCCGCTTCACCCAAGTCGACTAGCAGGATGTTGAAAAAGTCACTCTTCTCACCCGCCCAGCCCGAGCGCGCCGAGACGCGCTTTTCACCAGGCTTTGTCCTCGCGTCGCTCAAAGGCTCAAGATGAACAGCCTCCCGCAGATTCTCCATCAGATTTCCTACATGGCGCTGCCGCTATTATTTGCAATGGTCTTGCACGAATACGCGCACGGTTGGATGGCGGAGAAATGCGGCGATTCCACCGCCAAGCTTCAAGGTCGGCTCACGATGAACCCGCTGGTGCACATCGATCCATTCGGCACGATTATCATGCCGTTGGTCTGCTTGATGCTGCCGGGAAGTTTCTTGCTGGGGTGGGCCAAACCGGTGCCGATCGATCCCCGCAACATGACGCATCCGCGGCGCGACATGGCCTTGGTCGCGGCAGCCGGTCCCGGCATGAATCTCCTGCTCGCCCTGGCGAGTGCTCTGATGCTGGCCCTTCTCATGGCTTTCGATCCAAGCCTCTCGAGCCGCGGCACAGCGGGAACCGACGTCGGGCAGGCCGCCTCTTTCACGACGATGATTTTACTTCCCATCGCGGTGATGGCCTTTTATTCCGTCCTCATCAACGTCTTTCTGTGCCTGTTCAATTTGATCCCGATTCCTCCGCTCGACGGAGGCCGCATTCTCGTCAGTCTGTTGCCCGACCGACCGGCCATGGTGCTCGCCCGGTTGGAGCCCTACGGCATGTTGATCCTGGTCGGACTCCTGGCGTTCGATAAAGACCTCCGTGTCATCCACACCATTGCAGGCACCTTTGCCACCGGCCTCTCAGGCACCATTCTGTCGACGGCGCTGAATTTCGCAGGAGCTTCTCAATGACCGCTTCGCACAGACGCGTCCTCAGCGGCATGCAACCGAGCGGGTTGCTGCATCTGGGAAACTATCTCGGCGCGTTGGAAAATTGGAAAGCGTTGCAAGCCCAGTACGACTGCTATTTTTTTGTGGCAGACTGGCACGCCCTTTCGACAAACTACGCTGATACCAGCCGCATCAGAGAATTCACGCGTGAGATGTTGATCGATTGGCTGGCGGCCGGGATCGATCCCTCGCGATCCACCGTCTTCATCCAATCGCGCATTCCGGAACATGCGGTCTTGCATCTGTTGCTGTCGATGATCATTCCCATCGCCTGGCTGGAGCGCAATCCGACCTACAAAGAAAAGCGGGAAGAAATCAAGGAGAAGGATCTCGGCACCTATGGGTTTCTCGGCTATCCGGTGCTCCAAGCCGCCGATATCCTTTTATACAAGCCGGATTTCGTACCGGTGGGCAAAGATCAGCTTCCCCATCTCGAATTGACCCGGGAACTCGCCCGGCGGTTCAACAGTCTGTACCGTCCGGTCTTCCCGGAACCGATGGAGCATTTGACGAAGTTTCCCAAGGTGCTGGGGACCGACGGCAGAAAGATGAGCAAAAGCTACGGCAACACGATCAATCTCTCCGACAGCGAGCCGGTCGTCCGCCAGAAACTGAAGACCATGGTCACGGACCCGGCCCGCGTCCGCCGTCATGACCCGGGGAATCCGGACGTTTGCCCGGTGTATGACTTTCACAAAATCTTTTCGCCGCTGCCGATCATCGAGCGGATCGACCGGGAATGCCGCACGGCAGAAATCGGTTGCATTGATTGCAAGACACTGGTGGCGGACCGCCTGATCGAGCGCATGATGCCCATGTGGGAAGCCCGCGCCAAGTTGGCTAATGATCCGTCGCAGCTCGACGATATCGTGCAAACAGGCAGCCGCAAAGCCGGCGAAGTCGCCAAGGCGACGCTGCAGGATGTCACGGAAGCCATGAACATCTAGCCAGACTGTTGAAAAGGAACCGTCGGCTGCGTTCTCGCATCGCTCAGAGGCTCGACGTACGGCTAAAAAAGTACGACTCGCCTCTTCGCTCGCTGCGGCCTTGCCGAACGGTCCTTTTGAACAGCCTGGTTATCTGTTGTTGCTATTTTAGCCAGCCCCGTCGTGCAACCATCTAATCCAGCGTTCTTTTGGTAGTTCAACGTTCGGTAGGACACGTCGAGATATGCTATTGTGCGCAACGAGAGGGCGGCATGCGTCATCGATACTATGAAGACATGATTCGGCTGGTCGCCCTCACCATCCTGTCTTTTTGTGGCCCGCCAGCCTGGGCCATCGATCCGCCTTGCGACAGATATCCATCGGCCAAGCAGTCTCGCTGCACGGAAATCTGGAAAGGCTTGAATAACGAAGATGGTCCCGCGATCGCCCAGTTCGGACTGGATCAACAGAAACGGCGCGACGCCGGAACGATCAACGCGGAGCAACACCTCGCCGAGAATATGCAATTCATCAAACGATCGACCGAGCGGCGGCTCGAGCGGTTGAAGGAACGGATGGCGAAAGAATAGACATGAAGAGATGCTCAACTCTTTTTCACAAGTCTTCCGTTTTCGACTTCTCGAGCACTCGGCCGGCCGAATCGAGGAGATCGCGACTCACGATGATCGGCGCCTTGAAGTGAATGGCGAGGGCGATCGAATCTGATGAGCGGCTGTCGAACACCTTGGTGTCGCCGCGGACCGCCACCGTCAACGCACCGTAGTAAGTCCCCCCCTTCAAGGTGATGATCGTCTGCGTCACCTTTCCTCCGTAGGTCTCGAGGATCGTGTGCATCAAATCGTGGGTGAGGGGTCGGGAAAGTTTTTCTCCGTTCAACGCGCCTTGGATCGACAGCGCAACCGTCAGGTCGACGAAAATCGGAATCGTTTTCCCTTCGGCCTGCAGGAGCACGACCGGCCCATGATCGGAGATCCGAACTTTGACGTCGGAGATCTTCACCGGCCCTGAAGGAACCGGCGGCAGCTCCTCCGCATGGCCGATCGACAAACCGACGAGAAATGGAACGAGGGCGAACAGGGAGCATCTGGTCATGGTCACCTCCCCAAAAAATCAGGCACGTACAAACTGATTCGATTCCTTTTCGAGTCCGATTTCCGTCTCCGGGCCGTGTCCCGTGACCACGATCGTATGCTCTTCCAGGGTATAGAGCCGCTCGCGAATGGATCGTTCGATGGCGTCGAAGTCTCCGCCCCAGAGGTCCGTGCGTCCGATACTGCCGCGGAACAGGGTGTCTCCCGCCAAGACGACCCGGCCGTCGGGAATGTGAAAACTCATCGACCCGGGCGTGTGACCCGGCGTGTGGATCGCGACCGCCGTCATGCCGCCGAACAGGATCTTCTCTTCGTCTTCCAGCCAATGGTCCGGGGGCGGCCCGGCCACGTAGGGTACGCCGAACATGCGGCATTGTACGTCGAGCATGTTCCATAGGTCACGGTCAGCTTCGTGCAAACACAGCACAGCGCCGGTCGCCTTTTTCATGTCACCGGACGCCAGAAAATGGTCGAAGTGGGCGTGGGTGTGGAGAATGGTGGTGACCGTCAGCCCGAGCCGGTGAACGTCGTGAAGAATCCGTTCGTGAGCGCCGCCGGGATCGATCACGATCGCCTGCTTCGATATCGGATCGCCGATGATCGAGCAGTTGCACCCGAGCGGCGGCACCGAAAAGGTATGGCGGATCAACGTCGGCATCATCCAGCAGGATAGCCTGCGCTGCGCGGAGCGGTCAAACCACGGCACGGAGATTCCTCATGGACAACGGCCGGCGAAGCATGGATAATCGCCTCCCAAGCAAGGCCGTGAAAACGCTGTTTGCGAAAGGGTGGTTTGAGGAAGCCGTGAGAACGAAGCCGGCGGATTTTTTCAGCGTCCTGCTTGCGAGTGCAGTGGCCATCACTGCGCTGATCCTAGCCGGCTGTAAGCCGGACGACTCGCCGTTCAGGGCAGAGAACGAACAGCTGAGGAAACAGGTAGTCAGGCAGGAATCACTGGTGACCTCTCTGCAGGACGGCAATAAAGTGATGCAGCAGCAGATCGATCTGCTCAATCAGGAAATCCGCGACGCCAAGAAGTCCGCCGAGACCGCCAAGGCCGAGGCCAAAGCCGCCGCCGATCAGCTCGAAATCCAAGTGGTCCAAGCCAGAAAGCTGACGGCGGATATCAAGAAGACCGCCTTCGAGCAGGCCGCTGAGAGTATCCATATCGAAACGAAGGGCTCACAGGCCGAAGACATTCCCCGTCCATTGAGTACGGTCGCCAAAACCGTCGAGGAAGCCTTTACTCGAAACGGGTATCAGATCAGAGTCAGTATCAAGACCGATCAGAAAGCGGTCTATGTGACCGAGCGGAAAATTTCCAACCCTGTCTCGCTCGAGGTGGCCGGATTCCGGAATCAGTATGTCGTATCGCTTCACTCACAGCCGGCGAACGTCACACGCCTGAGCGTGAAGGCCGACTTTGAGAAGTTGGCGCAGGGCGGACGGATCTTGAGCGTCAGTCAGGAAGAAACGGCCGAGATCGAACGGCGCTTGATAAGCGAAATCAACAAGGCGCTGGCCGCTCCCAGCAAGACCTGATGCCCCGCTCTCCTCTTTTCGCGGCCTTCCTCGTTCTCTTCCCTTGTCCCATACCAGCTGCGGGCACATCCACCAGCCCTTCTACCGAGCTTTCGCGCCATCTCGCCTCGATCGCGGCATTGGCGGCATCTTCCCCATCCGTCCCCGTGCCGGCCGGGCCGTTTCTGATCGGCAGCAAGCGAATCGATGACGACCCCTATGGGCTGTGGACGCAGTTCGACGATACCGAACTCCCGCAGCAGCGCGTATGGCTCGATGCCTATGAGATGGATCGCGACGAAGTGAGCCTGGGCGAGTACCTGGGCTTTTTGCAGCAGCGCCAACAATCCCCGCCGGAGGATCTGCAGAAGCTGATTTGGCACGTCATCACCGTCCATTCGGTTTCGGATCACACCCTGACCCGCTGGCCGGCCTTGTATGTCAGCTGGCACGAAGCGAAAGACTTCTGCCAGTCCAAAGGCAAACGGCTGCCGACGGAAGCGGAATGGGAGAAAGCCGCCCGTGGCCCGGCGGGCAATCTGTTTCCCTGGGGTGAGACCGCGCCCGACAGCCGCCTAGCTATGTTCGGCCAACACCATGTGCATGAAATTCCCATTTTGGCAGCGGTCGATTCGCACGAAAACGGAAAGAGTCCCTATGGGATCCATCACCTGGCAGGCAACGTTGCCGAATGGGTACTGGATTGGTTCGGCTTCGATTACTACGCCTATATGCCACAGCGAAACCCTTCCGGGCCGGCGAGCGGCCGCTATAAAGGTGTCCGCGGGGGATCGTGGAAAAGCAAGCCGATCATGTTGAGAGCCGCCACACGCGGCGGCTCTCCTCCGGATCTCCGGTCATCCACCGTGGGATTTCGCTGCGCCCAACCAACGGCCTCGAACGGTCCGGCATCCAACGTGAAATAATGCTCTGCTTGGCGCGCGACCGCTGTCGTGATAGCCTGACCCTGGATTGAGAGCAACCCCCACTCTCGCTAACCGGCTCCTCGCTATGCGACGCAAGCTATTCATCGGAAGCTTCGTGGTCCTCGTTACGCTGGTCGGCTGTTCCGAAGTTCAGCAAGAGCGGCCGCAGGGTTCGATGATGTCCGGCCAAGGCTGCTGCCGATCGGTCGAGGCGACCGCCAGCCGGACAGCTATCGTACGGACGGCCGCGCGACTGGTTGGAGCCCGCACGATCGAAGTGAACGGCCGCCGCATCGCCTACGATTGTGCCGGCGTCACGAGAGCCGTCTTCCTTGAGCATGGGATCGACCTCTATGAGAGCCGAGCCACAGATCACAAAGCCAACGGCGTCCGGCTTATCTACAACCACATCAAAGAGCACGGCAGGTTCCATCAAGG
>Ga0114129_10006598_pt1 | contig 16471 bp, 12 predicted proteins | sample RhiMetdeltSRZDD1_FD_80071 | JGI IMG/M metagenome (GOLD analysis project Ga0114129, IMG submission 80071) | Populus rhizosphere microbial communities from Tennessee, USA - Rhizosphere MetaG P. deltoides SRZDD1 (version 2) (version 2) | ecosystem: Host-associated > Plants > Roots > Rhizosphere >... | reverse complement strand
TGACCACCGGAATGATCTGGTTGTATTGCGGCGAGTACTCGCGCAGCCAGCGCACGCTCCAGCTGTGGTCCGCGTTGATCTGGTGGTCGAATCTCACGAGCGTGTTCCCGACCCGCGTTTCGCGCACCGGCGCCGCGTTCAGGTCGGGACGCGCCGGGATCGCGATGTCCTGCCCCAGGTCCTCGATCACGCGCTCCAGGCTCACGAAGAAGTGGGCCTTGTCCTTGATCACCGGGCCGCCGAGCGTGAAGCCGTGCTGCTGAAACTTGGTGTCGGGCTTGGCCAGGTTGTTCTTGGCGACGAAGTAGTTCTTCTCCGTGAGCGAGGCGTCCTGGATGAACGTGAAGGCGCTGCCGTGGAAGCTGTTGGTTCCGCTCTTGGTGATGGCATTGACCACGGCGCCGGTCGTGCGTCCGAACTCGGCGTCGAACTGGTTGGTCAGCACCTGGAACTCCTGGATCGCCTCGAGCGGGGTCCGCGCCTGGGTCCCGGCGCGCTGGCCGATCACGTCGTCGTTGTTGTTCCCGCCGTCGAGCAGGTAGTTGTTGTTGCGGGAGTCCTGACCGTTGACGCTCACGGAGTCGGAGCCGAAGGATTCGGTCGAGATGTTGGGGATCACCCCCGGCAGTAGCCCGATGAAGCCGATGTAGTTGCGGTTGATCGAGGGCAGATCGGTGAGCTCGCGATCGCTGATGTGGCCGCCCACCTCCTTCGAGGTGATGTCCACGATCGGCGACTCGGCCGTCACCGTGAGCGCTTCGCTGATCCCGCCGACCTGCAGGCTGATGTCGATCGTCGAGGTCTTGCCGACCTCGAGCCGGACGTCGCGCCGGCTGATGCGCTTGAAGCCCGTGAGCTCCGCGCTCAGCTCGTAGGTCCCGGGCGGCACGCCGGCCAGGTAGTAGCTGCCGTCGGCCGTGGTGCTGGCCTGGCGAAAGATGCCGCTCTCCTGGTGCTTGATCACGATCGCGGCGCCCGGCAGCGCCGCCCCCTGCTCGTCCGTCACGCGCCCGCGCAGCTCGGCCGAGCCCTGCTGGGCGAGCGCAACCGCCGCCGTCAGGGACAAGGCCAGGGCGAAGAACCCCCGGGGGACTGCCTGGATTCTCATCGTTGGACCTCCCGTCGTTCGGCCCTCGCTTGGAGGGCTCGGAACTGCTCAAACGAGATGGCGGGCAGGCTCGCTCGCGGCGGGGCACGCCCGCGCGGATACGGCTCGAACGTGCGTCCTCGGGTGTCGAGTCACAACTCTTTGCAATACTCATACCGAGGACATACCCGGCAGAATCGGGTTGTTAAGAGAGGAATCGCTCCAGACTCCGGCGCCCCGGATCCGCCGATTCGGGAAATTGGGTTACGCGGAGAGTAAGAAGGGGAGGGTTACTGGGTGCCCTGCAGCTGGCCTTCCTGGGCGCGCTCGATCGACTCGAAGAGCGCGCGGAAGTTCCCGGCCCCGAATCCCTGGTCGCCCTTCCTCTGGATGATCTCGAAGAAGAAGGGGCCCGCAGCCTCCTCTTTATAGAGGCCCGACGACTCCTTCAGGAAGATCTGCAGCAGGTACTTGCCCGGCCCGTCGCCGTCGACCAGGATCTCGAGCTCGCGCAGCACGGCGAGGTCTTCGTCGATCGCGCCGATGCCGAGCTTCTCGAGCCGCGCCGGCAGCATGTCGTAGTACTTGCCCGGTGTCGGCATGAACGTGAGGCCGCGCTCGCGCAGCAGGCGGACGCACGGGATGATCTCCTTTACCGCGATCGCCAGGTGCTGGACGCCGGGCCCGCGCAGCTCCTCGCAGAAGACGTTGATCTGCGAGGCGCGGAAGTTCGGGCGCCACGGCTCGTTGTTCGCAAATTTCACGCCCGAGTGCGGGTCCCAGTAGACGAGCGAACGCAGGCCCGAGCCGTGCTGCTGGCTCGGGTCGACGTCCTGGGTGTGGAACTGGATCTCCCAGAAGCGCTCGAAGCCCATCACGTGCTCGAGCCACAGCGCCACGTGGCCGAGTGTTGCGAAGTTCGAGGTGACGTGGTCGAAGCCCACGAAGCCGAGCCGGTTCGTTCCGCCGCGCGGCTTGTCGTACATCTGGTAGCCCGGGTAGAGCGCGCGGTAGCCGTGACGCTCGACGAAACGGAACGTCGTGTCGCCGAACGGTGTCGTGATCGAGAACCACGCGATCTCGTTGCCGCGCTCGTCCTTGTCGTGGCGCACGTCGTCGATCGGCGTCCCGCCGCGGCCCTCGAGCAGGCGGAACGTCTGGTCCGCGTCCTCGACCTCGAAGTTGAGCGTGCCGACGCCGTCGGGGTACTTGCGCAGCCAGCGAGCGGCGCGGCCGCCCTCGCCGCGCGGAGCGATGCAGACGACCGCGCAGTTACCGGCCAGGAACGCGACCGACTTCTGCCGACCGGTCTCGGTCAGCTCGTCGGAGCTTTGGCCGATCTCGGCGAAGTCCATCACCTCCGTGTAGAAGCGCCGGCTGCGCTCGAGGTCGTGGACGTAGTAGTGAACGGATTCGAGCCGCTTGATGCCGAGGGATGCCACCTTCGCCATGAGCTCTACGCTACCACGCCACGGCACTCGCCGAAGCCGATCGAAGCGAAGCCCGGGCGCTCGCAGCGGCCGTTGAGGATCACCTCGTCGCCGGGCTCCAGGAAGCGGCGCTCCTCGCCGCTCGGCAGCGCCAAAGGCTCGCTGCCGCGCCAGGTGCGCTCGATCAGGCAGCCGCGATTCTCCTTGTCGGGGCCGGAGACGGTACCGCTCGCGATCAGGTCCGCGGGGCGCAGGTTGCAGCCGTTCGAGCTGTGGTGCGCCACCATCTGCGCGAGCGTCCAGTAGAGGTCGCGCAGATTGCTGTGGCTGACCAAGAACGGCGGAAGCCCGCGCTCACGCATCGCTTTCGTGGCGAGCCGCACCTCGAGCCGCAGATCGAAGCCGCCGTGCTCCCGGTCTTCCGCGTGGGAGAGGTGGGGCAGCGGCTCGGGATCGCCCGCGGGCCGCGCGAATGCCGGAGCGCGATAGGGCGCGAGGGCGTCGAGTGTCACGACCCAGGGGCTGATCGAGGTCGCGAAGCTCTTGGCCAGGAACGGGCCGAGCGGCTGGTACTCCCACTTCTGCATGTCGCGCGCCGACCAGTCGTTGAGCAGGCACAGCCCGACGAGGTGCGACTCGGCCTCGGCGATCGGGATCGGCGTGCCGAGCTTGTTGCCCGGGCCGAGGAACGCGGCGACCTCGAGCTCGTAGTCGAGCGCGCGCGTGGGACCGAAGCGCGGCTCGCCGCCCTCGCCCCCCGGCTCCGTCTGCCCCAGCGGACGTGCGATCGCGGTGCCGCTCACCACGAGCGACGAGGCGCGGCCGTGATATCCGATCGGCAGCCACTTGTAGTTCGGCAGCAGCGGGTTGTCGGGGCGCAGCATCCGGCCGACGTTCGTGGCATGAAAGACGGAGGCATAGAAGTCGGTGTAGTCGCCCACGACCGCCGGCAGAAGCATTTCCGCGTCCGCGCGCGGCAGCAGCACGAACGCCGCTTCGTTGCGCGCGGTGACGGCCCCGCCCTCGGCTCGCAGCAGCTGCGACAGCCGGTGGCGAAGCGTGCCGCGCACGCGGGAGTCGAGGGCCATGAGCGCGTTCAGGCTGTCCCCGGTGCAGGCCGTCTCGACGTCCGCGGGCAGGCCGCGTAGCAGTCCGCGCTCGGAGCAGACCTGGAGGTCGAGCACGCGGTCGCCGATGGCAGAGCCCACGCGCGCGCGGCCCGCGCCCCCACGTCGGAACACGCCGAGCGGCAGGTTCTGGACGGGGAAGTCGCTCGCGGGGTCGTTCGCCGACTCGACGAAGCTCCGCAGCTCCATGGCGTGCGTGCCGTCGATCCTGGGGATCACCCGAGCACTCCGAGCGCGCGCAAGTCGGCCACCGGCTCGGCGAAGGAGCACGAGCCGAACGAGAGCGCGAAGTCTCGGCGCGTCGCGGCGACGGCGCTCGTCGCGGCCTTCCGCCCTCGCCAGCCCAGACCCTGCTCGTCCAGCCTGAAGGCCGCGCCGTCCTTCTCGCGCAGCACTTCGTCGAGCTCCGCGAGGCTCGCGCCCGCCCGCGCGAAGACGGCCGCGGCGAAGACGTTGAGGAAACCGTGCATGGTTGCGCGCGGGCTCGTGGACTCGTAGCCGAGGGCCTGCTCGGAGCGCACGGGGTGGTGCAGGCCGGCCGTGGCTTTCCAGGCTACGTCGGCCGCGGCGCAGGCGGCGATGAAGCGCGCGACGTCGCCCGGGTCCGGAATCGCCTCTGGGACGACGCCGCCGGTGCGGAGTTTCGCCCGCGCGCCGCGCCGCTTCAGGGTCGCGAGCAGCGCGTCCAGGGGTCCGTCGAGTGGGAGCTCGACGAACGCCGCGAGCCCGGGCGGGAGCGCCGCGAGCGCCGCTGCGGCCTGGACCGGGGTCGCCGCCTGGAGCTCGAGCGCGTCCACGAGCGCCCGCCCGGCGTGCGAGTCGTTGAAGGCCTCGACGAGCGCCGCGTCGCCGTGCGCGTCGGCGCCCACGAGCCCGCTGAGCTGCCAGGGCTCGCCGCTGCCTGGCTCGGGAAGCAGGACATCCGCCGCACGGCCGAGCTCGACGAGCCGCGCGGCCGGCACCACGAAGCGGCCGAGCATGAAGGCTTCGGGCGAGCGGCGCCAGCTTGCGTATTCGGCCACCGCGGCGTCCATGCCGAGTGCCGCGGGCGGGAACAGACCCGCATAGTCGACGAGCCCCGCCAGCAAAGCGCGCGCCGACTCCGACGTCACGACGAGGGCGCGAGCCACGAGCGCACGTAACCCTGGTCCTCGAGCGCCAGCGCCTCGCGGCTCACCAGCAGCGGACGGAACGAGTCCAGCATCACCGCCAGCTCGTTCGTGCTCTCCGCCCCGATCGACTCCTCGGTCTTGCCGGGCTGCGGCCCGTGCGGCACCCCGTCCGGGTGGAGCGTGATCGAGCCGAGCTCGATGCCCTTGCGGCTCATGAACTCGGCGTTGGCGTAGAACAGCACTTCGTCCGACATCGCGTTCTGGTGGCTGTAGGGCGCCGAGACCGCGTCCTTCCCGAAGTCGAAGGGCCGGGGACAGAACGAGCAGATCACGAAGCCGTCGCCCTCGAAAGTCTGGTGCACCGGCGGCGGCAGGTGCACGCGTCCCACGCGCGGCTCGAAGTCGTGGATGCTGAAGGCCCACGGGTAGTAGTAGCCGTCCCAGCCCACGACGTCGAACGGGTGATGCGGCACCACCATCTCGACCAGGCGATTGCCGCTCTTGACGAGAATCGTGAACTCGCCCGTTTCGTCGCGCGGCAAGAGCCGATCCGGCCGGCGGATGTCGCGCTCGCTGAAGGGCGCCATCTCCGTGAGCTGCCCATGCTCGTTGCGGTAGCGCTTCGGCGTGCGCACATAGCCCCGGCTCTCGATCACCAGGAAGCGATGCGGCCCCTGCTCGAGCCCCCAGCGGTGCAGGATGCCGCGCGGGATCACCACGTAGTCGCCGGCCCGGTAGCTGAGCTCGCCGAAGCACGACTCGAGCCGCCCGCCGCCTTCCACCACGAAGACGACCTCGTCGCCCTGAGCGTTGCGATAGAAGACGGCGTCTTGCTTGCGCGGCCGGACGAGCGAGATTGCAACGTCGGCGTTGAACAGCAATGGCACGCGGTCGCGCACCGCGCTCGGCCCGGTGGAGAGCCCCGAAGTCCGGAAATGCCGGTGGCGCACCACGCGCTCGGGCTCGGCCATCCACTCGAGCGCGTCCAACGGCCGCACGCTCTTCACGGCCGTGGGCAGCCGCAGGTGGTAGAGCAGCGAGGACGGCCCGCTGAAGCCCAGGTTGCCGACGAGCTCTTCGTAGTGGATCCCGCCGCCTTCCTTGCGGAAAGCGACGTGGCGCTTCGAAGGTACGCGCCCCAGCTGGTGGTATATGGGCATGGCGGGCTCCCGCCGCCCCATTCTAGCCCGAGCCCGTGGAGGTGCCTCAGTTGGCCCGGTAGACCCTCACGTAATCGACGATGTAGCGCTTCGGGAACAGCCCGTCGTCGATGCCACGCTGTCCGCCCCAGCCGCCCCCGATCGCCAGGTTGACGAGCAGGTACTGCGGCTTGTCGAAGGGCCACGCCCGAGTCCCGGTGCCCTCGTTGCGGAAGGTGAAGTACTTCTGGCCGTCGAGGAAGACCTCGATGCGGTCTTTGGACCACTCCATCGCGTAGACGTGGAAGTCGTCCGCCGGATTCGCGATCACGACGCTCGCGGTCTTGTGGGTGCCGATCGAGTGGTTGTAGGCCGCGGTGTGGACGCTCGCGTGGATGCGCAGCGGGTCGAAGCCCACGTTCTCCATGATGTCGATCTCGCCGCAGGCAGGCCAGTCTACCTGTTGAATGTTGGTGCCCAGCATCCAGATCGCCGGCCAGCTGCCGTTCCCGGTGGGCAGCTTCGCTCGCACTTCCACACGGCCGTACAGGAACTCGAAGCGGCCAAGCGTGTTGACGCTCGCGGAGGTGTAGCCGTAGCCCTGGTAGGCCTCCTTGCGGGCCTCGATCACGAGGTTGCCGCCCTCGGCCCGCACGTTCTCAGAGCGCGAGGTGTAGAACTGCTTCTCGTCGTTGCGGATGTAACCGATCTCGTAGCCCCACTTCGCGGGGTCGAGGCTGCCCGGCGTCTCGAACTCGTCCGAGAAAGCGAGCACGAAGCCTGCCGGAGGCTTCGCCGGAGGCGCCGGCATGGGCGCGCCGGGAGTGCTGCTCTCCGCGCAGGCCACGGCAGGGGCCAGGAGCAAGAGCAGCATCGAGTGGAGCGGCCGGCGTGGGAGCATCAGGCACCTCCTCGCGGCGCGCGGGACGCCGCGTGGTCCGGGCGGACCGATTCTACTTGCGCTCCTTCAGCAGGTCGCGGATCTCGGTAAGCAGCTGCACCTCCGCGGGCGGCGGTGCCGGGGCCGCCGCCAGCCTCGCGGCGAAACGAGCGAACGGCCGGAGGATGAAGAAGTAGACGACGCCGGCCTTCAGCAAGAAGTTGACGAAGGCCGAGAGCACCAGGCCGATCTTGAACGGCCCGAGCATCAGTGCATTCTCGAGCTGCTTCACCTCGCCCGGCGCGAAGATCGCGATCAAGGGGTCGATCACCCCCTTGATCAGCCCATCGACGACGCCGCTGAAGGCGGCACCGATGATCACGGCCGTGGCGAGCTCCACCACGTTGCCGCGCATCAGGAAGTCGCGGAATCCCTTGAGCATGTGGCCTCCTAACCGAGGCCATACGGCCAGCGCTGAGGGCGCGCCAGCATGGCGTTGGCCTCGTCATCGTTGCGGAAGCGTTCCTTAAGCGGGTCCCAGTAGAGCTTCCGTTTCGTCTTCATCGCGATGTGATGGAGCAGGCACGCGGAGCAGGAGCGGTGCGCCACCTCCACGGGTGCGATCGGCTGCTGGCGCGAGCGGACACAGTCGAGCCAGTTGCCGTGGTGGTCGCTGCTCTCGTAAAGGTGGATCTCCGAGGGCCCGATCACGGAGCTCAGGATGCGCGGGTCGCTCGCGGAGAGCGCCTCGGCGTCCTTCAGCTTGGCGACCGGATCGCTCGCAGTCACCCTCTCGTTGCCGCGCGAGACGAACAGCCAGCCTTCGGTCCCCTCGAACTTGATGCCGTTCGGGAACTCGCCGCTGATGATCATCCTCACGCCGTCCGCGTAGACGGCCTCGGTCCGGAACGGGCCGTGGACGTCCCACAGGCCCTTGGTCGGGAACTCGGCCGAGCCCGAGATCTCGATCGGCCCCGTGTATTCCGTTCCCATGCCCCAGTGCGCGGAGTCGACGTGGTGCGCGCCCCAGCCCGTGATCATGCCCGCGCCGAACTGCTCGCAGCGCAGCCAGCCCGGTCGGTCGTAGCCCTGCTGCGGGTGGACGCGTTTCTCCGTGTAGTAGACGTACGGCGTCGAGCCCAGCCACATCTCGTAGTTCAGGCCCGGAGGAACCGCCATCTCCTTTTCCTCGTCGCCCGTGGGGTCCCCGGGAAGCCCGACGTAGACCGTCTTCAGCTGGCCGATGCGCCCGTTGCGGACAAGCTCGGCCGCGAAACGGAACTGGGGCGCGGAGCGCTGCTGGCTGCCGATCTGGAAGATGCGCCCGGTGCGATGGACCGCGTCGCTGACGGCTCGGCCCTCCGAGATGGTGAGCGACGCGGGCTTCTGCAGGTACACGTCCTTGCCGGCCTCGACGGCGGCGATCGTGATGAGGGCGTGCCAGTGGTCCGGCGTGCTGATCAGGACGGCGTCCACGTCCTTGTTCTTGAGCAGCTCCTTGTAATCCAGGTAGCCCGTGACGCCGTCCCAGGGCTGGCCCGCCTTGCGGGCGTAGTACTCGTTGACCAGCGTCTTCGCGTCTTCCATGCGGCGGCTGTCGAGGTCGCAGACGGCGACGATGCGGGCGTGCTCGTACTTCCAGACGCCCGGCATGTCGTGCCCTCGCGAGATGCGACCCGTGCCGATCGCGCCGACGTTGATGCGCTTGCTGGGAGCGGCGGCACCGAAAACCGAGGCCGGGACGATGGCGGGAAAGCCGGCGGCGAGGACCGACGAGGCTGCCGCGGCCCGGCCCGTGATGCTGAGCGCCCTGCGGCGCGAGATCTCGCTCCTGCGGGTCATGCCGGCCTCCTCGCTGAGGCTCAAGTTATTCCGCTTCCCGACGTAGGTCAAAGGCAGCGTGATCAGAGCGCGCCTCAGGAGACCGCCAATCCCGCATGCTACGATGCCGCGTATGCGGGACGCGACGCGCGCGCTCGATCGGCCCCACGAGCCGCTCGACGGAGTCTCGGACGACCCCACGCTGTGGGCCGAGGTCCCGCTCGAGCTACTGGTCCGCTACGGCTGCGTGCCGGTGAGACGCGAGGGCGAGCGGATCGTGCTGGCCTTCGGGACGCTCGACGACGAGACCAAGCTCGACGAGATTGAGTTCCAGCTCGAGCGGCCGGTCGAGGCCGTGCTGGCGCCCCCCGAGCGCGTGGCCGCCGCGCTGCGGCGCCACCGCGGCGGAGAGATCCTGCTCGAGCAGGCGAGCGAGGGGCTGCGGCTGCAGCTCGTCGCCGAAGACGAGACGGCGGCACTCGAGGAGCGGCCGTTGCCCGCGGAGAGCCCGATCGTGCGCCTCGTCGACTCGCTGGTACTCGGGGCCATCGACCGGCGCGCCTCTGACATCCACATCGAGACGAAGGAGCGCGAGGTCGTGGTGAAGTATCGGGTCGACGGGGTGCTGCACCCGGCGATCGAGCCGCTCGACAACAAGCATCACGACACGATCGTGAGCCGGCTCAAGGTCATGTCGGAGCTCGACATCGCCGAGAAGCGCGTGCCGCAGGACGGCCGCTTCCGGCTGCGCGTCAAGGGCCGCACCATCGACTTCCGCGTCTCGATCATGCCGTCGATGCACGGCGAGGATGCGGTGATCCGCATCCTCGACAAGGAGCAGCTGCACGCCGCATTCCGCAGCCTCAGGCTCGACGTGCTCGGCTTCTCCGAGCCGGATCTCAGGAAGCTGCGCAAGTACATCACCGAGCCCTACGGCATGGTGCTGGTGACCGGTCCCACCGGCAGCGGCAAGACCACGACCCTCTACGCCGCGCTCAGCGAGATCGCCTCGCCCGAGGACAAGATCATCACGATCGAGGACCCGGTCGAGTACCAGATCCCGGGCATCGTGCAGGTGCCGGTCAACGAGAAGAAGGGCCTGACGTTTGCGCGCGGTTTGCGCTCGATCCTGCGCCACGACCCCGACAAGATCATGGTGGGGGAGGTGCGCGACCCGGAGACCGCGCAGATCGCGGTTCAGTCGGCGCTCACTGGCCACCTGGTCTTCACCACCGTCCATGCCAACAACGTGTTCGACGTGATCGGCCGCTTCCTGCACATGGGAGTCGAGCCCGGGAACTTCGTTTCCTCGTTGAATTGCGTGATGGCGCAGCGCCTGGTGCGGCTCCTGTGCCAGGCCTGCCGGCGCCCGGCCGAAGTCGCACCCCTGCTGCTGCACGAGTCGGGACTCGATCCCGAGCTCTACCACGACCAGGCCTTCTATGAGAGCACGGGCTGCGACGAGTGCGGCGGCACCGGCTTCCTGGGGCGCACGGCGGTCGCCGAGCTCCTCGACATGTCGGACCGCATCCGCCAGCTGATCCTCGAGCGACGTCCGACCCCCGAGATCAAGCAGGCCGCGCGCGAAGAGGGCATGACCTTGCTGCGCGACTCAGCGCTCGAAAAGGTCTTCGCCGGCCTCACCACCTTGCGCGAGATCAACAAGGTTACGTTTGTGCACTGACGCCCCTCCCGCTGTGGACCCCGGTCCTGCAATGGGTCGGCAGCGGGAGGTTCTGACTATTTCGTCGATTGCCTTTCAGCAGATCCGGCAGCCTTCCAACCGGACTCCCGTCACCCTTCCAGCAGAGCCCGTCACCCGGATCCCGTTTACTCGATGTAGCCGAGCGCGCGCAGGCGATCCTGCATCTCGCGCGAAAGCTCCGGGCGCGGAACCGCGACCGTGCCCGTGTAGGAGACGTGGAGCCCCACCGGCGGCGGCCCTTGCGCGTGCTCGTTGAGTCGCCAGCCCGACGCTTCGAGCGCCAGGCTGAATCTGGCCTGCCCGGGACCGACACGTCGCGTCAGCTCCCGACGTCGAACGGGTTGGGCGGCCGACCGCACGTCGATCCGCAGCTCGCCGTCGAGCAGGTCTTCATAGACGATCGTGAAGCTCTGACCCGGCCGCAGCGACAAGCGCGTCCCGCCGGGCACCGGCTCGACGCAGTCGCACGACAGGTCGGGCGAGCTCACCGTGTCACGCTCGGCCCCCAGGCCGAGCAGCACGGCCTCGAAGCAGGGAGCGCGTTCGCAGCGTGCAGTGACGGCGACGCCCCGGTCGATCGCCGGCAGTTCCCGGGCGACGAGTGCGAGGAGCGAGGCGTAGCTCGCTTGCGCGGTGTCTGCGCGGTTCGCTGTTTCGCTCGGGTCAGTCTCGAGGTCGTAGAAGGCGTTGCGGCCCCGCAGCGACGGCCAGATTGCGTTCGGCACGATCAGCTTCCTGCGGTTGGCAACGCGCAGCCCAAGGCCCCAGTTGGTGCGCGACGAGTAGGCCCACGCCTCCTGGGGGTGAACGCGCGTCGCGCCGGCTAGCAGCGGAACGAGCGAACGGCCACCGATGGCCGGCGGCAGCTCGGCCCCCGCGAGCTCGAGGATCGTCGGCGCTACGTCCACCAGGCGTACCTGATGATCCATCGAGCGAGGCCAGCCGCTGGCTCGCGGCGCGACGACCAGCGGGATCATCAGGTTGCTGTCGAGCAGGTGGGTGTGCGACCAGAAACCGTTCTCGCCGAACGACTCGCCGTGGTCCGAGGTGAAGACCACGATGGTCTTATTGTCCAGGCCGAGCGCGCTCAGGCGGTCGAAGAGGCGCCCCAGCTGGTCGTCGAGGTATGCGATGGACGCGTCGTACATGTCGACGCCGAGCTGTGGATCGCCAAGGTCGAGCGGCGGCTGCATCGCCGGCTGGGGAGCTTCGGGCGCCGGGGCTCCGTCAGGCAGCGGCTTCTTCCAGATGAATCGGTAGCGCCGCTGGAAGCCGTCGCCCTCTATGGGGGGGACGGGCACGGCGTCGAGCGGATGATCGGGGCGCGGGCCCGTCCGCCCGCGCACGCGGCTGAAGTAGGGCTCCCTGGCTTCGAATGGCGTGTGGGTGGCGTATGTGTGGAGGAAGACGAAGAACGGCCCGGCGGGATCGCGTTCGATCCAGGTGAGCGCCTCGTTGATGCCGCGCTCGAGCTCGCTCGAAGCGCCTTCCACTTGGGTCTCGTCCCTCGAACGATAGACGTCGAAGCCGCGTCCAAACCCGAAGCGCGCCGCGACCAGGCCGCCGCCGGTGGTGGCGAGCGTCAAGTAACCGGCGTCGCGGAAGCGCTCCGCCAGCACCGGTAGCTGGCGGGGGATCGGACCCTGGCGGGAGACGCCGTGGCGGTGCGCGTCCACGCCCGTGAACATTGAGACGTGCGAGGGCAACGTCCAGGGTGAGGCCGCGACCGTGTTGCGAAAGACGACGCCGTGGCGTTCCACCCAGCGCTCGAGGTTGGGGGAGGTGGCTCTGGCGTAGCCGTAGAGCGAGAGGTGGTCCGCGCGCAAGGTGTCGGCCGAGATCAGCAGTACGTTCGGGCGCCGGTTGTCACGGGTTGGCGACAGGAGCACGGGGTTGCCCCAGAAGCCGATGGGTGCGGAGCCTTCAGGCTCGTGACGGATGGCGAGGGAGACGGTCCGACCCGCCCAGGGCGCGAGGTCGACCTCGTGCTCGCTCCAACCCGTCTCTGCCTCGCTCCGGCGCACGGACACCTGGAGCAGGCGCGCGTTTTCGACGCCGTCCCCGGAGAGACTCAGCACGAAGCTCGCCGCGGCCGCCACCTCCTGAGGCAGCCCGAGCGCGAACCGGAGTCGGGCACGCGCAGGAACCAGGACAGGCTTCGAGGCGGTGGCGCGTCCCTCGACGACGGCGAGCGCAGGCCGCGAGTCGCCGTCGAGCTCGACCACCTGGGCGTCCTCGGAAGCCGCCCGCGCCCGCACCGGGTCGACGCGGTAGGCGAGCAGGCGGACTCCGCGCAGGCTCACCGGCTGGGCGCTGACGCTCGGCTGCACGGCGATGCGTGCGATTCGCCCGCGCCAGGCGGCGTGAAACGCGACCTCGAAGCGGACGAGCCCGCCCGGTCCTGGCATCCGGGCGAGCGCGTTGTCCGTGACGAAGCGTCCGTCGGCACGCGACCACAAGAGCGCGACTCCCGAAGGCGTCGGCTGATCGACCTCGACCTCCACGACGTCGACGTCTGCGGCCTCCTTCCCGAAGGCGCCGACGATCCTCTGGCTGGCGCGCTCGGCCGGAATCCTGATCCCGTCTGAAACGCTAGGGAGCAGGCTTCCGTCCGCCATGCTCCAGCCCGCGGCATCCGCAGGCGAGCGAAGCGACAGCCGACCCACCTCGCTTGCCTCGTACAGCAGACGCTGGTCGAAGTCCCCGGACGCTTCGCCGAGGAGTCGTGTCAGCTTCCATCGCTCCCGTCGACTGGAGCCCTCGCGGACGGACAGGGCGTAGCGTGCGAGCACTGCGGCAAGTACGACGAGCAGGCCGGCCGCCGCGATTCGTCCTTTCGAGCGAGACACGACCTCCGCGCCTCGTGTCAAGACGATCTCAACTCGTAGTCGAGCAGCACGGTTCCGGTCTTATGGTACACGCGGTGTTTCTCGAGCTTCAGGCGTGCGAGCTTCGACGGGTGCGCGACGAGCGGCAACCCGTCGCCCAGGATCATCGGGACGATCGCGACCTGTACTTGGTCCACCAGGCCGAGCTCGAGGAGGCTGCGGAACAGGCCGCCGCCGCCGAACAACCAGATCGACTTGCCGGGCTGCTGCTTGAGCGCGCGCACGGTTTCGCCGGGGTCGTTCGAGAGCGTCGCCCCGGGACAGTCGCTCGGGCGAAGCGTCGTCGAGAACACGTACGACTTCATGCCACGCATGGCGGGTCCGCCGCCCTGCCGGCGCGCGGCTTCGTACGACTTGCGGCCGAGCAGCAACGTGTCGAACCTGGCGAAGAGCAGTTTGAAATCGATCTCGGGGTCCATCACGATCCAGTCGGCCTCGCCGTTCGGGCCGGCGATGTAGCCGTCCAGGCTGACGGCCGCGGAATAGCACACAGGTCGCATGGCTTCTCCTCGCACGCGTGCCGTGCACACGCGCTCAAAGTCGTTTATAAACGTACATTCATTTATAATGTGCTAGGCTGCGGTTGTCAAGATGTCACCGCGGCCCCGGAGCGTGTCCGATGAGGAGATCCTGGCGGCGACCGCGCGCATGATCGGGCGCGTGGGTCCTGTGCGCCTGACCCTCGCCCACGTGGCGCGCGAGGTCGGTCTCGCCCCGGCCACGCTGCTCCAGCGCTTCGGCTCGAAGCGCAACCTGCTGCTGAGCCTGGCCCGGCAGGGCACGGGGGAAGAAGCAGGCTTCGTCGAGAGGCTTCGGGCGCAGGGCCGTTCGCCGCTCGAGACGGCACGTGCCTTCCTGCTCTGCTTCGCGGGCCTCGCCGCGAGCCCGAAGGAGATGGCGAACCACCTCGCCTTCCTCCAGATCGACCTCACCGACGCGGCGTTCCACCGCATCACGTCGCGGGTGTTCCGGTGGAATCAGGAGACGCTCGCGGGACTGCTGGCAGAGGCCAGGCGGGGAGGCGAGATCGTGGGCGCCGACCCGAAAGCGCTCGCGCGGCTGCTGCTCGCCGTCGTCAACGGCTCGCTTTTGACGTGGGCCGTGTACCGCGAGGGTGAGGCAAGAAGCTGGCTCGAGCGCGACGTCGACCTCGCGCTCGAGCCGTACAAACCGGTGCGCCGCTAGCTCGTTCTTACTTGGGTGGGCGAGGAACCAGACAGATCATGCGGTCGGACTGATTGCCTGCGTCATCGACCGCGTAAACTCCCATGTCTCCGCGGCCATGGATGTGCCATTCGACGGCGCCAGCCATCCTCCTGATGCTCGGTGTGCGGCCGGTGGCCTGCGTGTACTTGATGTCGGTATCGTTCGGGAACGGCCCGAAGCGAGTGCCGCTCCCCATGTCAACGACCCAGATCGCCGGGGTCAGGTCCTGGTCGTCGCGAGCGGTCACCCGATAGAAGCCGTCTTCGTTCTGGCCGCCTCCGGATCTCGGGTTGTCCTGCCTTCCGGCTCGAGGGTTGTGGTTCCCGGCCGGATTCGTGGTGGGGGTGCACACCGCGTCCGGAGCGGTGGCGTCGACCCAGCTCTTGCGGGCGCTATCGCAATGGGTCAGGCACTGATCGTCCTTGAAGCAGGCGGTGATCGTGTCCGAGCCCAGCTCGCCGTTGCTGCGATAGGTGAAGGCCACCTGGTCGCTCGCGTTGGTGGCGCAGTCCGCGGGGGAGCAGCTGCCCGAGGCACCGGTGTTCACTCCTGCAATCTCGAAGCTCATCAGCCGCCCGGCATCGATCGCGTCGTTGGGATCGGTAATGCTGGCCGTGACCGTGTGCCTGGTTCCGGCGGGGTTGACCGCCTCGGCCGGCGTGAGCTGCAGGGGGTTCTCCGGCAACAAGTGGCAGGTCCGATACGCGGTTCCCGGGGTGTTGAAGCCGATTGGACCAACCAGGGTTGCGGCCCCCGTCTCCACATCGAACGTGTAAAGATTTCCGCCCTCATGACCGAAGAGCCGGCCGTCGGGCGTCGCTGAGAGAGAATTGACCGGGCCGATTCCCGACGGTCCCACGAACTCCTCACTGAAGTCCGTGGCGGAGATTTTCATCAAGCCCAGGCGATCCAGAGCGTAGGCGTAGAAATGGGAACACTCGAAGAGCGTCAGCGAGACGCCGGTGAAGGACCGATCGGGAAGCGGGACGATGACACCTGCATCGCGGTCGATGATCGAGAAAAACTGGCTGGTCGACCAGTAGAGGGTCACGCCATCCGCCCCGAACTCGATGCCTGAGCCGCCTGGAAAGGCCGAGGTGTCGAACCGCTTCACCACGGTGGCCGCGCCCGTATCGAGGTTGACGGTATAGAGGAGGTGCTCCTGGGTGGCGGGCGGTATCGGAGTCGCCGCGACGGAGAACCCCCAGAGCACGCCGTTCGCATCGAAGTCGAGCCCCACCGAATCGATGGAGATCCCCAGGGGGCCGACTTCCTGACCGATCCCCGTCGCCGGATCGATGAGCACGAGCGCGTCGGACCCCAGGTCGACGGCATAGATCACTTCGCATTCACCCGAGGTCACGTCGGGCTCCGCGGCTGCGAGTGGGCCCGCGGCGGCCAGCAGGAGACCGATGCCAAAAGCCGACACCCGAAGCGATTCCCTGATGGCTGCCAAGAATCCACACATGTTCTATCCCCCGACAAGTAAAGAGACGCGCCGGAGGGGAGCGCCCTCGTCACAATTAAACTGCTTCGCTGCAAACTCGAGGGTAGAGGGCCGGAGTGGCCTTTGTCAATAACAAACTGATTTAAAAGGGTTTACGGGAATCGGCCTTTACGAAAAACGACTAGAGTTCATACGCATTAGTGTGTCGCGCGGGCCAATCTGGCCACAGGGAATGCATAAGTGAAGAGTCTCGGGTCGTTCGAGCCGGTGGATCGAGTCGACGGCCGACGCGGGTGCCGGAGTTCTTGAGGTGGGCGCTTTCCACAGCAACGTCGACAGCGGATGTGCTGGAGCGCCGAGACGAACGGCTGCGGCTATTGGTTCAGGGGCGGCTCGTGTGCATGGCCACGGCCTTCCAGGCGGCGTCCTCGTACACGAGGATGAGCGTGTAGTAGACCGGGAACGCCTCGGTGTCGCCCGCGCCCGGCTTCTCGGGATTGGCGCTGCGCTGCCGCAGCGAGTCGCCGCGCACCACGGCGGTCGTGCCCTGGACCTGTGACGTCACGTGGCTGGTTTCGAGCCTCGCGTAGCGGAGCCTGCCGGATCGGAGCTGCTCGAGGAGCTCGGGC